>Ga0209702_10009800_pt1 | contig 10527 bp, 6 predicted proteins | sample FRY01_FD_187210 | JGI IMG/M metagenome (GOLD analysis project Ga0209702, IMG submission 187210) | Freshwater microbial communities from Lake Fryxell liftoff mats and glacier meltwater in Antarctica - FRY-01 (SPAdes) (version 2) | ecosystem: Environmental > Aquatic > Freshwater > Ice > Glacier...
ATATTTCTTAATAAAAGTTCCATTAGCAATGGAAGGATTGCTAGTGGAAATAAAAATAATATAGTTTTTCGAATAAAATATTTCATTAGGAATACTAAAATTGAAAATAAATAAATTGTTGTTGTTTTCCCATAAATAAGACTATCGCAAAAATAATTATATAATACATTGCATATCTTAAAGGACGTTTCCATTTAATTCCCAAATGAGCAATAGCGTATTGACCTTCTCTTCCTAGCCATTCAATTACTACAAATAGGAATATTAAAATTATTATTGGAACAGTAAGTCCAATTCCCGAATAATAAGGAGATGAAAAGAGAGAAGGTGATAAAATTTCGGAAATGTAGCTTAATGCGTGTCCAATATTATTTGCTCTAAAAAATATCCACGCAAAAACAGTCAATCCGAAAGTAAGTAGCATAGATAAGAGTTCCTTTATATTGGGCATTAGTTTTCCTTGTGCAACTGTATCTGTATTAGCCCTATTTTTATTAAGTAAAAGTAACGGCAGAAAATACAGAGCATTCAATGCTCCCCAAACAATAAATGTCCAATTTGCACCATGCCAAAAACCACTGACGATAAAAATGATAAATGTATTTCTAACTTTCATCCAAGTGCCACCTCGACTTCCACCTAATGGAATATAAAGATAATCACGAAACCAAGTTGAAAGTGAAATATGCCAACGTCTCCAAAATTCCGCAATGTCTCTTGAGAAATAAGGAAATGCAAAGTTTTGCTTTAAGTCAAATCCAAAAAGACGTGAGGTACCAATTGCAATGTCAGAATAACCCGAGAAGTCTCCATAGATTTGGAAAGTAAAAAACAAAGCACCTAATACTAAGGTACTACCATTCATATCAGCAGAGTTGTTGAATATTTGATTAGCAAACTCAGCACAATTGTCTGCGATAACAATTTTCTTAAATAAGCCCCAAAGAATTTGTCGCATACCATCAACAGCTTTCGAATAATCAAATTGTCTTTTTTTATAGAACTGGGGTAGTAAATTTGTTGCTCTCTCAATTGGTCCAGCAACAAGCTGAGGAAAGAAACTTACAAATGCAGTAAATGCAACAAAGTCTTGCGATGGTTCAAGTTTTCTTTTGTAAACATCAATTGTATAGCTTAAGGTTTGAAATGTATAAAAACTAATTCCAACAGGTAAAATGATATTTAATCCTTGCACATCTATTTCGGTTCCGAAAAATGAAAAAGCAGTTATGAAATTGTCAAGAAAAAAATTATAATATTTAAAAAAACCGAGAAAACCAAGATTTACTAAAATACTTGTCCAAAGTAAAACTTTACGCTTAGTTTGATTTTCTTCTGTACTGAGTTTTCGTCCAATTGAATAGTCAATAATTGTGCTGAAAAGGATCAATAATAAAAATCTCCAATCCCACCAGCCATAAAATAGATAACTTGCTACGACTATTAAAAAGTTTTGCAGTTTCAAGTTTTTATTTAACACAAACCAATAGAGTATAAAAACTATTGGTAAAAATATTGCAAAGTCTATTGAATTAAAAAGCATTGTATTTTATATGAAATTATAAATATACAAAAGTAGGGTTTTGTTGCATGACGCACAACACTTGTATATGTGCATGGCACATATATCCCCTATATAATTGCCGTTTGTAAGTGCTTGCAAACGTTTACCAACGACTGTGGAATTAGAGTGGTTATTTTTCAATATCCCAAATATACTACAAAAGCCAACCAATCAAAGGTTCCTTCCTTCATAAAAATATCAAGAGGGCATTTTGTGGCTTTAGTATTCTCAGGCATCAGTGTAAACGGCCGACCAGGGATAAGTAAGGTGGGGAATCAAAAACTAAGTCTCTTCCAGTGAAGTAGTTCAGTGTCTATATTTATAGCTAAATACATTTTTACACGGTAGCATTAACCCAAAAGTACATTTTTACAAGGTAATAAGCTTACACAAATGACAAAAATACAAGGTAATAACTGTACCAAAAGTGCATTTTTACAAGGTTAAAGTACTTGTAAGAGCAAAAATTTGAGCTCGATTCGGAAGTACATTAAGAAAATCAACCTATAATTATTATAATTTTAGCTTTTGGAAAATCGTAATTTATCCTCTTTTTAAGAGTCCTATATCTTAGGTCTAACAGTCAATAGTCAGCCGAAGGCTCTATTACATCTTCTCCGGCACACCAATCCCCAGTAGACCGAAACCGTGCTTTATCGTTTCGCCCACAGCTTTGGATAGGGCAAGTCTGAATCCACGTACATTTTCATCTTCGGCTCCTAGGATGACATGCTCGTGGTAGAACTTATTGAATGCCTTAGCTAGGTCATACACGGCATTGGCTATCTCGCTAGGATTATAGTTGATTGCCGCAGCATTTACAGCTTCTGGGTAGTTATTCATCAGTAATATGAGGCTTTTCTCTTCAGAAGCTAATGCAGCAGGTTTTGTAAATGTTATGCTTTTTCCTGTTTCGTTTGCAGCTTGAAGTATCGAGTTGATACGGGTGCAGGTATATTGTATAAATGGAGCAGTATTTCCTTGAAAATCAATTGATTCCTTAGGGTCGTAGAGCATACGTTTTTTAGCATCTACTTTGAGCAGATAATATTTCAGAGCACCCATACCCAGCGTTTCGTATAACTTGGTGAGCTCTCCAGCAGACATTCCTTCTGTTTTTCCGAGTTCTTCGGTTTGCTTTCTGGCAGTGGCTACTACCTCGTCCATCAGTTCGTCTGCGTCTACTACAGTGCCTTCGCGACTCTTCATCTTACCTTCAGGTAAGTCTACCATTCCGTAGCTTAGGTGGTGTAGTCCTTCGGCATACGGTTTGTTTAGTTTCTTTAGGATGAGTTGTAATACCTTGAAGTGGTAGTCTTGCTCATTTCCTACTACATAGATGAACTTATCCATCTTAAAATCTTGATACTTTAGATCCGCAGTGCCTATATCTTGGGTGATGTATACAGACGTGCCATCTGCACGTTGTACTATCTTTTCGTCTAGTCCGTCCGCGGTAAGATCTACCCAAACGCTATTGTCGTCTTTTTGGTAAAAAGCTCCACTAGCTAAACCTTCTTGTACCATTGCTTTGCCGAGTAGATACGTGTCAGACTCATAGTATATTTTATCAAAGGCAACTCCTAGTCGCTTGTACGTCACATCAAAACCGGCATATACCCAGCCATTCATCTTCTTCCAAAGTGCAATAACCTCTGCATCACCTTCTTCCCATTTTTGAAGGATTATTTTTACTTCAGCACCTATAGTACTGTGGGTATTGAAGTAGGTGTTTTTGTATTCAGACTTAAATGCTGTGGCTAAGTCTGCACCTTCTTTTATGTATTTTTTTGCCTCGTTAGAAGATTTGAAAATGTCTAATTGAGCCAACCCTTTAGCTGAGTCTAGCCATGCTGCATATTCTACTTGAAATTTTTTCTCAAACTCCACATAGTATTTTCCTACTAGGTGGTCTCCTTTTAGGCCTGTGCTTTCAGGAGTCTCACCGTTTCCCCACTTCTGCCAAGCGAGCATACTCTTACAGATATGGATACCCCGATCATTTACAAGATTATTTTTTACCACATCATATCCATTAGCAGACAGGATTTCGCACATAGAAAAACCGAGCACATTATTACGGATGTGTCCTAGGTGTAGCGGCTTATTGGTGTTAGGGGAGGAGTACTCCACCACTATTTTTTGTCCTTCCCCTATGCTAGGAATACTCAGACCTTCATTAGCCCGCTGCTCAGCTACCGATAGCCAGTGAGCATCACTTAGCTCTAGGTTTAAGAAACCTTTTACTACGTTGTATCCATCTATTTCAGCTACTTCTTTTTTTAGGTATTCACCCATTTCTGCTGCTGTATCTTCTGGCTTTTTACGACTAGCCCTTAGGTAAGGGAATACCACAAAAGTGTAGTCTCCAGCAAAGTTGGCGTTCGTTTTTTCAAAACTGATTTTAGCTTCTTGCACCTCATAGAGTGCTGCTAAAGCTTCTTTCACTTTAGCGGTGAGTACGGTAAGTATATCCATTACTTTTTTATAGGTGAATTGGGTTCGGCAGCTATTACCTTGTGTATTCTTCGTTCTACGTATCTTGGAAAAAACTTATTCATCCAATAGATGGCCCTTCCTTGCTTATTCGTGAGCATAAAATCTTTTCTATCACGGATGGCTTGAAGGATATCTATAGCTACAGACTCTGCGGTATCCATTTTACTCTCGTCTCCTGGGGTATCTGCCTGTACAGTTCCGTCTGCTTTTCGGGCATTGAAACGGATGTTACTCGCCGTGAAACCTGGACAAGCTATGAGTGTATGTAATCCTCTGCTCATATACTCCATTCTCAGACTTTCGAAGAGGCCATTCATAGCAAACTTGGACGATGCATAGCCTGCTCGACCCGGGAGTCCTTTGAAACCTGTAACAGAAGATACCGCTACCAAGCTTCCTTTATTTTTTAGCAACTCAGGCAAGGCTGCTTTGGTACAGTATACTGTTCCCCAGTAGTTTACGTTCATTACTTCTTCTAGCACTTCTATAGCGACCTCTTCAAAAGGTGCTCGCATAGAGATGCCTGCATTGTTTATTAAAATATCAATACTTCCTAACTGGTCTATAGCAGTAGCCATAAGATTTTCGCATTCAGCACGATTTCTCACGTCGCATTGTATAGGCACTATTGTACTTTTATAGGAAGAAAGGCTTTGTTTTAATTCGTTTAAGTTTTCGAGGTTTCGAGCAGCTATGACCACATTTGCCCCTGCCTGAGTAGCTGCTATAGCTAATGCTTTTCCAATACCTGAAGAGGCTCCAGTTATTACAATATTCTTGTTTGTAAGTGGGTCCACTTATATTACTTTTTCCATTTTATGCTACAACCTACAGCGGGTACTTCTGGAAAATCGGGCTCCATTCCGTCTAGTGTATCTTCTATGGCATCGTCTAAGTATACTTGTGTTACCATAGTGTGGTGTTCCCAGTTGTCATCTATAGCTCCTTGATAAACCAACTCTCTACTACTATTGAAAACAAAAGCTTCTGGTGTGCGAGTAGCACCTAGTTTTTTGGCTACAAGTTGGTTCTCATCATACAGGTAAGGAAATGGAATATCTAGTTCTTTTTGAAGTATTTGCATAGCTTCAAAAGAATCTGCAGGATATTGATTTGCATCATTTGGATTGATAGCCAAAATCATTAAATTATCTTCTTCAAATTTGTTATACATTTCTATGAGCCTTCTCCAATAGGCTCTAGCATAGGGGCAATGATTGCAAGATACTATGAGTACCAATGCAGTTCTATCTGCAAAAGTAAATTTGTCATACATCTTGTTATCTGTGCCTTTTAGCTCAAAGTTGAACAGTTTTTTTCCTATTTCCATGAAGTGTCAAAGGTAATAGAATAGGGGGAATGATTAAAAGGTTTTTTGGACGGTTTCTTTAGGCGGGTTTAAACAAAAAATCCAACCTCTTGTGAAGGTTGGATTCTGATTTATTCAATGAAGGTCTTACTATGCCTCTTTTTCTTCTTTCTTAGGTTTTAGCTTTTCTTTTTTGAAAGTAAGCTCATCCTTCTTTTTATCTAAACCTACTTTTATCAGATCCCCTTCTTTTATCTCCGTCTTTAGAATTTCTTCTGCCAACGGATCCTCGAGGTATTTCTGTATAGCACGGTTAAGTGGTCTTGCTCCAAAGTCAGAGTCAAATCCTTTCTCAGCTAAATAACCAAGTGCATCTTGAGATAACTTGATGTCAAATCCGATTTGCTTGATTCTGACTACAAGCTCTTGAATACTAAGTAATAGTATTTTTTCTATATCTGCTTTTTCAAGTGAGTTGAATACAATTACATCGTCTACTCTATTTAAAAACTCAGGAGAGAAGAAACGTTTTAGAGCATTTTCAATAACTCCTTTGGAGTTAAGGTCTGCACTTTCAGATTTAGCTGTAGTACCGAAACCAACACCTGCTCCAAAATCTTTGAGTTGACGACTTCCAATATTAGAAGTCATAATGATGATGGTATTACGGAAATCTACTTTTCGTCCAAGGCTGTCTGTTAAGAATCCTTCGTCTAATACTTGAAGTAATAGGTTAAATACATCTGGGTGAGCTTTTTCAATCTCATCAAAAAGGATAACGGAATATGGTTTACGTCTGACTTTTTCAGTAAGCATACCACCTTCTTCGTATCCTACATATCCTGGAGGAGCTCCAACTAGTCTAGAAATAGCGAATTTTTCCATATACTCACTCATATCTATACGTAAAAGAGCATCTTTAGAGTCGAATAGGTATTTGGCTAGAGATTTTGCCATCTCTGTTTTACCTACACCTGTACTTCCTAAAAATATGAAAGATCCTATAGGCTTGTTAGGTGATTTAAGACCAGCTCTAGTTCTCTGTATTGCTTTGGTAAGCTTTTCTACTGCTTTGTCTTGTCCTATGACACTGGCTTTGAGTTCGTCACCCATTTTAAGCAATCGGTTTCCTTCTTTTTGAGCGATTCTCTTAGTTGGGATACCAGTCATCATAGCTATCACATCAGCTACGTCGTCTTCTTCTACTCTATATCGTTGGGTTTTACTTTCTTCTTCCCAGTCAGATTTGGCAGACTCTAAACTTTCGAGCAATGATTTTTCTTTGTCCCTTAGTCTAGCTGCTTCCTCATACTTTTGACTTTTAACCACACGATTTTTCTCTTCTTTTATCTCCTCTATTTTCTTTTCTAGCTCTATAATTTCTTGAGGTACGTGTATATTACTCAAGTGTACACGAGCACCTACTTCATCTAATACATCTATCGCCTTATCTGGTAAGTGGCGGTCTGTAATGTAGCGTATACTCATATTTACTGATGCAGCAAGTGCCTCATCAGAATATACTACACTGTGATGATCTTCGTATTTACCTTTTATATTGGTGAGTATCTCTAGCGTTTCTTCTGGTGTGGTTGGTTCTACCATCACACTTTGGAACCGTCTTTCTAATGCACCGTCTTTTTCTATGTATTGGCGATACTCGTCTAGTGTGGTAGCTCCTACACATTGTATTTCGCCACGTGCTAGGGCTGGTTTGAACATATTAGACGCATCTAATGACCCACTAGCTCCACCAGCACCCACTATAGTATGTATCTCATCTATAAAGAGTATAACGTCATCCGTTTTTTCGAGCTCGGTCATTACGGCTTTCATTCGCTCTTCGAACTGACCCCTGTACTTAGTACCTGCTACTAAACTGGCTAGATCCAAGGTCACTACGCGTTTGTCAAAAAGCACACGTGATACTTTTCGCTGAACGATACGCAGGGCAAGACCTTCTGCTATGGCAGTTTTACCTACACCAGGCTCACCTATTAGTACTGGATTGTTTTTTTTACGTCTACTCAATATCTGAGATACACGCTCTATTTCTTTATCTCTGCCAACTATAGGGTCCAATTTGTCAGCCTCTGCCAATTTCGTCAGGTCTTTTCCGAAATTATCAAGAACAGGAGTCTTACTTTTACTCTTCGTTCCTGGCTTACTTGGTGTGGCAGATTTACCTGTTTCTTCATTATAAAAATCCTCTGGACTATCCGTGCTCATTTCTATAGTAGTATCTGGAAGTTTGTCTTCCATGGCATTTTTAAATAGATCGTAGTCTACTCCAAATTGATTTAATATTTGTGAAGCAATATTGTCTTCATCTCTTAAAATAGAGAGCAACAGATGTTCTGTTCTGATTACGTCATCCTTAAATATTTTAGCTTCTAAGTATGTGATTTTCAGTGCTTTTTCGGCTTGCTTGGTCAGTGGTATGTTGCCAATATTGGTAGACTTGCTCGTAGTGTCACGTATGCTGTCTTCTACTGCTTTTTTAAGTCTAAGCATATCGATATCCATGGATTTTAGGTGGCGAATGGCTTTGCCATCTCCTTGCCTTATAAGACCTAAAAGCAGATGCTCCGTACCTATATAACTATGCCCAAGACGAATAGCTTCTTCCCTGCTAAATTGTATGACTTCTTTTACTCCTGGTGAAAACTGTGCTTCCATTATTATTAATTTTAACAAATATAAGACCAAATTGATGTGGCAGTATACCATAATTATTATACTATTTGGTTAATGACCAAAATTTTAGAAAATTGGACTAAGCCGCAAATTAAGTTATCCCTATTATGTGCGTTGAAAACTATGTAAGGTTTCAGTATGAGGTATTTATTTCCTGATTTATATGTGGTGTAGGTAGCCTAAATTAGTGTGATATTATATTGGCTAAATTGCAGGTGTTGATAAGATGGAATTGATAGTCAATTGATTAGAGTAATTCTTAGTGCTTGTTAACGTTTAATACACATTTTGGGCTTGTGTGTGTATAACTAGGAGTATTCAAGTAGTGTGTATTTCTATGGGTATAAGGATTGGATTACAGACATACATTTGAATTCCTCAAAATAGATAATAGTATTAACAGTAGATAAGTTTACAAGTAAGTAACATGGAGAAAAAAAGAGCAGCGGCGAAAAAGAAAAGCACTTTTGGGAATATGGATATGTCCAGACTGCAGCCACAAGCTCGTGATCTCGAAGAGGCAGTTTTGGGTGCATTGATGCTAGAAAAGCACGCTCCCGAAAAAGTAGCCAGTTACCTGAAGACAGATGCGTTTTACGTAGATGCACATCAATTGATATATGGTGCTATCATCTCTTTGTTTACACTCGGTCATCCTGTAGATATACTTACGGTTACAGAGCAACTCAGAAAGGATGGAACGCTAGAATCTGCTGGTGGTGCTTACTATATAACTTCTCTTACCAATAAAATAAGTAGTGCAGCCAACATAGAGTACCACGCACACATTGTTATTCAAAAAAGTATCCAACGTCAACTCATTACTGTGGCCGGCGAAATAGGGGAGAAGGCCTTCGAAGAAACTTCTGATGCATTCGAACTACTAGATCGGTCAGAGAAGCAACTGTTTGAAATCAAAAACAGTACGATGACTAAAAACTACGATGAGGTGAGTGACCTTATAGCCAAAGCAATAAAAGATATAGAAGAATCTACAGCAGATGGTGATGGGTTAACCGGTATCCCAACAGGTTTTACTGAGCTAGATCGTATGACCTCTGGCTGGCAAAAAAGTGATTTGATTATTCTAGCCGCTCGTCCAGGTATGGGTAAGACAGCTTTTGTACTCAGTATGGCTCGTAATGCAGCGGTACTTGCTAATAAAAGTGTAGCTATATTCTCACTAGAGATGAGTAGTATGCAGCTAGTAAAGAGGCTGATAGCTTCTGAAGCTGAACTCTCTTCTGAGAAAATAAGAAGTGGAAAGCTAGAAGAACATGAGTGGCAGCAGCTACATACCAAAATAAGTACTATAGAAGATGCGAAGCTATTTATAGACGATACGCCTGCACTATCTGTACTAGAACTAAAGGCAAAAGCACGTAGACTGAAAAGTAATCGTCAGTTAGATATGATTATCATTGACTACTTACAGCTTATGCGTGCAGAGGAAGGTACTAATAATACAGGCAATAGAGAGCAGGAAATATCCTACATATCGAGGTCGCTCAAAGGACTAGCTAAGGAGTTAGATATTCCTATAATAGCACTAGCTCAGCTAAGTAGAGCAGTGGAGCAACGTCAGGATAAACGACCTATACTTTCTGACCTTAGAGAGTCTGGATCTATAGAGCAAGATGCAGATTTGGTTACATTTATTTTTCGTCCGGAGTACTATGGTATCACACAAGACGATGAAGGAAACGATAATACCGGCCTAACAGAGATCATCATAAGAAAGCACAGAAACGGTTCGCCGGGTACTGTTAATCTTAAGTTTGTGAAGCACTTCGGTAAGTTTACAGACTGGGGCTATAGCGACTATGGTGATGATACTATACAAGATTCTAGCGTTACTTTCGGAAGTAAGATGAACGATATGTCTCCTTTTGAACCGGGAGAGGATATGCCGTTTTAATCTAGCGACTAGTAAGAGGTAATAAGAGACTAGAGCTTACCTCACTACCTCCATCTTTTCACTGCCTGTTTTCCCATCTTCATCTGTGAGGGTGATGATGTATGTGCCTGCGGTTAGTTTTGTGTTAAGAGTAACTTGCTTGTTCTCACTTCGGTACAATTCGCCTTGGGGCGAATCACTCAGCCTGACAAGCTGCCCACCGATTGTACTAAGTTGTATTTTGTATTTCCCTTCTTTGGGCACTTGTAATAAGATGTGTCCATTACTCGGATTGGGGTATATTTTGAAGGACAAAGGTTTAGGGTTTAAGGGTTTGATGCTAGCAAAATAAACCAAAAACGAGTCACTCAACTCACTCTCACAGCCGTATTCTGAGATCAGCTGTACTTGCCAGTATCCGTTGGCCGTAGGTACGTAAAAGGGCTGAAAAGTTAAAGTGTCTATTTCGCCATTGAAATACCAGCGATATGCACTAGCAGAAATAGAACTCTTTAACGTATTCCCGTTTCTACTGATCACACTTTTACTAGGTTTTGGCAT
>Ga0209702_10009803_pt1 | contig 10523 bp, 6 predicted proteins | sample FRY01_FD_187210 | JGI IMG/M metagenome (GOLD analysis project Ga0209702, IMG submission 187210) | Freshwater microbial communities from Lake Fryxell liftoff mats and glacier meltwater in Antarctica - FRY-01 (SPAdes) (version 2) | ecosystem: Environmental > Aquatic > Freshwater > Ice > Glacier...
CAACCGCCCCCCAGCGCGCCCACCGGTCTGGGCCATGAGGGCGGCCGAAAGCAAATAAACCCTTGCGCGACAAACCGGCGAACGCGCCCCAGGCTTGTTCTAAATAAATCTAAAGTACTAAATTTAAAGGTAAGCCACACCAGACACCGCCCACACGCCGCTCGGGCCAGGTGCAGGCAAGGCTGGGGTGGGGGCGCTGCAGCTGGTCCACAGCACAGCACCGCTGCAAAAGCGCCCAACCGATCCGGCACACACGCTGGCAAGCAACAACCCCCAGCTTGTCAAAACGCGCCCTCTCGCAGGCAAAGTGAGACGATCGGGACCCGGGCAGCTCGCAACTCGCCGCGCGCCCCACAGCCTGCATTTCCCTTCGCAAACGGTGACAAAACGCGTCCCCAGCGCCCCGATGTGACAAAAAACGCCACATCGACCGCCTCCCATGCGACAAAAATTGTCAGCTTCACATGAAAAAGCGTGAAAAAACGCACGAAAAACAGCGCTTTTCCCGCTGGCACGGACCATGCTAAAGTATTAGCCTCTGCCTCCCACCCATTTGTGTACCCCAACCCCCTCCCAAGGAGTCTTTCTATGAAGCGTTCTCTGCAAAAAGGTTTTACTCTGATCGAATTGATGATCGTGGTGGCCATTATTGGTATTTTGGCTGCTGTTGCGCTACCGGCTTACCAGGATTATTCGGTGCGTGCTCGCGTAACCGAAGGCCTCTCAATGGCAAGCACGGCGAAAGTTACAGTTGCTGAGAATGCAGCAAATGGCCTCGCTTTTGCGAGGGGTTATATTGCGCCAGCTGCCACCGACAACGTGGCATTGATCGCAATTGGCGCAACTGGCGCTATCACCATCACGTACACCGCTCGCGCCGGAAACGGTACAGTCATTCTTACTCCAGCTGATGGTGGGCCCGGTGGTAACGCTTTGGCTGCTGGGACCATCCCAACGGGTGGAGTCCTCTCATGGAACTGCAAGGCGGCGGGTGCCACAGCGGATGGCGCTGTGCGACGCGGGGCTGTCGGCACGCAGCTCGCTCAGTTCGTTCCATCCGAATGCCGCTAATCTGTATCGAATAAATTTTAATCTTGGCCGCTTCCGAGCGGCCTTTTTTACATCAGCTTCTCGCCCAAGTAATGGTTTGAACATTCTGACGCTGGGTTAATTGGGTTAATTGGGGTCAGATTCCAATTAAATTCCTTCATGAAACCAAATCATTCACGGCTCTTGTTCGCATTGCGCTGGGCCACCGGGCATCTGGCCATCAGCGCTGCGGTCGTCGCTTTGGCCGCGCTGCTGGTGTTTGGGGTTTGGTATCCGCCGCCCTGGCGCCAGCTGCTGGGCGTGGCCGGGGTGTTTGGTTTGGTGGTTGGTGTGGATCTGGTGTGTGGCCCTTTGCTCACCCTGGTGCTGGCAAGCCCCAAAAAGTCGCGCCAGGAGCGCTGGGTCGATCTCTCGCTGGTGGGCGCTATTCAGTTGCTTGCGCTCGGGTATGGGCTGCTGGCGGTGTTTGCCGCGCGGCCGGTGGCGCTGGTGTTTCAAGTCGATCGCCTCACCATCGTCAGCGCCAATGAGGTGCAGACCGATCGGCTCGGCGCAGCGCCCGAAGGATTGCGCGCCCTGCCCTGGGCCAGCGTGCAACTCGCCGCCACCCGAAAACCCCTGTCTTCTGCGGAATTCTTGGACAGCATTGACATGTCAATGCAAGGCCTCACCCCAGCCATGCGCCCCGACTGGTGGCTGCCGTACGAAGCAACAAAGCCCGAGGTGGTGAAACGCGCCCAGCCGCTCGCCGAACTGCTGAAAGCCCGGCCTGAGCAAGCGGCGCTGCTCGAATCGGCCGCAGCGAAAACCGGCTTGCCAATCGAAGCGCTGCGCTATCTCCCGCTCACATCAAGCAAAGCACTCGACTGGGTGGCCTTGCTCAGCTCAGAAGGCGATGTGGTGGGCTATGCACCCGTGGATGGATTCAACTAAATTAATTGAATTAATTGGGGTCAGATTCTAATTACCCAAATTAATTGGGGTCAGATTCCAATTACCCAGATTCCAATTACCAACCAGCGTAGCCAGCGCGACGAGGAATAATTGGGGTCAGATTCTAATTACCAACCAGCGTAGCTGGCACGACAAGCGCGGCGCGACAGCTGCCGCGCAGATGGCTGCGATGCAAAGCCCAGCCAGCCAGCCAGCCCCACTACCTGGCGGGCCGCTCAAGATAATTGAGATAATCGGGGTCAGATAAAATAATTGGGGTCAGATTCCAATTACCTACCAGCGTAGCCAGCGCGACAAGCGCGGCGCGACAGCTGCCGCGCAGATGGCTACGATGCGAAGGCCAGCCCGCCCGACTCCCTGACGGGCCGCTCATGCTCACGCTTCACAGCGGACTGCCTCAGCGCCAAGATTGGCCGGGGCCGCCGGCCGCAAGACCCAGGCCGGCGAGGGCACGAAAAAACCCGAAGCCACCCTGAAAATACTCTGAAAGGCGACCTCTCCATGAAGCTCTACCTGTCACAACGCGCGCCCAACCCGCGCCGGGTGCAGATGTTCATTGCCGAGAAGGCCATCACCGGCATAGAGCAGGTGCTGGTCGACATCAACGCGCAAGAGCACCGCAGCCCCGCGTTTCTGGATCGCAACCCGCTGGCGCGCATTCCGGTGCTTGAACTCGACGACGGCCGCTGCCTGAGCGAAACGCGCGCCATCTGCACCTATCTCGAAGGCCTGCATCCCGCACCCAACCTCATGGGTACCAGCGCTGAGGAGCGGGCCTTCATTGAAATGGCCGACCGCCGCATGGAGTGGTATTTGATGCTGCCGCTGGCCAACGCCATCCGCCACCAGCACCCTGGCCTTGCCATGCTGGAGCAGCCGCAGTTCCCTGCGTTTGGCGCGGTCCAACAAACCAGGGGCATGGAGACCGCCGCCTGGCTCGACCGCACGCTGCAAACCCAGCCGTGGGTGGCGGGCGAGCGCTTCACCATTGCCGACATCACCGCCTTTTGCACGCTGGAATTTGCCAAGCTGCTGAAGCTAAAACCCGCCGACGCCGGGCTGCACGCCTTGCAAACCTGGCGCGACAAGGTGGCCGCGCGGGCCAGCGCACAGGCCTGATAGCGGCGAGAAGAAATTGGAATCTGACCGCGATAGACCCCGATAGATCCCGATAGACGGTTGATTTAAAAATCAGGGTCAGATTCCAATTAAAAGTAAAAATCAGGGTCAGATTTCAATTAAAACTGGCAGTCAGCAGACAAGCCGGGGCGCAACGCCCCAGGCTGCTGTCAATCGGGAGCCGCCGCGCTCCAGTCCGCCCGCAACACCTCGGCCTCGGTTCGATAGAGCCTGAGCAGGGGGTTTTCGTCCAGGTATCCCGCTGCCAGCAGCACCTGCTCCACCGGCAGCTTGAGGCCTACCAGGTGCAGCGCGATGCCCTGGGTGTGGAGCTGGTTCAGCAGGGTGCCGAAGACCTCCACACCGGTGGCGTCGATCCAGTTGATCGGGTGGGCGATCAGCACCACGCGCTGGGTGTCGGGGTGGCGCACGATATGAAGCGTGATGCTGCGCTCCAGGTCGTTGGCGGTGGCGAAGTCGAGCGCGGCGTCCATGCGCAACGCGAAGGTGCGGGGGCCGAGCACGGGGAGATTCCACTGGTGGCGGTCGCGCAGGCTGCCGTCAGGGTGCAGGCCCACTTCGACGATGCGCGGGTGCAGCCGCATGTACAGGAAGTGGCTGAGCGCCATTACCACGCCGGTGAGCACGCCCCAGTAAAGGCGCGGCGCCGAGGCCACCGTGACCGCGAGCGTGACCACCGCAATGCAGGCCTCCACCCGCGACACCTTCCACACCCGCGCAAACTCCATTGGCACGATCAGCCCCTGCACGGCGGCCACCACGATTGCGGCCAGCACGGCCATGGGCACATGGCGCAGCGCGGGCGTAAACAGCAGCGCCAGCGCCACCACCGCCACCGAGAAGATCACCGACCAGCCGGTGCGCGCGCCCGCATAACGGTTGAGCGCGGAGCGGGAAAACGAGGTGCTGGTGGGGAAGGCGCCGCTGAAGCCGGCCGCGATCTTGCCCAGGCCGTGGCCGATCAGGTCGCGCTCGCGGTTCCAGCGCTGGCCCAGCTCGCGGCTGTCGATTCGCGCGCTCGATGCGGTTTCCAGAAAGCTCACCAGGGTGATCAGCAGCGTGGGCAGCAGCAGCTGGCTTAGCACCTCCCAGCCCGGCCAGCCCGGCAAAGACAAGCCGGGCAGGCCCTGCGGCAGGTCACCAATCACCGCGCCGCCTCGGCCCTCGAAGCCGGTCCAGGCACTCAAAGCAGCCGTCGCCGCCACCAGCAGCAACACGGTGGGCACGGCTTTGGGCAGGTGCTTGGCCAGCAGCAGCGCCGCGTAAGCGCCCAAGCCAAAGGCCAGCGTGGGTGCGTGCAGCGAGGGCAGCGCCAGCAGGCCCGCCCAGCCACCGACCAAACCCAGCATGACCGGCAGTTGCGAGCCGATGATGAGCACCGCCGCGCCCTGGGTGAAGGCCATCAGCACCGGGGCGTTGACCAAGCTCAGCAGCCAGCCCGAGCGCAGGTAGCCCAAGGCGATCTGCAACACCCCCGAGAGCAGCGCAAGCCACATGGCCAGCTCGATCCAGCGCGCGCTGCCGGGGGCGGCCAGGCCGGTGAGTGAGGCACTGACCATCAAACAGGTGAGTGCGGTGGGGCCGACCGAGAGGCGCGGCGAGGCGCTGAACAGAACCGCGATCAGCGCCGGCAGCATGGAGGCGTAAATGCCGGTGATCAGCGGCATGCCGGCCAGGCTGGCATAGGCAATGCCTTGCGGCACCAGCATCAACCCGACCGTGACGCCAGCCAGGGCTTCGTTGCGCAGCAGGGGCGCGTCGGGGCGTTGCCACAACAAAAAGGGCAGCCAGGGGCCGAGGCGCTGCACGAGGTTCTGGCGGTTCATGTGGCGATGCTACGGCATGGCAGCGCGCGGGCTGCGGCCGCCGTGTGGCCTCTGGCGCTGTTGTGGCAAGCTTCCACCACGGTCTCCAGACCTCGCGCGTTGCGGGGTTCTGAGAACCGCCCCCAGCCCCACGATGCAAAACAACCAGATCCTGATCCTCGCCATTCTTGCTGTCACCGTGGGCATGTTTCTTTGGGGCCGGTGGCGCCACGACATGGTGGCCATCGGCGCCCTGCTGGCCTGCGTGGTCACCGGGTTGCTGCCAGCGCGCGAGGCGTTTCTGGGTTTTGGCCATCCGGCGGTGGTGTCGGTGGCCTGCGTGCTGGTGCTGAGCCGCAGTTTGCAGCTTTCGGGCGCGGTCGATGTGCTGGCGCGCCACGCGCTGCCCAAAAATGCTGGCCCCACGCTCAGTCTGCTGGCGCTGGTGGGGCTGGGCGCGCTGCTCTCGGGCTTCATGAACAACGTGGGTGCGATGGCGCTTTTGATGCCGCTGGCGGTCCAGCTGGCGCGCCGCCTGGAGATCGCGCCCGGTCAGGTGCTGATGCCGCTGGCTTTCGGCACCATTCTGGGTGGCATGACGACACTGATCGGCACGCCACCCAACCTGATCGTGTCGGCCTTTCGCGCCGACAGCGGCGCTGGTGGATTTGCCATGTTCGACTTCACCCCAGTGGGCCTGGCGGTGGCGGTGGCCGGGCTGCTGTTTGTGGCGCTGATCGGCTGGCGGCTGGTGCCGGTGCGCAAAGAGGCGGCGCTGGCCGGTTTTGAGACCGACGCCTACCTGACCGAGGCACGGGTGGTGGCCAAGAGCAAGTCGATCGGCCAGACGCTACGCGAGCTCGAACCGGTGCTCGACGGCGTGGGCGCGCAGGTGGTGGGGCTGACGCGTGACCGCATGCGGGTGATCGCAGCGAGCCCGGGCCGACGCCTGCGCGAGGGCGACATTCTGGTGGTCGAGGCCGAGGCCGAGTCGCTGGCCAAGCTGCTGTCCGAACTCGGGCTCAAACTGGAAGAGTCGGTGCGCCCACCCGAGCCGCAAGAGGCAGCCGAAGACGGTGAGGCGGTGCCCGAAGCGGATGCGGATGCGGATGCGGGCACGGAGAAGGCCAAGGACGAAAAAAAGGACAAGAGCAAGGACGATGACAAGCAAAAGGACAAGGACAAGGACAAGGACAACAGCGCCTCGCGCGATGTCGCGCTGATCGAGCTGGCGGTGCGCCCAGGCTCTGTGCTCGAAGGCAGCTCGGCCACCGACATCCAGCTGCGCAACCGCTTTGGCCTGAACCTGCTGGCGGTGTCGCGCCACGGCACGCGGGCCCTCAAGCGCTTGCGGCTGATGGCGCTCAAGCCTGGCGATCTGCTGCTGATGCAGGGCACGCCTGAGGCGATCCACGAGTTCGCGGCCGACATGGGTTGTGTGCCGCTGGCGCCGCGTTCGTTGCAAATTCCCGATGTGCGCAAGGCCTGGATCGCCAGCGGCATCATGCTGGGCTCGGTGTGTGCGGCGGCGTTTGGCCTGCTGCCCACCGCGATCGCCTTCGCGCTCGGCGTGCTGGCTTCCATGGCGCTGCGCACCATGCCGCTGCGCTCGGTGTACGACGCCATCGACTGGCCGGTGATCATGCTGCTGGGCGCGCTCATTCCGGTGGCCGCTGTGATGGAGACCACCGGCACCGCCGATCTGATCGCGCGGCTGCTGCTGGACAACGTGGCCCGGGGCAGCCCGGTGGGTGCGCTGGTGCTGGTGATGCTGGTCACCATGTTTCTCTCCGACCTGATCAACAACGCCGCCACCGCTGCAATGATGTGCCCGATTGCGATTGGCACCGCCACCGCACTGGGGGCGAGCGCCGACGCTTTTCTGATGGCGGTGGCGATCGGCGCCTCCTGTGCCTTCCTCACACCGATCGGCCACCAGAACAACACGCTGATCCTCGGCCCGGGCGGCTTTCGCTTTGGCGATTATTGGCGGCTGGGACTGGTGGTGGAGGTGATCGTGGTGGCCATCAGCGTGCCGCTGCTGCTGCGGGTCTGGCCGCTGTGAACACCGAGCGCCACATGCCGGGCAGCCGCGCTGTGACCGACAGCGAACGCATCATCGAAGCGCTGGACCAAGGCCGCAACAAACGGGTGCGCAAGCTGATGGCGGGTATGCACCCAGCCAAGATCGCCGCGCTGATCGAGCGGCTCGATGACGAGCGCCGTGACGCGCTGTGGCAGCAGGTGGACGCCGCGCTGGCCGAGCGCATCCTGCCGCACCTGCGCGCGCAGCCGCGCCAGCAATTGCGCGAACTCGATGGTGAAGACGCGCCCGAGCTGGCCGACGCAGGAGCGATCGTGGCGGGCGAAGATCCCACGCAAGGCCACCTGCAAGCGGTGCGCGAGGCGCTGGCAGAGGGCCGGCTCAAGCGCGTGGGTAAGCTGCTGCAGCGCACGCACCCTGCCAAGGTGGCTGGCCTGCTCGAAGCCCTGCCGCGCGACGAGCGCCGCGCTGTCTGGAGCATGGTGGAAACCGACCGCGCTGGTCGGGTGCTCACCTACCTGCACGAAGAGATCTGCGCCGCGCTCGCTGCCGATCTGGAGCCCGGCGAGCTCGCCGCCTCGGTGCAACAGCTGCCGCTGGACGATCTGGTCGACCTGATCCAGGACCTGCCCAGCGCGCTCGGCGCCCAGCTGCTGGTCGCCACCACCGGGCAGCGCCGCCAGCAGCTCGACGCTTTGCTGACCTATGCGGAAGACACAGCCGGCGGCCTGATGACCGCCGACACCATCGAGGTGCGCGCCGATGTGCGGGTGGGCACGGTGTTGCGCTACCTGCGCTTGCTGGAAAGCCTGCCGCCACAGACCGACATGCTGATGGTGGTGGGCCGTGACGGCCGCTACGAGGGCGGGCTGAACCTGAGCGCGTTGCTCACCGCCGACATCAATACGCTCGTGGCCGATCTGATGCACATCGACGTGGTGGCGATTCCGGTGGATTTGCCGGCGGCCGAGGTCGGGCGCGTGTTCGGTGAGTTCGATCTGCTGTCGGCGCCGGTGGTCGACACCGAGGGCCGGCTGATCGGGCGCATCACCGGCGACGACGTGGTCGATCTGATGCGCGAAGACGCCGACCGCACCGTGATGCAGATGGCCGGCCTGAACCAGGAGGCCGACATCTTTGGCCCGGTGCTGGCGGGCTCGCGCAGCCGCGCGCTGTGGCTGGGCATCAACCTGCTGACCGCGCTGCTGGCGGCTGCTGTCATCAGCCGCTTCGAGGCCACGCTGGAGCAGCTGGTGGCGCTCGCCGTGCTCATGCCGATTGTCGCCAGCATGGGCGGCGTCGCCGGCAGCCAGACGCTCACACTGGTGATTCGCGGCCTGGCGCTGGGCCAGGTGCAGCCGGGCAACCTGCGCCTGCTGCTCAACCGAGAAATGGGCATCTCAGCCATCAACGGCGTGCTTTGGGCGGTAGTGATCGGACTGCTCGTTTACGTTTGGTTTGGCAGCGCCATGCTGGGCGGCATCATCGGCGCGGCCATCCTCATCAACCTGCTGACCGCCGCGCTCGCCGGGCTGGGCATCCCGCTGCTGCTGCACCGGCTGGGCATCGACCCGGTGCTGGCAGGCAGCGTGATCCTGACCACGGTGACGGATGTGGTGGGCTTCTTCGCTTTCCTCGGCCTGGCTTCGCTGTGGCTGGTGTGATGGGTGTGATGGGTGTGATGAATGTGGGCAGCGCTCAGCGTTGCGGCATGTCTTTGGCGCCGTAGCCCAGGCTCACCGTGGCGTCGTCGGGAATCGGCGGCATGGTGGCGTTCCAGGCTTCCCATTGGTCGCGCATCGCAGCCAGGCGAGCGGGCTCGCGCTGGGCCAGGTTGGCACGCTCGCGTTCGTCGGCCGGGATGTTGAACAGGTACTCGTGGCCATCAACCACCAGGTATTTCCAGTCGCCTGCGCGCAGCGCGCGCTGGCCGCGGTGTTTCATGCGCCAGAACAGCGGCCGCTCAACATGGTGCGCTGGGTTTTGCAGCAACGCTGCCAGCGACACGCCATCAAGCGGGTGGTCCGGGTCGGCCTGACCGCCACCCACATCGAGCATCGTGGCCGACCAGTCCATCGTCATGCAGTGCTGGGTGCTGGTACCACCGGGCGGAATCACAGCGGGCCAGTGCGCGATCCAGGGCACGCGGATGCCGCCTTCGGTGAGGTCCATCTTGCCGCCCACCAGCGGCCAGTTGTCAGAAAAACGCTCGCCGCCGTTGTCGCTGGTGAAGACGATCAGCGTGTTCGCCAGCAGGCCTTCGCTGCGCAGCGCGTCCACGATCCAGCCGATGCCCTCGTCCATGTGGTGAATCATCTTGCGGTAGCTGTGGATGTTGCCGCCGTCCAGATGAAACAGGTTTTTCGCCACCTCGGGCGCGATGTGTGCGTCGTCTCGCGTCTCCCAGGGCCAGTGCGGCGCGGTGTAGTGCAGGCTGAGGAAAAACGGATTTCCCGCGCGGGCTTCTTCTGCGCGCTGGTGCACGTAATTCGCCGCGCGTGTCGAGAACACGTCGGTCAGGTAGCCGACCTCTTTGTGGGTGTCGTCTCCGACAAACAAATCGTGCTCGCCGGTGGTGGTGCAGTGGGTGAAGTAGTCCACCCCGCCGGCCATGATGCCGAAAAACGCTTCATACCCCGAGCGCAACGGACCGAAATGCGGCGGGTAGCCCAAGTGCCATTTGCCAATCAGGGCGGTGCGGTAGCCCGCGTCTTTCAGCAGCGAGGGCAGGGTGGGCATGTCGGCTGGCAGGCCCAGCGTGGTGCTGCCTTTGCTGCGGCTGTTGATGGGTTCTTCCAGCGCACCGCGCAGGCGGTACTGGTAGCGCATGGTCATCAGCGCGAAGCGGGTGGGCGAACACACCGGCGAGTTGGCGTAGCCCTCGGTCAGGCGCAGACCGCCCGCAGCCAAGGCATCGATGTTGGGCGACACCGGACCCTCCTCGCGGGGGCGCGCGCCATAGCAACCGAGGTCGGCGAAACCGAGATCGTCGGAGACGATGTAGACGATGTTGGGGCGGTTCATGTGAGGAGACCCTTCACCCCGCTCAGGGCTGGAAGCCCGACTTCTGCACCACCGGCGCCCACTGCGCCCGGTAGGTTTTGAGCATGGCGCGGGTTTGCTCGGCGGTGCTGGAAACCGGGTCGAGCTTGGACTCGGTGAAGCGGCGCTGGGTCTCAGGATCTTTCATCACAGCGGCGATCGCAGCCGACAGCTGGGCCACCCGGGCCGCTGGCATGCTGGCGGGCGCAAAAAACGCGTTCCAGCCGTCGGCCGCGAGCTTCAGCCCGGCTTCGTTGAAGGTGGGGGTGTTGGGGGCAAATGGCGAGCGCTTGGCGCCCGACGAGGCGAGGATGCGCAGCCGGCCGCCCTCTTGCTGTGGCAGCAATGTGTCCAGCGTGTCGAAGGCGACCGGGATCTGGCCACCCAGCAGGTCGTTGATCAGCGGGCCAGAGCCTCGGTACCCCACCACCTGGCCTTTCACATTTGCCTGCTCGCCCACCATCAGCGCAAAAAAGTGCGGCAGGCTG
>Ga0209702_10009806_pt1 | contig 10520 bp, 12 predicted proteins | sample FRY01_FD_187210 | JGI IMG/M metagenome (GOLD analysis project Ga0209702, IMG submission 187210) | Freshwater microbial communities from Lake Fryxell liftoff mats and glacier meltwater in Antarctica - FRY-01 (SPAdes) (version 2) | ecosystem: Environmental > Aquatic > Freshwater > Ice > Glacier...
CGAGCGATGCTGGAAAGCCGCATTAAAAAGCGCGAGCGTGATCAAGTGCAGCGCCGGCGAAAAACCCGCGCCGACCGCCCACCACTATGGCCTGATGAAGAAATTTAAATCAAATGACAGAGTAGAGTTAGCCGAGGATTTTGAAGAACAGGAAGCTCAGCAGTGCGCTGGCCGGAATGGTCATGATCCAGGCCCAGACGATGCGCTCAATGAGCGTCCAGCGGATGGAGTTCCAGCGTTTCGCGGCACCGACGCCCATGATGGAGGTGGTGATCGTGTGCGTGGTGGAGACGGGCATGCCCATGTAGCCGGTGACGGCGAGGATCGTGGCGGCGGTGGTTTCCGCCGCGAAGCCGTGAACCGGCTTCATTTTGACCATCTTGTGGCCGAGCGTCTTGATGATGCGCCAGCCGCCCGCATAGGTGCCGGCGGCCATGACGACCGCGCAGGTCATGATGATCCAGACGGGGATCGCGGCGGATTTGTCCGGCACTTTGAGGAAATTCAGCCAAGTAGGGACGTTGTCCAAATCCCCCGCCGTGGTGGCGGCGAAGAGGGTGAGCATGATCACGCCCATGGTCTTCTGCGCGTCCGCAAGGCCATGGCCGAAGCCCATGTAGCCAGCGCTGAAAATTTGCAGCCAGGAGAAGGTGCGGTTGATCGTGTGCGGCCGCCAGTTCCGAATCAGCCAGAACAGGAATCCCATGACGAGGAAACCGCCCACCAAGCCGAGCACCGGCGAAGTGATCATGGGAATCACGACCTTGTGGTAGATGCCTTCCATGCTGCCGTCCGCCTTGGCCCGCGACCAGATCAGGATGTCCCAGCGGCCATTGGCCGAGGCCAGACCCGAGCCGACCAGCCCGCCGATGAGCGCATGGCTGGAGCTGGAGGGCATGCCAAACCACCAAGTGATGAGATTCCACACGATGCCGCCGAGCATGGCGCATAAAATGGTCATGGACGTGACCGTGACCACCTTGTCATCCACGATGCCGCTGTGGATCGTCTTGGCCACCGCCTGACCGCAAAACGCGCCGACGAGGTTCATGCTGGAGGCCAGCAGCAACGCCTGACGCGGCGTGAGCACCTTGGTGGAGACCACGGTGGCGATGGCGTTCGCCGTGTCATGAAAGCCGTTGATGTACTCGAAGGCGAGCACTACCAAGAGTACCAGGAAAAGCAGGAGCAGCGCGGAAGTCATGGGACGCGGTCGGCTGCGGGATCAGGAATTCTTCAACACGATGTGGGCGACGACGTTGCCGGCGTCGCGGCAGCGGTCCACGACCTTCTCGATGAGGTCGTAGAGGTCCTTGAGCACGATGACGAGCACGGCGTCCTGCTCCTTTTTGTACAACTCGCGCAGCAGTTCCAGCATGAGCTTGTCCGCCTCGCCCTCGACCTGCTGGATGCGCTCGTTGAGGCTTTTGACTCGCTCCAGGTGGAGTTTTTTCCGCAGCTCACTGACCATGGTGACGACGATCTCGACGGCGTCCTCCATCATCTTGATCTGGCGGGAGAAATCCACCCTGGCCAGCCGTTCGCTGCTAATCAGCACGCGCTCAGCGATTTTTTCGGCGGTCTTGGGAATTTTATACAGCGAGTTGGCTAGGGCCTCGATGTCCTCCCGCTCCAGTTCGGTGACAAAGGAGCGGCACAGGGCCTCATCAATCTGCCGGGTGATTTTTTTGTCCTCCCGCCGGGAGGCGACGACGGTATCGAGATTGTGCGAAGGGTCGGTCGGCTTAGACAGCAGCGTTCGCAGGGCTTGGACACTCTGCTTGGCCTGGGCGGCACTGGCCTCCAGCAGGTCATAAAAGACATCCGTTTTGCCGAAGATTTTTTGAAAGGAGATCATGGAAAATGCCACCGGGCTGGTGGCAGCAGGAGTTAGAGCGAGCGGAGACAGTGATGTCAAGGCGGGCGCTCCTGCCTGGGTGTGAAGAAACTGCTACCTACCACCCAAGCACACAAAACCCGCCAGTGGCAGTGCCACTGGCGGGTTCTGAATTGAATAAAGGGTTTGGGAGAGCTAGCTGCTGGCCACGGCGTCGGCACCACGCTCACCGGTACGAATACGGATGGCGTCCAGCACGGCGCTGACGAAGACCTTGCCGTCACCGATCTTGCCGGTGTTGGCAGCCTTGACGATGGCGTCAACCACGGCGTCGGCACGGCTGTCATCCACGACGATTTCGATTTTCACCTTGGGGAGGAAATCAACGGTGTACTCACTGCCGCGGTAGATCTCGGTATGGCCCTTCTGGCGGCCAAATCCTTTGACCTCCACAACAGTCATGCCTTCGACTCCGACTTCAGAGAGGGCTTCTTTCACGTCCTCGAGTTTGAACGGTTTGATGATCGCTTCGACTTTTTTCATGGGTAACGGCAATTAGTAGGGTGGTTCACAAATTGCAACGATCAGAACCGTCGGAAGATGAAATTCCCGGCCCAACCTTTTGCACGATGGTTTACAAGCCGAAAGTGTGCCAACTTTTTTGCCTTTTGCATCCCATGGCAAATTCCACGCGGCGGCCAGGAGTGCCGCGTTGCAAAGCGCCGCCCACTCGCTTACCTCGGCCCATGCTCCGCCCCGCCGCACTTCTGGCCCCTCTGTTTCTCAGCCTCACCACCCTCGCCGTGGCCGAGGACGCTGCTGTGGAGCTGAAGCTATACTGGGAGCCGGGTCAGACCTATGTGCAGGAGTCGGACACCGACACGACGAATTTTCTGACCGCGCTGGGCAAGACCAGCGACCAAAAACTGCGCCTCCACCAGACCACGCTCATCACAGCGCAGCGGACGGCGGCAGGGCAGACGGAAGCCTTGGTGAAGATCGACTCTCTGCTCGGCGAAATGGCCTATGAGGGGCAGAAGCACGCCTTTGACTCAAAAAATCCCGGTGCCGCGCATCCGGCGCTCCAGCAGACGCTCGGCGGCACGGCGGGCAAGGGCTTCACCCTCGTCTATGACGACAAGGGCAACTTCCTCGACGCCAAGGACACCGGCTCCATGGTCACTGGCGGGGCGACGCCCGACCTGGCCTCCATCGCCACCGCGCGCCAGCTTGCCACCCTTTACCGTCGTTCCCTGGAGATGGGGCTGCCTCCGATTCCCGTCCGGCCCGGTGACAAGTGGATCTCCGACGAAACCGTCCCCTTTCCGCAGGCAGGCAACGTGCAGGTGAAGCTGAACGCCAAATTCGACGGCGTCGTGGACCGCGAAGGCCGCCGCCAGGCCCAGATCGCCTTTGAGGGGACGATGAAGTCCAAGCCTGACAAGGACAGCACCGGCCGTGAACTCAGCACTGAGCGGCCCGTGACTCTCGGGGACGATTCCAAAGTCAACGGCCACATTTTCTTCGACCTAGAGCGCAAAACCATCTCGCTCGCGGTCTTCTCAGCCACGATTCAGCTCAAAGTGGAGGGCAAGGTGATGCCCGTGCGCCAACAGGTCACGACCCGGCTCGTTTCGATGAAGCCGACAGCGGCTCCCTGAGGCGGTGGCTGCCCCTGCGGCAAGGTATAATGATTGCGGGCTGCGGAATCAGCCTGCAAGGGAATGGCGCTCCCGTACCTGTTCCGAGGTTGGTGCCGCCTGATTTGGGCTGGCATGTTGGCTCGGCTAAACGGCGCACCGCTGCCCGTCCGCAGGAGCATTGACTCGAAAAACCTCCTCTCATCGCCCGCGTGCCTGCTAAAAATCTCTCTCTTGAATGGTTCTCCAACATCCGTGGCGACTTGCTCGCGGGTCTCGTCGTCGCACTGGCGCTGATTCCTGAAGCCATCGCCTTTTCCATCATCGCGGGCGTCGATCCGAAGGTCGGCCTGTATGCCTCGTTTTGCATCGCGGTCGTCACCGCGATCTTTGGCGGTCGTCCGGGGATGATTTCCGCCGCCACGGGTGCCATGGCGTTGCTCATGGTCACGCTGGTGAAAGACCACGGCCTGCAATACCTGCTCGTCGCCACGCTGCTCACCGGCGTGCTCCAGATCATCGCCGGCCTCGCGCGCATCGGCGATGTGATGCGCTTTGTGTCAAAATCGGTGATGACCGGGTTCGTGAATGCGCTGGCGATCCTCATCTTCATGGCACAGCTCCCCGAGTTCAAAGGCGCGGGCGTCATGGTCTATGCGATGGTCGCCGGGGCGCTGGCCATCATCTATCTGCTGCCACGCGTGACCAAGGTGGTGCCGTCGCCGCTGGTGGCGATCATCGTGATGACCGTCATCGCCATCGTGTTCAAGCTCGACGTGCGTCGCGTGGGCGATCTCGGCGCGCTGCCGGACTCGCTGCCGATTTTCCTTTGGCCGCAGGTGCCGTGGACGCTGGAAACGCTGTGGATCGTGCTGCCCTACTCCGCCGGACTCGCCGCCGTGGGCCTGCTGGAGTCCCTGCTCACCGCACAGATCGTCGATGACATGACCGACACACCGAGCAACAAAAACCGCGAATGCAGCGGCCAGGGCCTCGCCAACATCGTCGCCGGGCTGTTCGGCGGCATGGCCGGTTGTGCGATGATCGGCCAGTCCGTCATCAACGTGAAATCCGGTGGTCGCGGACGCCTCTCGACCTTCGTAGCCGGGGTGTTTTTGCTCATCCTGCTCGTCGTGCTCGGTCCTTGGGTGAAGCAGATCCCCATGCCCGCGCTGGTCGCCGTCATGATCATGGTGTCCATCGGCACCTTCTCCTGGGCGTCCTTTAAAAACTTCCGCGTGCATCCCAAAAGCTCCAGCATCGTCATGGTCGCCACCGTGCTGACCGTCGTCTTCACACATAACCTCGCCATTGGCGTCGGCGTCGGCGTCCTGCTCAGCGCGCTGTTCTTTGCCCGCAAGGTCGCCCAGATCCTCCGCATCACCAGCACGCTGGACCCCGCCACCGAATGCCGCACCTACACCGTCGCAGGCCAGCTCTTTTTTGCCTCTGCCGACGCCTTTGTGAAGGAGTTCGACTTCAAGGAGGTGCTGCCGAAAATCCGCATCGACGTCAGTCACGCGCACTTTTGGGACCTGACGGCGATCACCTCCCTGGACAAAGTCGTGCTCAAGTTCCGCCGCGAGGGTGCCGAAGTCGAAATCATCGGCCTCAACGAAGCCAGCGCCACGCTGGTGGACCGCCTCGGCGTCCATGACAAACCGGACGCGCTGGACCTTGATCTGGCGCATTAATTTTGCGGCCAAAAGACGCGGCACCACCACATCATTCGACAGGTTCTGAAGTTGAAAATGCCCCACGGCGGTTTTTCAGGTCCAACAACCTCTTTCAAAGTGCCTGACACGCTCTAAAGGGTCATTTCTCTTCTGCGCTCATGTCCTGGCTCCCTGAATCCCAAGACCGTCTCCCCCTGACCTGGTGGCGGCAGCAGCCCGTCTATCTCGCTGCCATCATCGCGCTCGCAGGTGTCGCCAGCATGATCATCACCGCCGTGCTCGGCTACGATGTGATGACGCACTTTGCCTTCAGCTTCGACCGTGCGTTCCACCAGTTCCACATCTGGACGCCGCTGACTTACGTCTTCGTCAATCCGCCCAGCCTGTGGCTCATCGTTGGCTGTTACCTGCTGTGGAATTTTGGGGAGGCGGTCGAGCGCCATCTGGGCCACCGCTCGTTTGTCAGTCTGCTGTTACTGCTACTGTTCGCGTCGCCGCTGGTCATCAGCCTGCTTGGCCTCGTCGGCATGCGCGGTATTTCCTGCGCGGGCCTCATGCAGCTTGAATTTGGTGTCTTCATCGCCTTTGCCACGTTGTACCCACGCGCCAAGATCAGTCTGATCATCCTCACCGTTGATGCTTGGGTGCTGGCCGCGATTTTTGTGGGCATCAACGCCCTCGGCAGCCTCGCCGTGCGTGATTGGACCTCCCTACTCCTCCTCGCCGCCAATGTCGGCACCGCCTTCGCATTCATCCGCTACGAGCAAGGCGCGTGGAAACTGCCCGTCATCGCCAAACCCGCGCCAAAACCGTCCAAGCCCGCGAAAAGCAAGACTCCAACAGTCGATGACATCCTCGATAAAATCAGCCGCCACGGCATGCACAGCCTCACTGCCGAAGAACGCCGCATCCTCGACCAGGCGAGCGAGGAGATGAAGCGGCGTACCCGCTGACTTTCCGCTCATGCCCGCCAGACTGATCCTCTGCCTGCTGCTTCCCCTGGGCCTTGCCGCATGCCAGGGCTGGCGAAAAAAGCCCAGCACCCAAGGTTTTGCCCACCCCCGCTGGCATATTGATGAAGAGCGCTGCGCTGCTGCCAAACCCGGCCAAGTACGCATCGACATCTCACTCGCGAGCCAGACGGCCCAGCTTCTCGACGAGGACTCATGCGTGCTCGTGGAGATGGATGTTTCACCAGGACTGCCCGGACATGCGACCCCGGCGGGTGAGTTTCTGGTGAAGGAAAAGCTGCCGCTCAAACGCTCGAACCTCTATGGGCAGTATGTGCGGCCGGAGACGGGTGAGGTCGTGGTGCCGCGTGCCTGGGAACACAGCGGCCCCAAGCCCGCAGGCACCGAGTATCTCGGCATCGCCATGCCGTTCTGGCTGCGGCTGACCGATGACGGTGTGGCCATTCACGTCGGCGGTTTTGAACGCGGCCAATGCACCAGTCACGGTTGCGTGCGCTGTCCCGAGGCACCGCAGAAAAAGTGCTGGGAACTGTGCCGGCCCGGCGTGCGCGTGAGTGTTCATCACTCTTCACACCCAGCCCCTTCGCTGCTGGGCAAGGACGCCGTCCCCGACCCAAGTTAACGCAGCACCACCCGGCACGGCGCACCGTCCGCGCCTACGAGCTTGAGCGGCAGGCAGATCAGGTCGTAGTAGCCGGGTTTGATCTCGGCCAGATTGAGGCCCTCAATGACCCAAATTCCGGCACCGAGTATGGTCTGATGCGTCTCGACGCCGTCTTTGTTGTAGCCGCCGATGCTGAGGTAATCGACCCCGACGGCCAGTACTTTTTGATCGACGAGATACTGCGCCGCATCCTGGCGGATGGAGATGAAATCCTTATCGAACTCGTTCATCTGCCAGCTTCGTGTCGAGTTGCGTGTTTTAAACAACACCCGCTGGCCGGGGGAGATCTTACACTGCTTCAAGTCGTCGGCGGTGATTTGATCCGTGCATTCGAGCTCAAACACGCGGCAGCGGCCGATGACCGCCTCCATGGGCATCTGCTCCATCGTCATGCCGTCGGCGATGAAGTGACGCGGCGCGTCCATGTGCGTGCCAGTGTGCGCGCTCATGCTGAGCTGCGTGAGATTGCACACCGCGCCGTCCTCCATGCGGTGGACCCGCTTGATCTGGCACTCGGGATCACCGGGCCAATGTACCATGCCATCGCTTAGCGGAACGGAGACATCTTTCCAAGGGCGTTTCATACAGGTCTATACGAACTCCAGCGAACTCTCTACGCAAGAGCTTGTTTTTGTTTCGCGTTTGCTCGGCATGTCCCAGTCTGCCACGCTGCCTCGTCGTCAATTCGTCAAAACCGCCGCCGCCACGGTCTTCGGCTTCCAAATCGTCCCGCGTCACGTCATCGGCGGCCCGGGCTTCACCCCGCCGAGCGAGAAGGTCAATCTCGGCTGCATCGGCATCGGCGGCCAGGGAGCGGGCGACATCCGCGACCTCGATGACTCCGGCCTCGCCAACATCGTGGCGCTTTGCGATGTGGACCTCGATCGCGCCGCCGCCACGATCAAAAAATACCCGAACGCGAAGCTCTACCGCGATTACCGCGAACTGCTCGACAAGCAGAAGGACATCGACGCTGTGCTCGTCGCCACGCCGGACCACGTGCATGCCCCCGCCAGCATCATGGCCATGCGCACAGGCCGTCATGTCTATGTCGAGAAGCCGCTTGCCCACACCATCGCCGAGGCGCGTGCCATGCGCGATGTGGCGAAGGAAACCAACCGTGTCACCCAGATGGGCAACCAAGGCCACGCCAGCGAAGGCATCCGCCTCACCCGCGAATGGATTCAGGCCGGTGCCATCGGCAAAGTCACCGAGGTGCATGTGTGGTCTGACCGTCCGGGCAAATTCTGGGACACACAGGGCAAAGCCTATCCCACCGACACACCGCCCGCACCGAAAAACCTCGACTGGAATCTCTGGCTCGGCCCGGCGCAGGAGCGTGCGTATCATCCCGACTTCTGCCCGCGCAAATGGCGCGGCTGGTGGGACTTCGGCTGCGGGGCGCTCGGCGACATGGCCGTACACAACGCCGATCCCGCCTTCTACGCGCTCGATCTCAACGCACCCGACTGGGTCGAGGCCGAAAATGGCCCGAACAACAATCAGTCGTATCCCATTTGGAGCATCATCACCTACCACTTCCCTGCCAAAGGCGACCGCCCTGCGGTGAAGATGGTCTGGTATGACGGCGGTAAGCTGCCACCGCGTCCGGAAGGTCTCGAAGAAACGCGCAACCTTGGAGACAACGGCATCTACTTCGTCGGCGACCAAGGCTGCATCCTCGCCGGCGGCTGGTCCGGCACGCCCCGCATCGTTCCCGAGTCGAAAATGCAGCAGTTCGTCATCCCCGCGAAAACGATCCCGCGCTGCCTCAGCGGCCACCGCAAAGAATTCCTCGAAGCCTGCAAAACCGGCAACCCGCAGGATGCCAAGAGCGGCTTCTGGTATTCCGCCCCCCTTCACCGAATCCCTACTCGTCGGCCTGCTCGCCGTGCGCTTCGGCAAACGCGTCGAATGGGACACCAACACCCTCAAATCCCCGAACACCCCCGAAGCCGACGCGATCATCCACAAAGCCTATCGCGCCGGGTTTGGGATCTGACGGAGGATAGGCCTCCGGCCTGTCAACGGCCCGAGGCTTCCAGCCTCTTTCCGGCAAAGGCGGGACGCCTTGATCAATCGACAGCCTGGAAGGCTATCCTCCGTGCCTGCATCAACAAACCCCTTACTTCCAGTCGCCCAAAACGAAAATTCTTCCCTCATGCCAAGTACTTCCATCTCGGCCGCTGACGTGGGCAGCAGACGCAGCCACGCGGTATCCTCCTTGCCATCGCCATGCACCGAGAAACGTCCCTTGCTCAGCTTAGAGCCGCCACGGCAGCCTTCACGCGTGACGCTGGAACAGGCACAAGCGCAGTTTCGACGGCACAAAGCGCAGGCGTCCATCGACAGACCCACATCGGAGCATACGGACGCATTAGGATAAGGCCGTCCAAGGCTTCGGCGGACTCGACTCCCAAGGGTTTCTGCGTACGGCGACTCAGCCTTCGAGTGACCGGCTCATTCATCGTCACTCCTGTTCCGGCTCATTGCGGTGGCTGTGCCAGAAGCGCAGGATGTGGACAACACGCCCATCGGTATCGATCCGGTAGATGATCTTGTAGCTGCTTTTGAAGACCAGGATTTCCCGCGTGTCGGGAAGGAGCGCCACCCGCACCCGGCGTCCACTTTGTGCCCGCGCGGGCGAGGTCAGTTCCTGCTCCGCTGTGGCGATGAGATTGCGCACATATTGCTCGCCCCGCTCCGGCTCGCCATGGAGAAACCAGTAGTCGTCGATCTCATGGAGATCCTGCAGCGCCGAATCCGTCAGGCGGACTTGGAACGGCGTTGCGTCCATTTTTTTTCCAGCAGTTGCTTCGCCTCAGACAGGGGCCGCTCACGGCCATTCCGCACATCGTCCTCTGCTGCGGCAATGTCCCGCAGCAGCCGCGCATCGTCATGCAGCTCGCGCCACGCGGGTGACTCGTCAGGCAGCTCCGCCAGCCAGGACAAGGTTTGCTGTTTGGTGCTCATGCTGCCAAGGCTACGCACCGGTCCCCCTCCCGCAACCGCATCTTCACTTTGGAATCCCATGCAACAGCGCGTTTTGCGCGATGCGGGTGAAACGCGAACGAGTCCTCCCATTGAGATTGGAGCGCTGCATCAGAACAGCCTGCCGAGCTGCGCTTTCAGAGTGGGGATGAGCTGCTCCACGACCGGTCTTGATCTCGCCGTGGCTTCACGCCATGCCAGCGTCAGCGTGCGTTCATACCTGAGGGACTTTTCGGTCTGGCGCTGAAGGATGGCGGAACCCGCGCCGAATGCGGCGTCCTTGGCAAACTCCGGCAGAAACCCGGCATAGCGTCCGGTCTGGATCGCCATCGCCACCTGCGTGTAGGAGGAACACTCCAGCGCGGCATTCAGCTTGATGCCGTGCGCACGCGCCTTGCTCTCCAAGAACTGGCGGAAATGGCCTTGGCCCTCCAGCACCGCCCAGGGCAGCCGCGCCAGTTCTTCCAGCTTCAACTCAGTGGTGGTGCGAGAAAGCACTTTGGGCACGAAGGCCGCATGCGCATAGCGCCATGCGCCCGCCTGCATCAGGCTCGGTGTCACCTCCTCCTTGCGGATCAGCGCCACATCCACCTCGCCTTGTTGCAGAGCATCTACTAGTGGTTCATGCCAGCAGGGCTGATGGGTAGAGGCGTTTGAGTTTGATGCGTGCGTCCTTGGTGGTGAAGCGCCAGTCGGTGCCGTAGTGCTGAGCATTGCGTTGGGATGCCCAAGCAAGCAGTT
>Ga0209702_10009807_pt1 | contig 10518 bp, 9 predicted proteins | sample FRY01_FD_187210 | JGI IMG/M metagenome (GOLD analysis project Ga0209702, IMG submission 187210) | Freshwater microbial communities from Lake Fryxell liftoff mats and glacier meltwater in Antarctica - FRY-01 (SPAdes) (version 2) | ecosystem: Environmental > Aquatic > Freshwater > Ice > Glacier...
ATCAGATTTAAACTCTAATTCACAATTCAAAGAACTTATAACTTCTAAAACTCTTAAATAATTTTTTACTATATTTGACATAAATATTTGGTTTGTTTGGCGACTTCAAGATACTGAATTTCAGTATCTTGACCAATATTTATTCAATATTTTTTACTTTAAATAATTGCACCCAACGGGTTAATAATAATAATAATGATAGGTTTGGAGAAGCATTCGAGAAAAAAATCAAAAAATGTACAGAAAAATGTGGAAAACCGTATTCTATTCATAAATGGAAGCATTACTTTTGACATTAAATAAAACAAAGAATTCAAAATAAGAATATAATTTACCCCTAACCCATAATCAATATGTTCAAAAAAGTTTTAGTGGCCGAAGATTTTGACAGCATCAGCATCACGGTGGGAAAAGCATTGGAAGAACTTTCGGTTTCCGAAATTCACCATGCCAAGTACTGTGACGATGCCTTTTTGAAAATAAAAAGAGCACTCCTAGACGATGCTCCTTATGATTTGTTGGTTAGCGACTTATCATTTAAAACGGATCATCGCGAAAATAAGTTAAACTCAGGCGACGAATTGATAACCGCAGTAAAAAAAATACAACCCGATATCAAAACAATCGTTTTTTCAATCGAAGACAAATCGTTCAGGGTAAAATCTCTTTTCATCACTTTAGGCATTAATGCCTTTGTTTCCAAGGGAAGAAATAGTATTCCTGAACTTAAAAAAGCGATTCAAGCTGTTTTTAATGATGAAACAACCGTTCTTTCTAGCGAAATATCTCAAGCTTTAAGAAGCAAATCACTAATTGAAATTGAAACATACGATATTGAAATTCTTAAATTATTATCCAAAGGATATATTTTGGATGAAATCTCCTCCGAATTCAAGACTTTGGGAATAATCCCCAATGGCAACAGCAGTCTGGAAAAACGCATCAGTAAGCTGAAAATTTATTTTAAGGCCAACAACAATGTGCATCTTATCGCCATTGCCAAAGATTTAGGTTTGGTGTAATTTCTTTTCTGTAATCTTTTTAGTTTTTTTTTACCTCTTTACGGATTCCCGTAAGGATAGCATTTTTATTGGGTTTATTTTTGACGTGATTTAAAATAACGTAATGGAAAACAATAGCAGTACAAAGTCATCAATTTCTAAAATGAACTTAATGAAAGAGCACTATTCCAACGCCAGTTTAAGCAAAGAAAAAATAGCTCCCAATTACATCATTATAATGATGGCAATTCTATTTTCCGCAATTCTGTTTTTAGTAAAAATAAGTTGGATCAATATGGATTGGAAAATCCTTCTTATTCCATCAATGGTTGCCGTACAAATTATTTTTCTGTCAACTGCTTTAAAAAATAGATACAAAAAGCGATAGCAATTGATGATTGAAAATCATCATTAATTTAATTCAGATTTAAAATCCAATGCCTTAAAAAGATACGTTATGAAGGAAAAAAAAATAAAAATTATTTCAAAAAAAATAAAAAATTGTAATGAAAAATCTTTGAAAAAATGGAACAAATGTCTGACCGATTACAACAATTATTTAAAGAAATACATCAAACATTACAAGAAATCGATAAAAGGTGATGCAGTTTCATTGTCTAAATATCCTTATATGAAAGTAAAATCAGAAGTTTTACATCAACATTTATCCAATGCAAGAAATAAATCATTTTTGACCGAAAAACAAATAAAAAGATGGTCAAAAATTCAAAAACAAATAGCAACCCCTTGTCTATCTTAACTACAAATTAAAAAAAAATGAAAAAAATTAATCTAATCCTATTCCTGTTTTTAAGCTGCATCCTTTTATCTTGTGAACCAAAAAAAGAAAAAAAAGAACCCGCCATTATCCAAAACAATCAAAATTTTAGATATGATGATGAGCCAGTTAGAGTAAAAGCATGTGATTCCATTAAAAAAAGTGATTTTACGAAAAAAAGTAAAAAGGTCGTTTGAATAATTACTAAAACTTCAAATCAATGCCATTCCTAAAAGTCTACGTACATTTTGCTTGGAGCACGAAAAATAAAATATCATGTCTTGCCATAAAAGAAGTCAGGAAAACAATTTGGAATCACATCAGGGAAAATGCCAATAAAAATGGAATCCACATTGATTTCATCAATGGATATTTTGATCACTATCATTGCCTAATGAAATTAGAGTCTGACCAAACCATTGAAAAAATGATAGAAACAATAAAAGGAGAAAAGACTTTCTGGTTTAACAAAAAAGGGGCTTCAACCGAATCATTTACCCCTAAATTACCGCCATTTCTAAACACTTCAAAAAGTAATAAATTTGAATGTAAAGATGAATATTTTGCCGTCGCAGTCAGTGAATCCGCATTAGACAAAATAAGCTGCTATTCACAAAATCAATTGGATGACAACAATGAAAAATTATTCAACAATGAGTACAAAGAATATTCAATTCAATATGGATTTCAAAAATTTGTTGCTAAATAATACTGTTTAGCTAAACTATTTTAAATTTAATTCTGCGTAAATTGATTGTAAAAAAACGAGTATTATTCATCACCAGAACTATGGTGAACGGCAGGTTTATGAGATTTTACACTTGTACTTAGATAAAAGAACAATCTTAACGTATGATTCATGTCGTATTGATAACCCGAATATTTTTGTTGGTAGAGATTCATATAGCCAAAATCAAAACTTAGTTTAGGATTTATGGATTGTTTGATTCCTATAAACAACCTGTTTTGATCAAAAGTATTATAGACCACTTCTTGTCCAAAATGGATTAAAATTTCATCGGAAATAACGAGCATTGGAGCTGTTTTTTTCTTGAATACTGGAATATTCAAACTAACTAAATACCGAACTCTATTCGTGAAGCGGTTTTCGCCAGTAGACTCGTCATTGACTATTTTTTCTTGCCAGCGTTGTTCGTTTCTAATTCTTTGAAGGACGCTCACTTTACCAATTTTAGTGATCATTTGCGCTTGTTGATAAATTCTATTTTCATCTGAATAAGTAGTCCAGCCTTCCTTTGTTGGTGCAAGCCACATGTGGGCATAACCTCCCGTAAAAGCAACTGCGGGATTTGGAATATAACTGATTCCTCCTCTTAGAAAATAAAAATTATTGTCGTGAAAAATTTCGTTGCTCCTAATATGCGCATCGGCAACAAATCCCCAATGGGCACTAAACATGTTGACGGTATTTATAGAAACCCAAGATTGAGTCTGTTGATTGATGACTTTTTCTGTTGAGACTTGTCCAAAAACAATCAATGGAAACAAAAAAAACAACATTTTTAATTTAAAACCGAACATACAATGAATTTTAAAGAATAACGTTTCAATAATTTTTTGCAAATTAACGTCATAAAAAGAGCCTGAAACATGATAAAAATCAGTTTTAAACAATTTATTCAAAAACTTCCAATTCCTGACCATCAAAACTAGCAAAAACCATTGAGGGATGCGAATCTTGATGAAACATATTTCCCTTATTATCAATGGCAATAGCGCCTGCAAAACCGTCATAAGGCTTTAATTCATTGAAGGTTTTAGCAAAAGCGTCTTGCAGCGAAAATCCATCGGTGACACGAGTTACAATCTTGGCAGCAGTCGCATTGCTCACAATGTCTTCGCCAACGCCGGTTAAACTCACGCCACAACGTTCGTTGGCATAATTCCCTGCAACAGTTCCAGAATCGGAGATTCTACCCGGGATTTCAAACCCTTTTCCTCCGGTAGAAGTTGCCACGGCTAGTTTTCCGCTTTTGTCCAAAGCCACGCAACCCACTGTTCCCGTTCCTGAAGCTTTGAGTTTCGCCTCATACTCAGTTCTGCGTTGTGAAATTTCTGTAGAAAATTTTTCGAAACCATTTTGTCTGGCAAAATTGGTTGCACCACTTCCGCCAAGAATTCTATCGTCATAATTCAACAGTACTTTGGCTACCTGAATGGGATTTCGCACTTCTTCGATATTGATGACACCACTCATTTTTTGGGTTTTGCCATCCATCAAGGCGGCACTCATCCTGATTTTTCCATCACCTTGAATTTGGGAACCAATGCCGGCATTGAACAATTCATCATCCTCCAAAAGCGAAACAGCAAAAACCACCGTTTCTAAAGCCGAATGTGTTTTTAAAAATGCATAAGAATCTTTTACAATTCTTTCTAAAGATTGTTGCTTTGCTACTTTTGTTTCGTGATTCGTAGCCGATTCCGAGAAAAAACCACCGTGAATAATTAGTTTCATAGTAACTAGAATACAGAAGGCAGAATTTAGAAGGCAGATCTAAATTCTGCTTTCTAAATTCTGCTTTCTAATTTAAACGTATTGCGAAGATTTAATGGTCATTTTATACGTGTCGAGATTAAAAGTATCGTATTTGCTCATTACGTGTGTTACCAAATGTGAAATCGAAATGGGTTCTCCCAATTCAATTTGGGTCAAATTAGTGTCTTTTATTTCGCGACCATCAACAAGAATTACCAGTCCTGAACCTATGGCTTCCATTTGTTTTCCATTAGTAATCAACAATCCTGTATCTTCTCCAAGTCCTATTCCCAGTACTTTTGGATTACCGACAACCGCTTGGAACAATCGTCCAATTCTCCCTCGTTGCACAAAATGAGTATCAATAACCACATCGTCAATAAAGCCTAAACCGCTGGTAATTTTCACTTCACCCTTCAATAATGCTTCTGAACTGCTTCCTTCATAAATCATATTGTTAGAAGCCGCAGCAGCACCAGCCGAAGTTCCAGCATATATAAAATCTTCATTTCTATATTTATCCAATAAAACATTATGAAAAGGTGTTCCTCCAAGAATGGAAGTCAATCGCAATTGATCGCCACCAGTAAACATAACAACGTCGGCAGCTTTCAATCGTGCCAATATTTCAGGATCCGATGCTTGTTCGCGTCTAACTATATCTAAAATACCCACATTATTGGCATCAAGATAGCTTAATGCTTTGACGTATTCAGGTCCAATTTCTTTCGGGATTTTCGAGGCAGTCGTAACCACTTCTATTCGAGACTGTTCTTTGTTTTTTGATTCGAGAATAATCCTTCTCAAAATTCCTGTTTCAAAAAAATTCAAGTTCTTTGCAGCACTTTTATCAAAATCGGTTTCGGTAAAACTTCCTTTGTCAACGGCACCACCTATAATTATAAGTTTTCCAAGTATGTTCATTTGGTAAAAATAACCAAAAACATAAACTGGGCAATTGAAGTCCTGTTTTTTTTTAAAATAATTTATACCCAACAAAAGTTAATAATTTTAAACCTCATAAATTTTGATACCTAATTTTAAAAAAGTAACTTGGTTGCATTATTATGTTTTTTTTTGAAAAAAAATTGAAACTACCGTTGTATTCCTCCATTTTTTTTGATACTATTAGAATATAAATTAACTGATTACTAATTAATTATTACAATCCTAACCTTTCTGTTTTATGAAAATTTTAAAAATACAAGCACTTCGTGGACCGAATATTTGGAGCATTAAAAGAAAAAAATTAATCCAAATGCGGTTGGATTTAGAAGAAATGGAACAATTTCCCACCAATAAAATCGAAGGATTTAGAGAACGATTAGAAATAATGCTACCAACACTTATCGAGCATCGTTGCTCCGAAGGATGTCGAGGCGGATTTTTTAAGCGAATAGAAACAGGAACTTGGATGGGACATGTCATCGAACATATCGCTCTCGAAATTCAAACCTTGGCTGGAATGGATACCGGATTTGGAAGAACACGCGAAACCAAAACTCCCGGAATCTACAATGTTGTTTTTAGTTACACCGAAGAAAATGTTGGCCTTTTTGCTGCTGAAAGCGCAGTCGCCATTGCCGAAGCATTAATAAAAGGAACCGAATATGATTTGGATTCCGATTTACTAAAAATGCGGGAAATTCGGGAACGCGTTCGTCTAGGGCCAAGCACTGGAAGCATCGTTGAAGAAGCTGTAAACAGAGACATTCCGTGGATACGATTGGGAACAAATTCCTTGGTACAACTGGGTTACGGAATCAATCAAATGCGTTTTCAGGCGACCATTACATGTAAAACCAGCAGCATTGCTGTAGATATGGCTTGCAACAAAGAGCTGACCAAGAAAATGCTCGATATGGCATCAATTCCTGTTGCCAATGGAGATATTTGTGTAGATGAAGACGATTTGTCCAAAACTATTGAAAAAATTGGCTACCCGATTGTCCTAAAACCATTGGATGGAAATCACGGAAAAGGTGCGTCAATTAATGTTACCAATTGGGAAGATGCGGTTTCTGGATTGGCTTTCGCCAAAGAATACAGCAATAGAATCATCGTTGAAAAATTTATCACGGGTTTCGATTTTAGGATATTGGTAATCGAGAATAAACTTGTCGCAGCGGCAAAACGCGTTCCTGCAAACGTTGTTGGTGACGGAACAAAAAACATTCAAGAATTAATAGCCCTAACCAATCTTGATCCAAGACGTGGTTATGGTCATGAAAATGTATTGACCAAAATAGATGTCGATCGAGATACCGAAGATTTATTGGAAAAACTAAATTACACCTTGGAAACCATTCCCAGAAAAGGTGAAACTGTGTATCTCAAATCAACAGCTAATTTAAGCACAGGCGGAACTTCCGTTGACGTGACTGACATGATGCACCCAGAAAATATTTTTCTTGCCGAAAGAATTTCGAGAGTCATTGGTTTAGACATTTGTGGCGTCGATATTATGGCCGAAAATTTGACGCAACCTCTAAAAGAAAATGGCGGCGTGATTCTCGAAGTCAATGCTGCTCCGGGATTCCGAATGCACCTTGCTCCTTCTGAAGGATTGCCAAGAAATGTAGCTGCTCCAGTAATCGATATGTTGTATCCTCCCGGAAAAACCTGTCGTATTCCCATATTTGCCATTACAGGAACCAACGGAAAGACAACCACAACCCGATTATTGGCTCATATTGTAAAAAATAATGGATTCAAAGTGGGTTTTACCACATCGGACGGGATTTATATCCAAAATCACATGATGGAAAAAGGAGATACCACCGGTCCATTAAGTGCTGAATATATCCTAAGAGATCCAACGGTGGAATTTGCTATTTTAGAAACTGCCAGAGGGGGAATTCTGCGTTCTGGTTTAGGCTTTAGCCGATGTGATATTGGGATAATTACCAATATTCAAGAAGATCATTTAGGATTAAACGACATTCACACTCTTGACGATTTGGCAAGAGTAAAAGCTACCGTTGTAAAAAGCATCAAAAAAGAGGGTTGGGCGATATTGAACGCCGATGATGAGCAATGCGTAAAAATTGGAGAAGAACTGGAATGTAAAGTTGCTTATTTTAGTATGAATGAGGAAAATCTGTTAATCAAGAAATTGTGTGCCGAAGGAAAAACGGTTGCAGTATATGAAAACGGGTTCATTACCATCAAAAAAGGAGAATGGAAAATCCGAATCGAACGCGCTACACACGTTCCATTAACCCTTGGCGGCAAAGCAAAATTTATGATTACCAATGTTCTGGCGGCAACTTTAGCCAGTTATTTATGGGGTTTCAAAACTGAAGATATCAGCCTTTCATTGCAAACTTTTATTCCAAGTGCAGCACAAACGCCCGGTCGAATGAATATTTTTGAATTCAAAAAATTTAAGGTATTGATTGATTTTGCCCACAATGCATCTGGCTATAAAGGAGTCGAAGAATATTTACAAAGCGTAGAAGCTACCAAGAAAATTGGAATCATAGCTGGTGTTGGAGATCGTCGTGACGAAGACATCAAAGAATGCGCAAAAATAGCCGCCAGAATGTTTGACCACATCATTATTCGTCAGGAGAAACATTTGCGTGGAAGAACTGAAGAAGAAATTATTAATTTAATAATGGAAGGCATTACGGAATCCGGAAGATCTGTTACCCATGAAATCATACCTAAAGAAGTTGAAGCTATCAGACACGCCATCAACAGTGCCGAAGAAGGAAGTTTCATTACTGCATTAAGTGACGTTGTTACTAATGCCATTGAAATTGTTCAAGAATATTTGGATAAAGAAAGTGAGGAAGATATAGCATAATTTTATTTTCATTATGACGTAAGGATACTGTTTATAGCCAAAGAAAAGGGTGTAAATAGTATCCCTTTTTTATACATTTGTAACACATCAAAAAACCTACTTTTATGAACAAATTTTCATTTCTGGCCTTACTATTTTTCATCACAATTTCTTCTTTTGGCCAAACCAAAAAAATAACTCTCGAAGAGGGTGTTTTACAACAAAATCAAAAATTCAGAGCCGATAAACTAACCGGTTTTAAATGGATTCCAAACACAAATCGTTATGTTTATTACACCGACTCATTCACAAAAATGATGTCGGCTTCAACTGTCGATGCCAATGCAACCGAGTTAATCACTTTAGCAGAAATCAATTCTGCATTAGGAATCAAATTAAAAAGCTTCGCTGGTATCGAATGGATGGACAGCAATGCTCTTTTGGTTACTGCAAACGGAAAATATTTTGTTTATATGACAGCCCCAAAAACGGGAACAATGATGTACGAAACTTCAAAAAATTCCGAAAATAAAACCTTTGATAAAAAAAGACGTCATTTGGCTTTTACCGAAAAAAACAATCTGTATTTCTACAATGTCGACAGAGAAATAATTAGCGTTACCAATGAAACCAATGAAGCCGTTGTTTCAGGACAATTTTTTGCCAGAAGTGAATTTGGAATTAGCAATGGGATTTTTTGGTCGCCAAAATCCACTTATTTAGCTTTCTACCAAAAAGACCAAACGGAAGTCGCCGATTATCCCTTATTGGATATTACGGAAACTCCCGGAACATTAGTGAACATCAAATACCCAATGATTGGTCAAAAAAGCGAAAAACCAAGAGTGGGAATTTATAATTTGGCAAGCCAAAAAACAGTTTATATTTCTCCAAGAGGAAACCAAGATGATTATTTAACCAATCTTTCTTGGACGCCAGACGAGAAATACGTTTTAATTGCCGAATTAAATCGCGGACAAAATGATATGTCGTTAAATGTTTATGATGCACAAACGGGAACTTTTGTTAGAACCATCCTCACGGAAAAAAATGAAAAATGGGTTGAACCAGAACATCCCGCCTACTTTCCTAGCGACAACTCCAGTAATTTTGTTTGGATAAGCGAAAAAGACGGTTTCAACAATCTGTATTACTATTCCATCGAAGGGAAATTAATTAAGAAATTGACTCAAAACAAATTCCCAACGAGAGAAATCATAAAAAGTAATGCTGCTGGAACCGAAATTTATTTCAAGGCAACAGGCGATAATCCAACCAATATGTTGGTGTACAAAGTTGATTTGAAAGGCAAGCAAACCTTGATTACAAAAGACCAAGGTGTTCACACAGTAAGCATCAGCAACGATGGAAATTGGTTTTTTGACGAATATTCCAATCATGCTGCGCCATCAAAATCATTGGTTTACAACAAAAATTTAAAATCCAAAACCCTTTTAGAAAGCAAAAATAAATATGAAGGATACGAAATAGGAACATCGGAAATAAAAACCATAAAATCCGCAGATGGAACCACCGATTTATACACGCGATTAATCAAGCCGAGCCATTTTGATCCGAACAAAAAATATCCTGTTTTGGTCTATGTTTATGGCGGACCTCATGCACAAATGATAACTAATTCCTATCTTGATGGCGCCAATCTTTGGATGTATTGGATGGCAGAACAAGGTTACCTCGTTTTCACGGTTGATAATCGCGGGTCAGATAATCGCGGTTTTGCTTTCGAAAGCGTGGTTCACGGAAGATTGGGTGTAAGCGAAATCGATGACCAAATGAAAGGTGTTGACTACCTGAAATCCTTGCCTTATGTCGATGGAAACCGTTTGGCGGTTCACGGTTGGAGTTATGGCGGATTTATGACCACTTCCTTACTATTGCGAAAACCGGATGTTTTCAAAGTGGGCGTTGCCGGCGGACCAGTTACCGACTGGAAATACTATGAAATTATGTATGGCGAACGCTATATGGACACTCCAGCCGAAAACCAAAAAGGTTTTGACGAAGCCAACACCTTGAATTACGTGAAAGATTTGAAAGGAAAATTGCTTTTAATTCACGGAACCAGTGATGATGTAGTGGTAATGCAAAACAATTTTGCTCTAATCAAGAAATTTATCGAGGTCGAAAAACAAGTCGATTTCTTTGCTTATCCAATGCACAAACACAATGTTTTAGGCAAAGATCGCGTGCATTTAATGACGAAGGTTTTAAATTATGTGATTGAGAATAATAAGTAGATTTTTGGATTATAAAAAAATCTTCAAAGGTTTCCGAAACTTTTGAAGCTTTTTTTTGATCTTATACCTAGGGCATCCGCTTTTAAAAATAAAAAAACACAGATTTCACAGATTTTCACAGATTTAGTCTGTTTTGACTATGCTAATTTTTAAAATCGCATAAAATTGGTGAAATTAAATTTTAAACACTC
>Ga0209702_10009809_pt1 | contig 10518 bp, 12 predicted proteins | sample FRY01_FD_187210 | JGI IMG/M metagenome (GOLD analysis project Ga0209702, IMG submission 187210) | Freshwater microbial communities from Lake Fryxell liftoff mats and glacier meltwater in Antarctica - FRY-01 (SPAdes) (version 2) | ecosystem: Environmental > Aquatic > Freshwater > Ice > Glacier...
TGGCATTGAACCCGACTTTTACGCCGTTGGGGCCGCCCTTGGTTGCGGAGTACCAAAACGGGGAGACGTCAACAAAAAGGTCACTGTTGGCCGTTGCCGTGTTCACGCCCTGTGGCTTACCCTGGCTGGACATCCAGTAAGGAATCCAGCCACTCAAGATTCGACTCGGTGGGCCATCCGCGAAAACTGGTGTTGTCAGGCTCAAGCCAAGGAGTGTGGTGAGAATAAGGGCAATCGCACGCGTCGTGGCGCGTGAACTTGGGGAAGGCACACTCCATTGTGCGTTATTGGTTCGAATTGATCAACCCCGGTGGTTACCGGGCGTGTCCGGATACGGATTTACATCAACATTCGTGAGATTTCTTGGGCAGTTCGGGCGATTCGGGGGCCAAATTCAGTTTCGGAGAACTCCCGTGAGGAAATAATTCCAACACTCGCTTCAAGTCCGGTTATGCCCGTCAACGGCACGGCCAATCCCAGGGTTCCACCTTCAAGATTGGCAACCACCCAAGGCGGGTCAAGTGGTCGACCGGCCGCGGTTCGCGCGGCCAAAATCGCGCGACCACCGGCACTGCCTTCGAGCGGTGTCCTTGAACCAGTTCGCATCGAGACGTGCATGTCACTTCTATTTGGTTCGGAGACCACCGCTACCAAACCATCATTTGAGTCGGCGATCATGAGGTAGGCGGTACAACCGAGGGCTTCGGCCAGCATTCGCAATGCCGGCCCCGATGCTTCGCGAACCAGCGGTTGGATAACTCGAGCTAGCGCTAGCAGACCTAGTCCTAGCCGGCACTTGCCATCGGGTGATCTGCGTAAGAGCGAGTGGGCTTCGAGTGTGACTACCAGCCGGTAGACAACGGTTCGACCAACGTCCAACTTTTGGCTGAGTTCGGTGACGCTGAGGCCTTCCGGGTGTTCTGCCAAAACCTCAAGGACACTTAATCCACGATCCAGCGTTTGCGAGGTTTCCTTAGTCACACGCCAACCTAACCACTGCGTACGGGAAAAACAAAGTGCCCCTCCAGATCTAGGGGCACTTTGTTCTCATCAACAATTAACTCAGTAAGGGCTAGACAACTAGCGCTTTCGTCTTACCGCGCACGATGAATGCCGCAATGATTTCGTAGATTCCGATCACGATCAGCCAGATACCAACAACCCACGACAGTGTGACGAGTGAGAGCGCCGGCTGCGACAGAATGATAACTCCACCGATCAACATAATCAGACCGAAGAAGATATTCCAACCGCGTCCCTCTTTGGAGTCAAAGCCCATGAAAAGGCTTGCGAATCCACGGAATAGGAAGGCAATACCGACGAAGATTCCGAGCAGATCAACAGCGTTAATTGCACTACGGATTGCAAAGATACCCAGGATCACCGAAAGTACGCCGGTGATCAAGAGAAGTACGCGAGTACCCCCGGTGAGACCGGAGGAGAACGAACGCACAATCTCAAAAATACCGGAAACGATCAGGTAAATTGCGAAAAGAATTGCAACAACAACAATCGTTTTACCGGGCCACGAGATGGCAAGAACGCCCACCCCAAGGCTAATAAGTCCGCCAAAAAGCAACAACCACCAGACGCGGCCAAGGGCCGCCAACATGTTCTCGTCGGCTTCCATTTCAAGTTGAGATGACATTATTTACCTCCAAATAGGTGCCTTAACTAGGCCTTCGTTCCAAACTTCCCAAGATTATTGCAAAACCCTTTCAATGGAGGTCTGCCATGCCGCAAATGTCCTTATTAGTTCACTCGGTGCAGAAAACCCTGTGTCTCTGGCCGTTGCGGGTTGCTAAACACGCTGGCCGCACTGCCGCTTTCCCACACGACCCCATCGTGAAGGAAACAGACTTGGTCAGCGATCTCCTTGGCGAATGACATTTCGTGGGTTGCCATAACGATTGTTAATCCACCAGCTCGAAGTTCGCGGACGGAGTCAAGTACTTCTCCAACCAGCATCGGGTCCAGGGCCGACGTGATTTCGTCGAACAGCATTATTTCTGGCTCCATGGCTAACGCTCGGACAATCGCCACCCGCTGGGCTTGACCACCCGATAAGCGATCGGGGTAATCATGTGTTTTGGCCTCAAGTCCAAACCGCCTGAGTAATTCCATGGCTGTATCAACGGACTCTTTCCTAGATTTTTTTAGTACCCGAATTGGCCCGAGCGTAATATTTTCTAAGACTTTCATGTGTGGAAAAAGGTTGTAGGACTGAAAAACAATCCCGATTCGACGGCGAATCGCATCAAAATCAGCATCAAAGGCGGTGACATCAAGTTCTTGATCGACCACAATGCTGCCAGCGTCAACGGTCTCTAAGGCATTGATACAGCGAAGTAGAGTCGATTTGCCCGAACCTGACGCGCCGATCAGCACCGTAGCCGAATGCGCAGCGACATTGAGTGAGATACCACGCAAAACCGCATGTGCATCGAAGGACTTCCACACCCCGTCGACCGTGATGAATGAGTCTTGGTTCATGCGACACCCCCGGCCCTGCGTTTGCGGGACGAACGAACCTGCATCCAGTCTGCGAATCGGGTCATCGGGATGGTTAAGGCAATAAAAATCAGTGCAGCCCCAACGTAGGGGGTGTAATTAAAGTTGGATGACGTATCAATTTGGGCTCGACGTAAAACCTCGATCGGACCCAACACCGCGACGAGAGCCGTGTCTTTTTGTAATGAAATGAAGTCGTTGAGAAGTGGCGGAGTCACATTGCGGATGGCCTGGGGTAGGACAACAAAACGATTGGTTTGAAACGATGACAGACCCAATGAGCGTGCGGCCATTGTTTGACTCGGGTGAACAGATCCGATGCCGGCCCGGAACACTTCAGCCACGTAGGCGCCATAAGAAAGTACGAGTGCGGCTGTCCCCCAGAAAATTGCGTCACTGGGGACCCCCGGCAATTGCAAAGCCGGCATGCCAAAACCCAACAGAAAAATAATTAAAATCGTTGGAACTCCACGGAGGATGTCAACGTAGAGGGTTGCCAACACTCGAATCGGCAAGAAAATTGGTGACTTGACCGTGCGTGCGAGGGCCACGAGCAAACCGATTATTAAAATCAGTGGCTGCGCTATTAAGAAAATGCGAACGTTGAGCCAGAAGGCTTGTACTAGCCCAGGGAAGGATTCAACAAACTGGTCCCCATTGAAAAATGTTTTTTGAACCGTTTCCCAACCCGAACTCCGGCCGACCAATAAAACTATGACAGCAACGAAGCCGAGCAAGCTTCCGATTCCAATGAGCGCATCTCGGCGGGCCTTTTTACGAGAACGCTCCTGGCGCAGTGGGTCCACAAAGACCGTGTCTGCGCCAGGAGCGGGAGTATTCACGTAATAGTCGAAACTAATTTTCGCTGTGTTTCGCGACTAACCCCTTATTCCTTGAAATATGGGGCGGTTGTTCCGGCCAACCACGCATCTTGGATCTCTTGGAGTTCACCGGAATCTTTGAGAGTCGTGAGTGCCTTGTTGACACAGGTCACGAGTGGATTGCCCTTTTGGAGTAGCAATCCGAATTCTTCGCCACCGGCAGCCGACTGGAACTGGCCGACAATTTTGCTGTTGTCAAACTCTGCAGCGGTAACGTAGTAGGCCGTTGGGAGGTCAACCACGATTCCGTCGATCTGGCCATTTTGCAATGCGCTCTTTGCGTCATTGGTGTCGTTAAAGACATAAGGCTCGTTGGTGGGTTGCACGACTTCGGTCACGAAATCCAGGCTGGTTGTTCCCACTTGGGCTCCAAGCTTTGCCCCTTTGAGTTCAGCGATGGTGGTTGCCCCAGCAATCGGTGAATCATTGAAGGCAACAACCGCCTGATTCACCGTGTAGTAGCCGTCAGAGAAGTCAACGACCTCTGATCGCTCGGGAGTAATCGAGATCTGGTTGACGTCGAAGTCAAAGTTCTTGTCTCCCGGTGCGTAAGAAGTGTTGAAAGGAACAACTTCCCACTTCACATCGGTTGGTGCAAAGCCCAACTGGGAGGCGACCGCGTAAGCGACGGCTGATTCAAATCCTTCACCATTTGTGGGATCGTCATCAACAAAGTAGGGAGGATAGGCAGGTGTGTCGGTGCCAATTGTCAGCATTCCAGGGCTGATCGTGGTGAGGTTCTCAAAAGCACACTCATCGGTTGCAACGCTTTCGGAGGCACTTTCTTCTATCGAGGTTTCCGCTGCCGTTGTGTCGGTGGCGGCGTCTTCACTTGATGAACACGCCGACAGCACGAGGCTGGCAACAGCTAAAGATGCAACGCCAACGAGACGAATAGATTTTCTCTGCATGAATTTTCAATCCCATCAAAAAATAACTAGTTAAAGCTGCGCTGGTTTGCGCGGACAAAGTCTCTCACCTCGAGCAGCAGTGCGGAGAATAGCCCCTTTATTTGCCACCCTTGGGAAGAGACTTGTGGATTTTTTCACAATCAGGGCAGATGGGGAAGTTGGAAGGATCACGATTAGGGATCCATTTCTTGCCGCATAATGCTTTGACAGCCGAGCCGGTTACAGCGCTTTCCACAATTTTATTTTTCTCAACGTAATGGGCAAATTTCTCGTGGTCACCGTCTTCGAAGTTCTGGGTTCGCTCCTCAGTGAGGACGCTGCCGAGTTCTTCAAGTTCTGGGGCGGCGAGTGGTGTGGTCATGACCTAACCCTACTTTCATTGCGCTTCGGCCGATGAAAACCCGGTGAATTGCGTTCTTTCTGTATACCCCGTAGGGTATTTCGATGGCAACCGTTGAGTTAACAGAATCCAGTTTTGCTGACACGATTAAATCAAGCCCGATTGTCTTGGTTGACTTTTGGGCCGCCTGGTGCGGACCGTGTCGCAATTTTGCACCCGTGTATGAGAAGGCATCCTTGGCCAATGTCGACATTGTTTTTGCCAAGGTAGATACCGAAGCCGAGCAAGGTCTAGCTGGGCGTTTCGACATTTCATCTATCCCCACCTTGGTAGCCATCCGCGACGGCGTCGTGTTGTATTCGCAAGCCGGTGCCCTACCCCAAGAAGGTCTGGATAACTTGATCTTGGCCATTCGCGAGGTTGACATGGACGAAGTCCGCAAGCAGATCAGCAAAGCCGGTGCACCAAAAACTGGGGACTAAAGAGCAAAATAGAGGACCAAAGTCCCGCCTAGAGCACTACCCAATGTGGCATACATTGAAGTTACGAAACATGAGACGGGACGGAAAAAACATGCCACAGCAACCGCTCGCACAGGTACCTCTTGATTCTAAATGGCACTGGCAGGATTTTGGCCTGTGCCGCAGTGTTGATCCACTGCTCTTCTTTCACCCACAAAATGAGCGCGGCTCCTCCCGCTCTCGCCGCGACCAGTCCGCTAAACGGGTGTGCGCTTCATGCCCGGTGAGGCTGGAATGCGCGGATTATGCAATTCGGGCCCGTGAACCTTATGGCGTCTGGGGCGGTTTAACCGAAGACGACCGTGAGGCGATTTACCGGAAAATGGATCAACCAAAAGGGGCGCACCTGCGCAGTGTTCCCGGAACCGGCATTGCCGCTGCAAAACACTTAGTCAACGAGGCAATCTCCGAACAGGCTTTAGGAATCCACCTTTTCTGAACTCGGTAGGGCGGACTCCTAGACTTCGGTGATGGATCTGGGTAACGGACGCAACAGATGAACGCTGGAATCACGGTTGACCACGTACGATCACTTGGCCTTAGCGGGCGACATTTTTTGCGTGAGCTGGACTTCACCGCAGTCGAACTGTCGTCCTTGGTTGATTTGTCGACTCGACTCAAAGCGTTGCGGTCAGAACACCGTGAACCAGAGTTGCTCCGGCGCAAGAACCTGGCCGCGATCTTTGAAAAGCCGTCGACCCGAACCCGAATGTCATTCAGCGTCGCCATGAGTGACCAGGGCGGAAACATCACGTTTCTGGAGGGGGCATCAGCCCATGTTGGCCATAAAGAATCCCCCGCCGATACGGCGCGCGTTCTCAGTCGTATTTTTGATGCAATCGAGTTCAGAGGGAGTGCACAGGCTGCCGTTGAGGAACTTGCCGAGTTTTCTTCGGTACCGGTGTACAACGGGTTAACCGATCAATGGCACCCAACCCAGATGCTGGCCGACTTCCTCACCATGCGCGAGCACCAGGTCGATCCGGGTGAACAGCTCACCTATTGCTATCTGGGTGATGCCCGAAGCAACATGGGTAATTCATTGTTGATCATGGGCGCAATTATGGGAGCTGACATCAGAATCGTCGCGCCACAGGAGTTATGGCCCGAGCAGGCTGTTGTCGACCAGGCGCATGAGCGGGCGCAAGAAAGCGGCGCAAAAATCACGCTCACCCAAGACATTGCAGAAGGCGTACCCGGCGCCGAGTTTGTGCACACCGACGTCTGGGTGTCCATGGGTGAACCCGCAGAAGTGTGGCAGCAGCGCATTGAACTACTTGCGCCGTATCAAGTGAACCGAAGGGTGCTTGACCTGGCCGGACCCGGCGCAAAAGCAATGCACTGCTTGCCGGCCTACCACGACGCCACAACGGTAATCGGCGCGAAGATTGCTAACGATTTTGATCTTCAGGGCGGCATTGAAATTACCCACGACGTGTTTGAATCGCCGGCGAACATCTCATTTGATCAGGCCGAAAATCGGATGCACACGATCAAAGCAATCCTCGTGGCAACCCTCGCCTAATTGGGCCTGGGTTGTTTCAAGCGTTGGTTAAGCGATCGCGTAACCCTTGCAACTGTGCGTTGAGCTCCGCGGGGACCCGGTCACCGAACTCGGCGTAGTACGCCTGGGTTAAATCGGTTTCGGCCAACCACGAATCGGCGTTCACCGCGAAGAGTTCCGCCAGCTGCGCCTCGGTGATGTCAAGACCTTCTGTGTTGAGGGAGCCCGGCGCCGGGATCCGGCCAATTGGGGTGTCGACCGCTTCGGCTTTATCGCTGAGACGATTGACAATCCATTCGAGCACTCGTGAATTTTCACCAAAACCGGGCCAGATGAATTTGCCACCGGTGTCTTTGCGGAACCAGTTCACCGAGTAAATGCGTGGCAGTTTGTCGGCGCTGGTGAAACCACCGATCTTGAGCCAGTGGCCCCAGTAATCGGCCATGTTGTAACCACAGAAAGGCAGCATGGCGAATGGATCCCGGCGTAACGCGCCGACTGTTCCTTCTGCAGCCGCAGTCTGTTCACTGGAAACGGATGAACCGACAAAGACTCCGTGGGCCCAGTCGAATGCTTCAGAAACGAGTGGGACGTTGGTTGCCCGGCGGCCGCCGAACAGGATCGCATCAATGGGAACACCGGCTGGGTCTTCCCAGTTGGATGCGATTGAGGGGCACTGACCAGCCGGAACGGTGAATCGTGAATTCGGATGGCTTGACGGATCAGCCGAAGCGGGTGTCCAGTCATTACCCTTCCAGTCAATCAAGTGCGCGGGTACTTCCTCACTGAGGCCTTCCCACCAAATATCGCCGTCGTCGGTGAGAGCCACGTTGGTGAAGATCGAATTGCCACTGAGTGATCGGACGGCGTTCGCGTTCGTTTTCATGCCGGTACCTGGTGCTACACCAAAAAAGCCCGCCTCCGGGTTGATGGCATAAAGCCGACCGTCTTCGCCAAAGCGCATCCAGGCAATGTCATCACCAATGGTCTCAACCGTCCAACCGGGAATTGTTGGCTCCAGCATGGCCAGGTTTGTCTTTCCGCAGGCAGAAGGAAAGGCAGCGGTGATGTACTTCACATCGTTCTGGGGTGAGGTCAGTTTCAGAATCAACATGTGTTCGGCCAACCAGCCTTCATCACGGGCCATGGCTGAGGCGATCCGAAGCGCAAAGCACTTCTTACCCAGCAATGCGTTGCCGCCGTAACCGGAGCCATAGGACCAAATTTCGCGGGTCTCCGGGAAATGCACGATGTACTTGGAGTCATTACACGGCCAAGCTACATCGGGGATGGCATTACCGGCCTCGTCCACGAGTGGGAAACCAACAGAGTGCACGGCCGGAACGAACTCACCGAACTCGCCAATTTGGTCAAGTGCAGCCTGCCCCATTCGCGTCATGAGTTTCATGTTGACAACGACATAGGGGGAGTCGGTAATCTCGACACCGAGTTGGGCGATCCGAGATCCCAATGGTCCCATCGAAAATGGAACCACGTACATCGTGCGGCCGCGCATCGCGCCTTGCATCACCGAATTTAACGTCGTGCGCATTTCGGTCGGTTCCATCCAATTATTGGTGGGACCTGCATCAATTTCGCGTTGGGAGCAGATAAAAGTGCGACTTTCAACTCGTGCTACGTCACTCGGGTTTGATCGGGCCAGAAAAGAATTCGGCCGCAGGTCTTCATTGAGTTTGATCATGGTGCCCGAATTCACCATGTCACCGGTGAGTCGCGTCCACTCTGACTCGGAACCATCACTCCACTCGATAGCGTCCGGTTCAAGCAGGGTGGCCATCTCATCCACCCACTCAAGAAGCTGCTTGTTGAGGGTGGGGGCGGTTGAGAAATCGAGACGAGCGGCCATGCGATCACTTCCTTGTGATGTGGGACTAGATCCGAGGCTGACTGACTCGGACAACGGGTCCGTTCCCGTTGGCTAAGAATGTACCTAGAAACCCGATTTGGCTACCCTTAAGAGGGTGATCTATCGCACTTGTGACCAACGGCACAAAGCCTTGGAGATCACGCCCGGGTCAGCAGGTCAATGTAACCGTTTACTACTTCTATGCCAGCGAGAGGAAAAGCTTCTCGAGTTGCTCCCGAGTCATGGGGGAAGCATCACCCTTTTCAAAACATTCCTGCATCCCGGCAGCAACAATTTTGAAACCGGCCCGATCAAGTGCCTTTGAGACGGCCGCAAGTTGGGTAACCACCTCGGCGCAACTTCGCCCCGTTTCAATCATGTTGATCACACCGTCGAGTTGGCCTCGGGCCCGCCTTAAGCGGGTGAGTACCTCGGTATTGATTTCCGGCTCAAGATCCATGGGTCACACAATAGTCGCAACTACCCATACCCGCTGGGGTATCCCGCATTGGGGTGTTCCACCGTGGATGAGGGAAACAAGCTCGCATTCCCTTAAGAAAAACGGGCGATGTCATCGGTGTCACTTTTGATCTGTCCGGCGGCCATGCAGCGCTCTCCGGTCCCCGGGTTTACTCTGCGTTCGGTAAATTAGCCGAAACGAGCGCTTCACCGTGCACCAGAAAGGGTCTGCCCATGAGTGGGAAAATCGCCCTTGTCGGCAGTGGTGAATATCTCCCGGTCATGAACGACCTGGAAGCCTGGTTACTCCAAGATCGCCCGCGCACCTACGTTCAGATAGCGACGGCAGCCGCGCCCGAGGGTGAACGTTCACTCGCGCGCTGGCATCAGCTCGGCAAAGATGCCGCCCAGCGACTTGATGCACAACAGGTGATCATCGACATCAAAAATCGTAAAGACGCCGACGACCCAAAGATCGCGGAAGCAATAGCCGGCGCGGGACTGATTTACCTCTCCGGTGGTAACCCACATTTTCTGGCGAAGACTCTGCGCGAAACCCTTGCCTGGAAAACCATTCTTGAGCAGTGGCGCATTGGGGCATCTATCGCAGGGTGTAGCGCCGGTGCCATGGCGCTGTGCGGGTACGTACCCAACTTTCGTCACCCAAAAGAAGGCGGCGACTCTGGGCTTGGATTGATTTTTAACGCACGGGTGATTCCACATTTTGATCGCTACTCTCGCTTTGTCCCCGACTTTGTTTTAAAACCATTACTGATCGATGGTCAGAAAATAATCGGGATAGACGAAAATACGGCCTTGACAAGTAGCGGTCCGGGCGAAAATCACGCCCGTGAGTGGAATTTTCGGAGTATCGGCGAGGGTTCAAGTTGGCGCATCGAGGCCGACCGTAAATATCGGATCAATAGTCCGATTGAACTTTTAGTTGATTCAATTGGATGACTTTGTTGAGGAGTTTCCCGAGACGAAAACACTTCGGCGCGGGATTCGAACGTTTAAACCTCGTCGAAGCCGAATCACGAAATCCCAGCAGCACGCGGTTGACAATCCACAGGCATTAACCATTACCTATCAGGATGAAATTCTTAACTGGCCAACACCACCAACCCCGCTGTATCTTGATATCGGTTTTGGTAATGGAGTTTCAACTCTTCACATTGCCCGAACAGAACCGCAAGCGGCATTCCTGGCGATCGATGTTCACACCCCGGGCGTAGGGGATTTGCTCTCTGAACTTCACACGCAGGAACTCACCAATGTGCGGGTGATGGAAACCGATGCGATTGCCGTTTTGGAAAATATGATCGCACCCGGCTCGATCGCAGGTGTTTACACACTATTTCCAGATCCTTGGCAGAAAGCCCGGCACCATAAGCGCCGAATCGTTCAGCACAGCATCCTCGACCTCATCCATACCCGGTTGGCACTCGGTGGTTTTTGGCATATCGCAACGGACTGGGCCCACTACGCGCAGGAAATCACCAAACTCTTCTCCCAACCTACCCA
>Ga0209702_10009811_pt1 | contig 10515 bp, 12 predicted proteins | sample FRY01_FD_187210 | JGI IMG/M metagenome (GOLD analysis project Ga0209702, IMG submission 187210) | Freshwater microbial communities from Lake Fryxell liftoff mats and glacier meltwater in Antarctica - FRY-01 (SPAdes) (version 2) | ecosystem: Environmental > Aquatic > Freshwater > Ice > Glacier...
CGATCCAAATCCCCCATTTCGTCCATCAGGTCTCCGTCTCGGCTTGCCTGCCATGACCACTCGTGGTATCCGTGAAGATGATGCACGACAAATCGGTGACTTTATCGACCGAGCACTGAAGAATGCAGATAATGAAGAAGTACTCAAAGCACTCCGTGAAGAAGTCAGGACATTTTGTCGGAGATTTCCGGTGGTGAGGGCAAATTAACTCGTCACAAAACCCGTTCCGCCAAGCCAAGCGAGATAAAATATAGCCCGCTGAGAATCGGCATACTCTCGACTAGCGATACGGATAGCACGGAATTCTCCATCTTCGAAAAAGAAGAGTCCTACAACACTCTCGGTGATGAAGATATCATAGCGGAAAGGAAATTGCCCTTCTTCGATAGTAACGAGAGAGAGATGAGGATATTTTTTTGAGAGATCGCGAAACATGGTTTGTGTCTCTTCGTGATACGGGAGTATAAACTGCGTCTTTTTAGCTTTTCCTAGAATTTTTTCGAGAAATTTCAACAGTCGTTCTCGGTCACTCTCATACCAGACATGCATATTCGCATACGAGAGTACTTCTTCGGACTGTGCGAGCTCATGGAGAAACTCGTCTATGTCCTTTTTATCATCTATCAGGGTAAAGGCAGGCCGAAATGCCTCTGCATGTACGAGTGTTTTGAGTGACGGGAGAATCATCTCCGACAGATTCAATCGCTCTCGCTCGATATTCACAATTCTCTCAGGTTTTTCGGGAATGAAGAATTTGGCTCCATGACGTTTTGCGACAGATACGAGTCACTTTTCCTGTAACGTCTCAAGTGTGTAATAAAGACCAACTCTCCCCTGTTTTGTACGCTTCGCGAGGGTCGATACATAATCCCCACCTGACTGGAGAAGTGAGAGATAGACGATAGATTCTATTTTAGAGAATCCGAGCTGTTTGAGAGAAGAATGAATGTCCATAAAAAGCTAAATGTTAAACGCTAAATGTTAGATGTTACACCATCCGTCATCCCGTGCTGCATGAAAGATTATAACTCAAAATGACACGGGATCCATCTCTGTCCCAAGATGGATTCCCGCCATCGCGGGAATGACGGAAACATTGTTGTAAAATTTTTTCTACAGAAATATAGTATCATAAATTCGTATTTAATCAAGTAAATAGAAAAATGAGGGTTTTATTTGTAATTTCTACTATACTGAATTAGTTTGGCGAATACTTATCACTTTTTATATGACCAACCCCCTCCTCTCTACAGAAAAACCAGCTGAAACCAAAAAATGCCTCCTCACGGGGAAAGATTTTGTCATCACAGATAAAGATCTGGAATTTTATGAAAAAGTCTCCCCTGTTTTTGATGGGCAGAAATACCTCATACCGACACCGAAGCTCTGTCCAGAAGAACGCCAAAGAAGACGGCTCGCATTTCGTAATGAGAGAAAACTCTATAAGAGAAAATGCAGTGCGACGGGCAAAGAAATAATCTCAAACCATAAACCGGAATCAGAATATCCTGTATTTATGCGTGACTACTGGTTATCTGACAGTTACAATCCGAGTGACTATGGCATACAATTTGATTTCACTAAACCATTTTTTGAGCAATTTAATACATTTCAGAAAAAAGTACCGCGAATACATATCCAGCAAATCCCGCCTCTTCAAAACTCAGATTACTCAAACTATGTCAGTAACTGTCGTGATTGTTATCTCGTATTTGATTCTGATTTCAATGAAAAATGTCTCTATGATACACGAATAGCCTACTGCAAAGACACTATAGATTCGAGTTTTTGTGAGAGATGTGAACAGTGTTTTGAATGCGTACAGTGCCAAAAATCCCAGAAACTTTTCTATTCCACATACTGCATCAATTGTCGTGACAGCTGGTTTTTGGATAGCTGTATCGGATGCCAGGATTGTCTATTTTGCTGCAATCTCACAAGCAAACAATACTGTTTTATGAACCAACAGCTCACAAAAGATGAATACAGGGCAAAAATGAAACAAGTTTTCGGGGACAGTGATTTAGGCAAGCGACGACAATTATTTCTCGATTTTTCGAAAAAAAATATAAAAAAATATATTCACGGGAATCAGATAGAAAATTCAACTGGTGATGATCTCTATAATGTCCGTAATGTAGAGCAATCGTTTGGTATGACAGAATGTGAAGATTGTGCCTATTGTGATCTCATGAATCATTCGAAAAATTGTTATGACGTTTCTTCTTTTGGAGAAAATGCAAGCTGGATCTATGAGACTTCGACAGCAGGTCTCAATGTGAATAACTGTCTCTTTGGTCAGATGAATGTGAATAATGCATCAAATCTGATTTACTGTGACATGATACAATCATCACACAATTGTTTCGGATGTATCAGCGTCAAAAAATGAGATCATTGTATCATGAATAAATCATACTCGGCGCATGAATACGGAGAACTCTGTGGAAAAATCATCACACACATGCAATCTACAGGCGAATGGGGTGAATATTTCCCTATAGAGATGTCACCATTTTGATACAACGAGACCGTTGCTCAGGAATACTTCCCTATGACAGAAAAAGATGTAACATCGCATGGGTGGAAATGGTATGATGGTGAAAACAAAAATACTTATATGGGGGAATATTATTCGCCCCTCCCTATACGAGAATACAGTGAAGCAATCGTTGGAGCAGAAATAGCTCAGAAAAATATCGATGCAGTCTTATCTGGAATATGTCGATGTGAAGTCAGTGATAAACCCTTTAAGGTTATTCGACAAGAACTCGCCTTTTATATAGAGAATGGGATGAATCTCCCAACAAAACATCCAGACGTTCGTCATGGAGAACGTATGAGTCTGAGGAATCCACGAACACTCCATGAACGCTCTTGTGATGAATGTAGTGCCAAAATCATCACCACCTACCTATCACAAAGACCAGAAAAAATCCTCTGTGAAGAATGTTATCGTAAACATGTTTATTAATATTCTCTATGACCTTTATCCCACCTGATGAAAAAATCATCGAAACAAAAAAATGCCTCCTCACAGGGAAAGAGTTTTTTGTGACTGACAAAGATATAGAAATACTCCATAAGATATCTCCTACTTTTGATGGGAAAATCTATGAACTCCCAACACCGACTCTTTGCCCGGAAGAGAGGCAAAGACGGAGGCTCTCATGGAGAAATGAACGAAAAATGTACAAGAGAAGGTGTGATCTCTCTGGGAAAGAAATAATCGCCGTTTATTCACCTGAGAAACCTTATCCCGTCTATGATCAAGCAATTTGGTGGGGGGATAGTTGGGATGCGACACAATATGGTCGAGCTTTTGATTTTGAGAGAACTTTTTTTGATCAATATGCAGACCTCCTCGCGGTAGCACCGAAACTCTCAATCTACAATGTAAAATGTATCAATTCAGATTACACAAATTTTACCCTCACATCGAAAAACTGTTACCTCTCTGTCTGAACTACCAACAGCGAGGAAGTACTGTATTCAAATTTTGTGAGAGATGTGAAAACCGCCGTCGATTCGACTTTTTGCTACGAGTCAGAGCTTATCTATTTTGGTATGGATTTGACTAGATGTTATCGCTGTTTTTAGGCGAAAAATTCTGTAAACTGTCGTGATTGTTTTGGTATAGAAGAATGTGAAAATTGTCACCACTGCATAGGATGTTACGGTCTCAAGAATAAAGAATTTCATGTATTCAATAAACCTGTCAGCAAGGAATCTTTTGAGGGTTTATGGAATAAAGCATCAATTCATGGTGGATCGCTCAAAATCCTCGCCGACCTAAAAAATCTTCGAGAGACACACTATGTCAGAAATACACACACGATTAATTGTGAAAATTGCTATGGAGACCAGATAGAAAATGGGAAGAATGGATATATGTGCTTTGATGCAAAAAATATCGAAGACGCTCGCTACGCGTATTTCAGTCCAAAAAATGTCTGCTGTATCGACGTGACGAATACTTCGCCACTCGGTGTCGAATATTGCTGAGAGTGTTGTTCAACCCTTGCAAATAATAACTTTGCCACCTTTCAATTCTCACATGGTTCACACACGCTCTATTCGACACTCTGCCAAAACTGTGATTATGTTTTTGGATCTGCGAGTATCAAAAAAGGAAAACATATCATCATGAATACGTCCTATTCTGTCCAGGAATATGAAACTCTCTGTGGGAAAATCATAGACCATATGCGGGCAACAAAAGAATGGGGAGAATTTTTCCCCACAGAACTTTCAACTTTTGGATACAATGAAACAGTAGCGCAAGAATATTTCCCTATGACGGAAGACGAAGTAAAAAATATGCCAAGATTTAGCGAGTGGAGAAATAGAAATAGTATTGTCACCCCTGCGCAGGCAGGGGTCCATCTGGGATGAACACAAATCAGAGATGGATTCCCGCCTTCGCGGGAATGACGGACTTCTGGGTGGAAATGGTATGATGGAGAAAATAAAAATACCTACATCGGTTCTCACTACAATGCCCTCACTATCGATCAATATGACGAAAAAAAAGTTGGCTACGATGTGGCACAAAAAAATATTGATGAGCTCCTCTCAGGAATACTCGAATGTGAGGTAAGCCAAAAACCATTTAAAATCATCAAACAAGAACTCGCATTTTACATCGAAAATAAGCTCCCTATTCCGACCAAACATCCAGACCAGAGACACAAGGAGAGGATGGACCTGCGGAACCCTCGAGAACTCCACGAGCGTATTTGCCCAGAATGTCACAAGAACATGGTCACTACTTATCGTCACGAAAGAACAGAAAAAATCGTGTGCGAAGAGTGTTACAGGAAACTAGTTTATTAGATTTACTGTGTTTATTATGCTTTCTAGGCTGAAGTTTTTATAATTATTTTCACTAGCTTAGGAAACTCAGGAACTCAGTAAACACTCCCGGATTAGCCCACAATATCATAGTGTGCCTCTTTATCGAGGACTTTGGCAACTGAGTTTACTTTTGGATCGTAGTAACTGATCATGAGCTCAATCAGCTGATCTTTGTTGATAATCTCAGACTTTATACCGACGAATTCGAGACTCCCCTTGACCATTGTTGCTTTTTCCATGAGTCGTTTTTTGAGGTAATCGATGCGAGCGAGGTTACGTCGAATTTCTTCGTAGGTAACTGTCTGACTCACTCCTGCGAAAAAGCTTTTTACCATCTGGAACATACCTTTTGGATTCACGCTCTGATTATCCACTTCATCATGTGGGATGATGACATAGAATTCTTTTTTCATAATCTGTGCGACATTGACGAGATTTGTGAGAAATTCTATATATCGTTCTGATTGGTCTTTGAGGAGTTGGTTCTTTTGCCCAGCAGTAATCGCCTTGAGACGATTGAGATACCCCTCTATATCGACCTTGAGTGAGCGGATAAGTATCTGAATTGGAAACTGAAGCGAATTGAGAAAGTGCTGAAAAGAATAGATGATAGCATCTTGCTCTTGTTCTGACTTGAGGAGAAAGTTTATCGCTTCAACCTTGAGCACGATACGAGCAGAACCATCTTTCATGATAACTACATTATCACGTATTTCTGAAAAAGGTAGATATCGCTGAGTTGAGTCGTCTGCATGGGTTTCTTTTTTTGGTTTGACTGAAGCTGCAGTAGTATCTTTTCCTGGTTTTATCTCTACTTTTTTAGCTGGAATTGCTGCCTTTTTTTTATTGAGAAATGTATCGAGAGGATTCTTCATACTTATATTTTAGATTTTTTTGAGTTTTTCTGCAAGTTTTGAGATATCTTTTTCGTGTTTTACTCAATTTTTTACAGCATTATCGGGCTGTACATATCCTATTTCTAGTGGAGAATAACTGTCTACGCCACGAATCCACACTCTTCACTGGCCATTACTTCCATTTCCATTGATCTTGTATCGTGCAAAATTGAGGACAAATGGGAGAAAAGTCATCTCGTGGGTACGAAACTTTGCAACGATGAAAAAAATACCGATTATAACGAAAGAGACGATGAAAAGCGGTGTATTGGGGACAGTCCCCTGAAATTTATTGAAAAGACCAAAGGCAAGTATCACTCAGATGATGATAATCCCCATTTGACGCAGACTAAGGTCAAATATAATGGTATCTTCATTTTCTATCTGGATAGGAATCTTGTACTGCATAAACAAATAATGCCACAGATTTGCAAAAAAAGCAAAGATTATATCATCTTTTCATGTCAAAAACACTCGTACTCCATGATACATTTCTCTATCGCGGTGGCGGAGAGCGTCTCGTACTCATGATCGCCAATACTCTCGAGGCTGATATAGCTTCTGGATTCTTCAGTTCTGGAAGCTACGATCTCCGAGAACAAGGATTCAAGTGAGTCATGATACCGCTCATGCCAAATCTCTTTCTCCATGAATTTCACTGGCTTCCCAGTAAATTGGCCTTTATATTCAAGAATGGGCTCAGACATTTTGGTCTTAAGTGGGCTTTTAGCATAAATGCAAAAAAATTAGCAAACTACGACACTATCATCCTCAGTGGTGATTGTCTCTCTGCTGTGGATCATTTTCGAGGAAAAAAAATACTCTATTATTGCCATACGATTCCTCGCTATCTCTTTGATCAGCGTGAAGAATACGAGAGAAAAGTACCAAAAGCAATGCTCTATGCCTATCAGGGCATGACGGCGATATTTAAAAAGGCGTACCTCCGTGATCTCTCAAAAATAGAAAGACTGATCACAAATTCAAAAAATACACAAAAACGCATAAAAAATTACACTTTTCGAGATGCAGAAATACTCTATCCACCCGTTGATACGGAATTTTTTACTCCTGGGACACAGCCTGGAAAATGAAATTACTTTCTCTCATTTGCACGACTTTCATCTATCAAAAGAGTCGATAGAATAATAGAGGCGTTTCAGTGTATGCCTGAGAAAAAACTCATAGTCACCTATGGAAAAAATGATCCTGAAAAAGGGAAAATCGAAGCAATGGTTCTAGGACATGATAATATCACTATGATACAATCTCCCTCTGATGTCGAATTGCGAGAGCTTATTCGTGATGCTAAGGCAACTATATATGTCCCTGTAGATGAAGATTTCGGTATGAGTCCCGTCGAATCTATGGCCTGCGGTACCCCAGTGATAGCCGTAAATGACGGATGACTCAAGGAGAGTATCGTCGATGACGTAACTGGTATCCTCATAAATCCGAAATGCCGACCACATGATATCATAGATGCCGTAAGAAAAATAGAAACTATGAATCTCACATTCGCCTGTGTACAGCGTGGTTCTGATTTTAGTTTAGAAAAATTCCAAAAACAATTACATCGCTTCCTCAATCAGGACTCAAAATTCTGTCCATAAATATAGCTGATACTTATTGAATTCACTATTAATGCAATATTATTGCATTAATATTTTTCTCGATATACTCTCAATATGAGACAAACAAAAACACGACAAGAAATTTTGGACTTTCTCCAGAAAAATCAGAATGCATTTGCCGCCTATGAAATAGCTGAAAAGCTCTCTATAAATACTGTCACTGTCTATCGTGTACTCGATTTTCTCAGAGAACAAAAACTCGTCCATCATATACCTTCTCTCGGCAAATGGAGCGCCTGTCACCATGACCATAGTGAACATGAGGACCATGGTTTTCTTATTTGTAAAAAGTGTAAATCTGTCGAGGAATTTTCTCTTCCTCATCAATGTATTCACCATAAAAATTTTAAGTGTGAAGAACATGTCACAGAGGTTTTTGGTCTGTGCAAAAAATGTTACTAATTATTTACCATGCCTATCCCTGTCACCATCATTACCGGCTTTCTCTGAGCTGGTAAAACAACGCTCCTCAATCATATACTCAGAGGAGATCATGGGTACAAAATAGCAGTTATAGAAAACGAATTTGGTCGAGAAGGTATCGATGCAGAACTCGTAGAGGAAACCCGAGAAGAGCTCATACAAATAAGCAATGGCTGTATATGTTGTGTAGTAAGATGAGACTTTTTAGCAGCAGTGGAGAGGCTACTCTCAAGTGGAAAAAAAATTGACCATATTATTGTAGAGGCTTCTGGGATGTCCGAGCCGCTCCCCGTGGCACAGAGCTTTCTCATGAATACATTTGAAGATAGAATCAGACTCGACAGCATCATCTGCTTGATTGATGCAGAAAATTTCAGAACCAATGTAGTACAAAATACGCAAACAGCCACAGAACAACTCGAATTCGCTGATATCATCGTGATGAATAAGGTTGACCTCGTCAGTGAAAAAGAAAAAGAGGATACCATCCGTTTTGTACGCACTATCAACCGCCAGGCTCCTATTTTTGAATCATCTCATGGGAAAGTAGAAATACGATATCTCATCGATACACATGCTTTTATCCTCACTGAAGAAAAGGAGCAAGAGATGAATCATCACCATCACACGCATGATAGTTCTTTTTCGGAATTTTTATTTCGGAGTAGCATACCTTTTGACATGGAAAAACTAGAACGTTTTATCAGCGCTCTTCCTATAGAAGTATTTCGTATTAAATGATTTTGCTTCTTCGAGGGTACAGATAAACAATTTATACTCCAAAGAGCCGGGAAAAAACTCACATTAGATACATATACTAAACCAAAATCACAACTTGAGAATAAACTCATATTCATAGGACAAGATCTCGATGTCGGCAATATACAGAAGGCTCTGAATCAGTGCCTGGTACAGAGCAACCCCCTCTTTCGTTAGTAACCTTTTTATTTCTTATTTTATTTTTATGAAAAAGCATTTTACTCTTTTGGCTATCTCTAGCCTCATACTCACTGGTTGTGCTAACAGTCAAACTCAGACAGTGACAGAAACAACGCCAGAAAAACCGGTGATAGTCACCTCGTTTTTTCCCATTACCCATCTTGTGGAAAAAATAGTTGGAGATCAAGCTACAGTCGTGCAAATACTCCCGATCGGTGCAGAATGACATGGCTATTCACCAACGCCTGAGCAAATGAAAATCATCGAAGAGAGCAATCTGGTGATTGTCCTCGGAGAGTCCATGGAACAATATGCAATAAAGCTGGAACAAGAAAGAGCATCTCAGAATAAAGGATTTCTTGATTTCTCTGAATCTGTCATGACTCTAGCATCTATCGAAGAAGAGGAAATTTATGACGACCATGCAGCATGACATCATCATGAAGGCCTGGACCCTCACATATGGCTCTCTCCTCGTTCGTATGCTCTCATGGCAGCAGTAATAGAGAAAAAAATCCGTGAAACTCTGCCTGAAATAAATATAGAATCATCTGCAGCTATCCTCAAAACAGAACTCGCCTCTCTCGATCAATTATTTTCAGATGGGCTCAAGGAATGTAGTAATCGTACATTTGTCACATCTCATGCTGCTTTTGGATATCTCGCTCGTGATTATAGTCTCACTCAGATCGCTGTTGCTGGTATATCGCCTGAAGAGGAACCATCTCCAAAGATTATTGCTGGAATCATTGAACTCATAAAAAAAGACAAAATCACTGCCCTCTTTAGTGAACCTCTTGTATCTCCAAAGCTCATCAATACTATAGCGGCAGAAACTGGAGCAAAAACCTACCTCCTCAATCCGCTCGAATCTCTCTCAGAGAGTGAAACTACGCTCGGATATGTCGGCGTCATGAAACAAAATCTCGCCTACCTCCGAGAATGACTCGGCTGTAAATAATCTCTCACTATGCCTCTCTTCGCTCTCCGAAATATCTCCTACAGTTATTGAAAAAATCAGGTACTTTCTGACGTCACTCTCGATATAGAGGCGGGTGAATTGACGGTGATAGCGTGATGAAATGGTATCGGTAAAAGTACACTCTTACAGATTATTGCTGGGCTCATAGAGCCGGATACATGAACGATTATCAGAAAAGAAAAACAAAAAATAGCCTACATAGCCCAGGAATGAAGTGAGAAAAATCTCGCTCTCCCAGTCAGTGTTCGTGAATTCGTAGGGTCTCAATCAAAAAAACATACTACTCATGACCATGATTGTGATTATACGACACTCGAGAATTGCCTCAGCCATGTAGGATTAGAGAATCAAGGCAATACTCCTATAGATGAGCTCTCCTGAGGACAAAAGCAACGGGCACTCATAGCTCGAGCACTCATGATGGATCCGACGGTACTCCTCCTCGATGAGCCAACAGCAGGCATTGATAGAGATATGCAAAAACAATTCTATGATCTCATTACTCACTTTAACAGTGTTCATAAACTCTCGACGGTGATGATAACACATGATGCTGACAGACAATATACTTTTTGAGATCATCTCATCTATCTGACAAAAAATATCTCAGAAGAAGAAAAACAGAATACGCAGAGTAAATTCACACAAAAAAAAGTAACTTTTATCGTATCACGCTAATTCGTATGTTTTCTTTTCTCGATTATGATTTTATGCAGAGGGCTCTGCTCGGAGGTTTCGGTGTTGCTATAATCTGCCCACTCATAGGTTCTGCTCTCCTCATGAG
>Ga0209702_10009815_pt1 | contig 10510 bp, 5 predicted proteins | sample FRY01_FD_187210 | JGI IMG/M metagenome (GOLD analysis project Ga0209702, IMG submission 187210) | Freshwater microbial communities from Lake Fryxell liftoff mats and glacier meltwater in Antarctica - FRY-01 (SPAdes) (version 2) | ecosystem: Environmental > Aquatic > Freshwater > Ice > Glacier...
GTCTTTGAACTCCTGGGCGAAACGTCGACGTGTGGCGGACATGCTGTTCTCTCTTTCAGTGACACCCTCATTTTAAGAGGGCCCACTGTCCGAAAACACCGTGGCAGTCCAGTGACTCGAGATTGGTCGACCTTGACTTGTGAGCGATTTGTCACCTATGAAGGAATTTGTTGGAAACAAAATCGTTCGTTTTTGTCACACCATCGAGGGAACCTTGAAATTCCAGTCGATTCAGAATTCGAGATACAAACAAACTTGTCACGATTTCTCTAGCTGGCCAGGGCAAATTTTATCACACGGTCTTCAGGCCGATTTTGCCCAAGAACCCACCCCTCACGGCGCTTCACACAAAAACACTTGCACCGTGCGCCCCAGTCACGCGGCAACAAACGTTAATCACTCGCAAATGAATTTCTCAAGAGCTCCCGGAGATTGGGGTCGCAAATATAGACATAGGTGCCGAGTATCCCCCGAGTCAACAGAACCCGGTAGATATTGATGACATATCCAAGAAGGTCCTCATCGGAATAAGTGATTCCTAATCGGGGATTGTTTTCCTTCCCCTTCTTGTCAAAATAGTAATCGCGGTGGAATAAAAGCTTTTTCTCCACCGGGTCGTATCCAAGGTCCGGTCCGATGATGACACCTGCATAGTTGAGGTCATAACCCTGGACCGTGTGGATGGAACCGACTTCCTCGAGTGAGGTAGCCGAATTAATCCAATCGGTCGCAACTCGATTCCACACCAGCGGCAGTCCCTCAAGCTCGATGTCGTGAGCATTCGGATCATTTCTGCTCGACCACGGCCATGCATAACCAGCGACAAGTCGGGAGAGCCCCTTCTCGCTGTCGCGCTGATGCAAGGCCTCCCGCATGGCCCGAATGTCATCGAAATACTTCAGCTCATAGGAACCGAATAGTGCTGGCGCCGGCGGATGGCTCGACAAGAACCTGGCCACAAAATCCACATAATCATTACCGCCATTGATTCTCATTTGCGAAGCCAGGTGGAAGAAACTGGCTTCTTCTCTCGCTTTTGTGCTGAGGTCATCAAGGATTTTCTTGGGAAGATCAGCTGGCTTAACGCTTTGTGCTGAGTCAATGAGGTAGAGCTGGTGCCGGCTTTGGGTTCTCACCCAATCAAGCTGCGTTATGTCATCACGGTCTTCGCCAAAAAGCGCCAGATTGATGTTGATAAATTTCGTATTCAGCGCGGCAGAAGGCTGGTTGGATCGCTGCCCCAGGCGATGGGCTTCATCAACAATCAACAGGTCAAATGGTTCCTTACTTTCCCCCACTTCAAAGGGGTTTAGCACCATTGAGCGGGATAGCCCGGGAGTTTGGGCAAACACGGACTGGACGGTCTTGCGCAGAGACTGCTGGGGAATTACCAGAGCGACCCGGAAATTGTTCAACAATTCCCGATAATCAATGTCGAAGAAGTTGGCAAACATCGTGTCCCGGTCCAGCAACTCATCCGGCTCGCTCTTGGCAATATCCATCAGCAACTTCATGATGTAAATCGCGACGATGGTCTTCCCCGTGCCAGGGTCCCCTTGAACAACAAGGCTTCGCCCGCGGCCCACTTCAAGGTCTCGAAAGAAGATATCGAGAACTTCGTCAACAGCAGCTGCTTGGTCTCGGTTAAGCGCCTTGAAGGGCGAGTATTTGAAAAGGTTGCTGTTGACGATGTCGGGAATGGTGCGGGTGAGAAGACCCTCATCCAATAGTTCCGCGAACAATTCATCGAATTGGGCCCGGTACTCGTCCCGATTGAAATAGTCGGCATCCGTAATTCCGTAATTCCTGTTCTGAACACGGAAGTGACCATCCGCATGGAAATACCGGATCAAGTGTGATTCCAAATCCAAACACACCGACTTATTAAAAGTGTCGTTAAAGACAATCCGCACCTTTTTGAGGTCGGCGCGGGTCGGTGAGCTCAGGTGCTGACTCAAACGATTGGCCGCGTTCAGGGTTTCCCCTACATAAATCTCGTTATCGGCACTGATCGTGTACACAACAGGCCAGTTATTGTGTCGCTCATCCGTTTTTGACCAAGTGGAGAGCGCATCCCCGTCAAAGGGCAGGCGCTCGATCCTAAAGTTGGTCATGTTTCTTGCTGCTGCCGCGTGCTTTGTCGACAGGGTACTTCGCCTTTGTCGCCTCCAGCTTTCGAAGAATGATCTCTTCAGGGCTCAGCCCGTGCTTATCCGCCAGCAGGAAACAATAGGTCAAGACATCTGCGAGCTCTTCTTCTAATCGGGCCGCATCCACGTCTGCGTCCCATTGAAAAAGCTCGAGCAGCTCAGCTGCCTCGATGGAAATGCTCTTAGCGAGGTTGCCCGGTGTGTGGAACTGCTCCCAATCACGTTCCGAAACAAAAGCCCGCAGCGCCTCGGTAACTGAGTCTTTTTCCATAAGTCCACCGTAGCGAACACAAGTCAGCAACCGTCACCGCGCGAGAAGCCTCGCAGGGAAGCAATATTTACGAGAAACTAAGGCTCTGTTAACTGGTCGAATTGTCTTTCTTGCCCCCAAAAGGCTGATCGCCTTGATTCCGCAGCTCGGCAAATGACCGTAGTTTTATCTCAGACCAATTTCCCGTGAAGGTCTCAGACACCCCAGGCGCTTGGTGACGCTTTCGCGTAATCCACGCCGATAGCTTCAAAATGCTTTTTCGCAGCGCTGATCTTTGCTCTTTCGCTCGGCCGGAGTAGCCATTCATCATCTGTGGATTTTGTCTCTCGAATCATGTAAAGCCTGTCCTCGCCGTCGACCTTCTTAACAATCGCCCAGTCGGGGTTGTAGTCCCCCACCGGAGTAGGAATCTTGAACTTTGAAGGCAGTTTCATGAACAAACTGATGTCCGCCCTACCGTCGAGATATTCTGCAAACTCCCTCTCCACTCCTGAGTCATATACGAGGTAGTCGAAGTCGGTTTTCTCAGAATTCTTTACTTGGTAAAGCTGGTCAAGGAATCGCTCCTTCTCCTCAAGCCCGTCTCGTTGAAGCTCTCTCAGCTCATAGACAGAACCCTGGATTTTCTCGTACTGAATTCCATCGTTGACGATGGTGGCGAGCTGTCTGGAAATTACGGCCTTGATAGCCACGATGAAATCGTTGGGGTTTTTGGGGAATTCTCCCAAGCGCTCTGAGTCAATTAGGACGTCAACAAGTGTTGCTCGTGTGAGGGAGGTCGATTCTTGGAGCTCAGCAATGATGTCAGGCAATGCCACGGGCTGAGTGATCTCAGAGGACCTGCCAGCCCCGATTTCCTGGCCCGAAGCGCCAGCTCGGGTGATGCTAATTCCCACCCTTTTGACGGATATCTTTCGCGGAGGAACGTTAGGCATCTCCTTGATTGCCTCGACAATTGACGCCTTCAACTTTTCTTGGTCAAACGCAACGCGATACGTCGTTCTTTGGCTAATGGTTTCCCAGAATTCCTCGAATTCAGGCGAGATGTAGAGCTGCTTGTTGAGCGTGCGCTCCTGTCGCCTGCTTTTTGGTTTCACGAAGCGTTCGATCCCTGCGTTTTTCATGCGCTCAATAATCTCGGCTTCATATGACGCAAATTTCTGAGGAAGGTGGAGCGAAAACTCAGCTTCGGTGGGACGGAATTTGGGCGTAAGAATTCCTTTGTCGATGAAACCTTTCTCATCCAGATATGCCCACACCTCAACTGACCAGTTGAAACCAAACTGCGTCTCAGTCATGACACCGTCATCATCGCGGCGGTATATCCGGGCAAATTCGTTATCTCGCACCGTTCCCAAGGACACTCCAGCATCTTGATATTCCCGCTGGAGACTCTTGGCGAACGCCAGGTAAGACTCGTTAGCGACGACCGTGAGTGTCGCAACGTCTCTTTCAGAAACTCTCTCGTAGCCGTTTTCAGTTTTGACTACGGGCAGACGCAGACCACGGCCAATCGTCTGTCGCCGCTCCACAACTGCGCCCATCTCTCTCAGAGCACATATCTGGAACACGTTTGGGTTGTCCCATCCTTCCCGAAGCGCTGAATGGCTAAAAATGAATCGCACTGGTTCGTCGGGGTCCAGCAGTCGAGCCTTGTCCTTCATGATGAGCCCGTAAGAGTCATCTTCCTTTGAGGCTTTTTCGCTCGAATCGATGAATTCCGTCTTGCCCGTTTTCTTGACCTGGGAGAAATAGGCCACTCGCACATCTTTAGCCTCAAGGGGAAGAAGAGCAGCGTAATGAGGGCTAGACGCTTTGATCTCATTAAACGCTTCGTCAAACCACGTTACGAAATCGCCATTGGCATCACCGTAAGAGGACCCATCCCCCATATAGCTTGCGACTTTGTCAACAAAGAACAAGCTAAGGACTTTGATTCCCTTGCTAGCCAACCAGGATTGTTTTTGGAAGTGTTCGCTGATGGTTTCGCGAATCATCTCCCTAAAAATGTCGGCGGTGGCCCCGCCACGGGACTCCCCTTCGACAAGAATTCCCACATTGGTGAATGTTGCACTGGCAGGCGCTCCGCCCCATCCAATGGTGCAAGTGTCAAGGCGGATGCCAGAGTAGGCCGGGTTGCCAGTAACGCGGTCATCCGATAACTCCAGCGCTCGATCTTTAGCAACAGAGACTGTCTTCCTCTCGTAACTGCCATCCTTCTTACGAACGTTTAGCTCGACCTTGGCAACCCACGAAGGTTCCGACTTCACAGCAACGAGCTTGATGTAGGGAGTGACGTCAGCACCTTGCTCCGCTACCTCTGAGACAGTGATCGACTTCACTAACCCCAGTTCATGTGACTCAACAGGGTCGAGGCGATACACGACGTTGCGTTTTGTTTTATGGGTCGCGCTGTAGCGCAAAGTACATAACGGGTTCATGGTCGCAAGCGCTGTTTTTGATAGGTCAGTGTCCATGTTCTGCGGCTCGTCCATGATGACCACAGGCATCGTTGCGGCAAGAAAGTCAATCGGGGCCAAACCGCTGAGGCGGTCTCTCCTTTGATGAATGATCCTGTTGTTTGCGTCACCTCTAATGGAATCGATAGTGAGCACCATAATTTGGACCGAGGTCGACGTCGCGAACGATTGAACAGCCTCGGGATTCTTGCCACTAAAAACAAAGCTGTCGAAAGGCTGGCCCGGATAGAGCGACGAAAAGTGCGCCCGCATGAGCTCAATACTGGTATTCACTCCCTCACGAATTGCAACACTTGGGACCATGATGATGAACTTTTTGAAGTTGTATTTCTTAGCCAACTCAAAAACGGTTCGAAGGTACACGTAGGTCTTACCCGTACCCGTCTCCATTTCGATATCGAAGTCAAGGGAACCTTCAAAGAGTTGGGGCGAAACTTCTAAACCCTGGCGGTCCTGGACCATCTGCAAATTCGCTAACAGGACCTCATCGTCCAAAACGAGGTTGTTCCCAATTGCGCCAATTTCTTGACTGAGGTCAAAGTCAAAAACGTCATCTTTCCCGTCTAAGAGGGTGGGGTCCGCTTTGAGCGTCGTTTCTAAGCTCTGAGCATCGGCGGGTTGACCGTTAAAAAGGTCCACCACAGACGCAATTGCATCAAGTTGAAACTGTTGTGAAGCGTCGAACGTGAAGGAATTCTGCCCCACTAGGCACTCCAGAGTTCGACGCCGTGAGTCTTCGCATGCTGAACCAGGTTTGTCTTCAGCTGATCATCCCCAGCGAAAACGTCTTCCAGCACCACCAACCTCACAGCACCGGCTTCGACGATTGCACGAAGTTGATCCAACGATGGCTTGACGTGTTCGTCCATAATCGCGAGCATGGCCCCATCAGCAACCGACCAAAGCTTCAAGCCAGCAATTTCTTTCGCAGTTACGTTCTCAGTCAGTGAGTACCCCTGCTTTAGGAGGAGTTCTATCAGCAACATTTCGGGGGTCGCATCATCCTCTGCACTACCCCGAAGACCAGCCAGACGCTGCTCAAGAGCGTTCTGATTTGCGCTACTGGTCTCCCTCCACTTTACAAAGCTCGTGTCAGAAAGTTTGTAAGAACGGAACCCCACGTCGCGGAAGGTTTGACTGTTGGAAAATTGGCTGGCAAGCTCTTTCGTAATCTGCTGCCCTGCGAGGCGTATGCGTTGCCTCGCTATCTCTGGGATTGAGACAAATCCAGCTCTCCCGGCCTCTGAGGCTGTGTCGACCGGCTCGGGGAGCTGAACTTGAATGAATTGTCTCGTTCCGCCATCTTCGAAGTTTTGAAACATAACTGCATGAGCAGTTGTTCCGGACCCAGCAAAAAAATCAAGCACGATGCTGTCATGTCCAGTCCCGATAGCCACCAAATTCTTCAGGAGTCTTGACGGCTTAGGATTATCAAAAAAGTTGCCGCCCAGCAGGCGAATGACTTCCGTACTTCCTGACCGAGTCCGGCCAAAGCGCTCGTCCACAAATAAGGATCTAGGCTTGCCTCCAGTTTTCTCGTAATTCTTTGTGTACACGTTGCCGTCCTTGAAAACCAATTCATTGAGATCACGCGCGACTCTGTCTCGCGACCATCGCCACACTGCGTTTGGTTCGGCTTCGTTTCTGTGTTTCAAGTTGTAAATCTCTCCATTTGGGCCCACCAGCGGATAATCTAGAGATTTTGAGTACTGGAGATTCTGCTTGTCAAGCCGCTCCAGGGCGTAGCGTCCTCGCTCGTCTTCAAGGTTGTAGTTGGTCGTTGCCACTGCATCAGGATCGAGTCCAAGGACTGAGGATTGTGAGCTCTTCTTAAACGCAACTATGTATTCGTGGTCCGTCGCAACGTCGCTACTGTCGTTCGCGCCGCCAGACTTGCTTTTCCAAATGAAGGTGACCAAATGGTTCGCCTCCCCAAAGATTTCTTTGCAGACCTTCAGCAGGTTTTCCAGCTCGGAATCATCAATACTGACGAAGATGACGCCATCTGCGGTCAAGAGATTTCTTGCAAGCTTCAACCTCGGATACATCATGCTCAGCCAATTCGAGTGGTACCTGCCTGCGCTCTCAGGATTTGAGGCAAGTTTTTTCCCGTCCTCTGACACCTGCTTGGTCCATTCCAGATACGTCTTTAGTCCCTCTTTGAAATTATCTGGATAGATAAAGTCATTACCCGTGTTGTAGGGAGGGTCGATGTAGATCATCTTGATTTTGCCGTGGTAGTGCTTCTGGAGAATCTTGAGAACTTCTAGGTTGTCGCCCTCAATAAATACGTTTTGTGTTGTGTCCCAGTCTTTACTCGCTTCTCGGTCCGGAACCAAGGTTGCTGTTGTTTGGGCCTGCGCAGCTTTGAGGGCTCTGGATTTCCCAGGCCACATCAAACCAAATCGCTCACGGCCATCGTTGGCTGCGTCATCGGAGAGCAACTCACGCAACTTCTCAACGTCGACCTTGCCATCAGCAATCGCCTCGGGCACCAGTCGAGCTAGCTCTTCTGCGAGCTGGGTTTTGAAGTCAGGAGTGTGTGAGGGTACCTCTTGGATGTAGTCATCAAGTTCATCAGTCACAGGTTGTTCCTTCTCATCACAGCTTGTCATTAGTCAACTACTTCCCATTCTGCGGCAAACAACTGACGCCTGGACTTTGTTCCTTTGAGAGATTGTTCTATGAGCTCAAGTAACCGGTCGCCTTCCACCCTGAGCATCTTCTTGTCGGCCCTGAAAGCTTCGTCTTCTTCCTCTGCACGTTGGTCCCATTTTTTGGCTTCCTGTTTGTGCTTGAGTTGTTGAACCGGGTCATCAGCCAGCTTTGCAAGCCGGCGCTCTTCTTTCTCCTTGGCGCGAAACTCCCGGATGCGGCCGTTGGCTTCAGCATTTCGATCCTCAATCGACCTGTAGATGATGTCCTCTTGCTCGGAGTGGAAACGCGTATTTCTCGTTTGAACTTCTTTGCCCAACTCGTCTACCTCGGCAGAGAGTCGTGTGTCGAAAATCGACACGTCGATGGCACTGACTTCTGTCGACTGGATGCAGTGGAGCTCAAGGAGTTCCGCAACGTATTCCGAATCTAACCACTGTCCATCATGTGTCTTAGCGGACGAGACCAGGTAAGACTCAGAGAGGTTTTGCTCACGGGCGGACATTGTGAACTCCACCAAGGAGGAGGTCAGGGTCCCGCGTTTCCCGGCGAGTTCTCTCACTGCGCTGCTTACCCTCGTGGACTGGGACAGGCTAAACACCATTCGTGCTGGTGGGGTTTCCCTGAGAGTTGCTTGGTCGATGACGTATTCCGCAAGCGGGCTGGCGAATCGGTATTGGTGAGCATTTTTGTCCGGCTGAGACTTGAAGAAGTACCTACCTAGCGCGATTCCGTCTTCCGGGGCCTGTTGTAGGTCAAACAAACGGCCATCGCCGTGGAACTCGGCAAACGGAGCAAGCTCGAATTTGGTGACGGAAAGGAGCAGACGCTCAAACGTATTGAGGACCTCCCCGGATTGTTGGTCGTACGTTCTCAACCGGTCCTGGACCGTTGGATCTAAGTTGTCAAAAACTTTAGCTCGAGATCTTTCCATCTCTTCGGAAATTTCTTCCGCAAACTCCGCTTCGAGTGAATCGAATGCGGCATTGATTTCCTCTGCTGTTTTGCAGCGATCCAGAATTGCGTTGATCTTTTTCTCGAAGTCAAAACCGTCTTCAATAGACCCTAGAACCTGGTCGCTCGCCCCGAAGACGCTTTCGAAAAGGCGGAACTTGTTCGCTAGGAGTTCAAGAATTCTGGCCTCCGCAGCGTTACCACGATTTGCGAAGTTGACCACGACAACATTGTGTTGCTGACCGTAGCGGTGAGCCCGTCCGATTCTTTGCTCTACACGCTGGGGATTCCACGGTAGGTCGTAGTTCACCACCATCGAACAAAATTGAAGGTTGACTCCTTCGCCGGCCGCCTCCGTTGCGATCATGACCCGGCCGGTGTCGCGGAAATAATCAACCAGTGCTTTTCTTCTGTCTGAAGCAGGAATTCCGGTAATGAGGTCTCCACCAGAATTTGCCGATAACCAGTTTCGGTAAATCTCTTGCGACTCTGGGGAGTTGTTGGACCCGTTGAAGAGGACTAAACCCTCGCCCCACCCTGACTCGCTCAGAGCCGAAGCGAGGTACTCCTGCGTCTTGGTGCTGTCAGTGAAAATGATGGCCTTCTCTGGGGCACCGATTTCCCGGAGTTTCGCGAAACCCTGTTCGAGCGCTTCGGTGAGCTTTTTGGCTTTTTCGTTGACGGTGATTGATCGAGCTAACTCAGCGAACCCTCTGAGTTCCTTGACCTCCGAGAGGATCGCGTCTTCTCGCGTAATAGTGCTTTCACTAGGCGGGTCCTCACCTAACTCCACATCCTCCAGAGCTTCCTGTTCATCGCTGGTGAGGTCTTCCTCGACGAAGTAGTCTTCGGGGTTGCTCTCTTGTTTCCCCAGTGCCAGCTCGCCTTCGAGCCGGTTGGCAATGTTTTCTAATGTGCTTGCAATGGCGAATGTCGAGGAGCCCAGCCTCTTCCTGAGAATCAGAGCGACAAGATGTCTCTGCGAACCCGAGAAGGCCATCAAATCCTGGCGCTGCAGGTATCCGTTCACCAGGTTGTAAAGCTTGATTTCTGGCTTGGACGGTGTGAATTCGAGAGTGAGGGGAAGCCGTTCTGTGAAACGGATGTATTTCTCCGCATCTTTACGAAGGGTCCGTTTTGACACCGTCGCTACTCGCTCTGCTAGGTCGTCCCCGGCGAATGCTCGATTCTTGACGTATCTTTCTCGAAATGACTCGAGAGAGTAGAAGTAGCCTGGGTAAAACACTGAGACGATTCCATACAGCTCTTCGAGTTTGTTCTGGAGAGGTGTGGCTGTCAGGAAAACAGTCTTATGACTGTTGGCAACGAGACGTGCCAACGACGAAGCGGCCTTAGTCTTTCCCGTCCAATGGTTGCGAAGACGATGAGCTTCGTCAGCCACAACTAAATCCCATTGCCGCAGCAGAGTTCTCTCATTTCGAAGGGCATACTCGTAGGAACAAATCAGTACGGCTGCCGAATTGCGGGAGTCATCTTCAAACAAAGCGTGCCCGGTAGACGAGTCAAGAATCCTGGCGTCAATGAAGAACTTTTCAAATAACTCCTGCTTCCATTGCTGGCGAAGACTCGCAGGCGCAACAATCAGAATGCGCCTGCGCCGCTCTGACCAAAACTGGGTAATGACAATGCCAGCCTCAATTGTCTTACCGAGACCCACCTCGTCAGCCAATAGAACACCCGGAAGATGTGGCGTGTTGAGAGCAAACAGTGCCGCATCAATTTGGTGAGGCTTTGGCTCAACCTGCGCATCAAAAAGCAACCCAGCGAGTTTTCCAACATGATCATTGGCATAACTTCGGGCCAACTCATGAGCGAAATACTTTGACTGATTGGGGCTGAAGCCAGCCTTCAGTTCAGCCACAAGAGTCGCGCCTCATTGATCACTTTCGAGTTGATCACGCACGCTTGCCAACGTCTCATCCTGAAAAACCCAATAGATAGGGCCTGCGAGCGCTGTGCCGATTCTGCCTCTTTGCTTA
>Ga0209702_10009818_pt1 | contig 10508 bp, 8 predicted proteins | sample FRY01_FD_187210 | JGI IMG/M metagenome (GOLD analysis project Ga0209702, IMG submission 187210) | Freshwater microbial communities from Lake Fryxell liftoff mats and glacier meltwater in Antarctica - FRY-01 (SPAdes) (version 2) | ecosystem: Environmental > Aquatic > Freshwater > Ice > Glacier...
TCATTGCTGGCAGTAGATCGTTACTGCCACCGAAGGCGTTGATGACTTCTTGTGGCCCGGCGGTGACACTCAGCGCAAGCCAGAGACCGGCAAGTACGCCGGTCGCAGGGATCGCCAGGATCAGTGGTGTGAGTTTGGGGTGTTCATGCCAGCGTTGCTTGGCCACGGGTCGCTACCTTCTTCGTGGGTGAATCTGTCGTTTCACCGCGGTCGCGATCTGCGCCCCGTACTGCAAAGTGTACCGCATAAGTGCCAGATTGCATACGACTACGCGGGACTACGTAAGATGTTCGCGCGCTGACGCACGCTGGCAACGATGAACAAACGCGCAAACCAACCCGCGATCGAACGCGGGCCGCCTCCCAGCCCTGAGCCCGTGCCTGACCCTAAGCCTCGCTCCTCAAGTCGACTCGCGCCGCACCCTCATGTGGTTCGTGAGCTTCACCTCTTTTTTACCCTGACCACCCGTAACCCTTTTTCTTCCCCGACAAGCGTTCTTTCTCACTGATCGACTTCTTCCCTCACGCATCCCTCTACGTCACCCATTGCGCAATTTCCAAAATCACCAGAACCATAGACAATAAGTAACAGCACATATACTATTTTGTCCTGGCGGCCAAAATAGTGGACCTAAAATGTATGAAGGTGGTGATCATCGTGGCGCGTGGTGGCCTTAAATTTATGCGCGGCTCGGTCATTGATTACGTCACCTACTTCCTTGATGCCGAGGGGAAGGGTTGTACTGATCATGGGTATTACGGGTCGGGTTCATTGTGGAATGCGAGCGGTGCAGGTCTCTTACAAGAAAACGTCTTGACCCCACTGTCCTATGCCCGTTGGTTGGATGGGGTGGATCCCACCACGGGCGAATCGCGTGGGGGACTCGTCACGCAAGGTGAGTTACGTACCGGTGTTCGGGCCTACGAATACGGGGTGAATGTCCCGAAAAGCGCGTCAATTGTTGCCGCGCTGAATCCTGAATTGGGTCGCGCGTTGATGCGCGCGCAGGAGCGCGCCGCCGTCGCCGGGATTGAAGTCGTTCGCCTGGCCGCACGGGTACGCGTCGTGAAAGCGGGTGATGTCCAGCAGTCCTATGCGCCTGTGGATTCCCTGGAGGTCGCCGTGTTCGCTCATGATGGTTCGCGTGAGGGTGATCCACACCATCACTTGCACGTGCAGGTGGGGAGCAAAGTTTTTGTTGATGGGAAGTGGCGCGCCCTCGCGGGTCGGCAGATGGTGGGGGCGATACGCCAGTGGCAAGCCACCGTCAGTGCCTCGATCGCGACAGACCCGCAGTGGGTTGGCGCGTGTGCGAAACATGGTTTGCGCGTGGGCATTGATGGGGGAGTGGAAGAAGTCTCTGCGGATGTGGAGCGTCTTTTCTCCAAGCGCAACGTCGCAATTGAATCCAAATTTGATGAGCTGCGCCGCGAGTTCATTGCCACAAATGGCCGCGTTCCGAGTGCTAAGGAATCAGTGTTTTTGGATCAGAAAGCCTGGAACCTGACCCGCCCCAAAAAAGGTGAACGGGAACTCCTGAGCACCCAAGACATCATCGGTACGTTGCGTGCCGCCGGTGCGGGTGCACTTGTGGATCAGGTCACTGGGAAACCTAGCCGATCGCGTGCACCGCATTTGAATGTCTCGCAACTCGATATCAGCGCCGCAATTCGGGAAGCGTTCACTCTCGCGGTCGCCCGCGAAGTACTCACCGAGAAGCAACTGCGCGTGATCGCGATGGAGGGAATCAACACCGCAGGGGGGGCATGTGATGACCTCACCGCAACCACCACTCGCGTATTGGGGTCCATCAAGAAACAGTGCGTCCAGGTGGAGATCCCGGGTGGTGAGAACGCGTGGGTGACCAAGGAAGTCCTTGATAGCGCGATGAGTGTGCGGGGACATCTCGCTGGCATGAGGGCGACCGCGACAGCACAATCGGGTGCCCTACGACAATTGGATATTTCCGGCCTCACGCCGGGTCAGCGCAGCACCGCCGAAGCCGTCGCCGCGGGCCTGCCCGTCGTCATCGAAGGCGCCGCGGGGACCGGTAAAACTCACGCCCTGCGGCGCGCCCTCGATGCGCGCAACGCAGCAGGGTTGCGCACAATCGCAGTAGCGCCCAGCGCCGCCGCCGTACAACAACTCGGGCAGGGGTGGACGAAAGCGTGCACCGCACACACGTTGCTTCTTGAAGGCGGATGGGCATGGGACCCCGAGTCGGGACTGTGGCGCGAACCAACAACATCAATACTCGATGATTCCCTCGTTGACGCGGCGATCATTGTTGATGAGGCCGCGATGATGGACCTGCACACCATGAGCGCCCTGGCCCGGCACGCCACCCGTCATGGCGCGCGCATGATCCTCGTTGGGGATGACCGACAGCTAGCAGCAATCGGTGTCGCCGGTGGATTCACTCTCGCCGGGATGGACACCGACCCGGTTCGATTAACCGAAGCAAAACGCTTTACTGATCCCAATCATGCTTCCCTGGCCCAGGTGTGGCGTAGTAGCGATGACATTGATGCGGTAGTTGATTTACTTGTGTCTAGTGGTGTGATTCGGGTGCACGTCACCGAGTCGGATGCGCACGTTGCCCTGGCGGAAATCGCCGCCACATCACGCAACGTAATCGTGATGGCGGTAGACAATGCGTCGGCGAAAACAATTAATACCCTCACCCGTCATGAGAAGGAATACGCCGGCTTAGTGGAACCCACAGCCGGTTCTTTCGGCCGGCTCAACGAACCCATGGGTGCGGGGGATGTTGTGCAAACCCGGCGTAACGACAATCAGATGGGGGTGATTAACCGGCAACGCTGGATCATCGACGAAATCAATTCTGATGGTGGGATGCGGGTGCATCGGGCGGATAAACCCAGCATCGTCAAAAACCTGACAATCGAATATGTGAAGGAGCATGTGCACCGAGCCGACGTGGTCACCGTGCATGCGGCGCAAGGCGCCACCGCCGAAGCAGGCCACGCACTCCTGGATGGCACGTGGACCAGGGAGCAGGCCTACGTTGCCCTGACCCGAGGCAAAACCGCGAACGTTCTGCATGTCGTGGCCGGTAGTGATGATGTACTCCGCGACACCCTGCGCGGAGTACTCACCAGCAGTGACCGGGCCCGATCAGAAGCCCTCACAAAACTCGTCACCCGACGCACCCTAGAACAAAGAAAAGACACCACACCCACCCTCGCCGAGCGCATCACGAAGGCCTTACGCATTGACCGCCCACGGGTCGGCGCCTGGGGGAGCGCGAGTGCTGTGAGTAGCGCGGTCGCCCGGAACACTCCCGTCACGGCGCCTGGTGCGCCCAAGACAACGCCAGAGCCACCTTCGCGCTAGCTAGAAATACAACGCCCCTTCTTTCGCGGCAGTGGCACCCCACTGTCCTAGGCCGTTGCCTGCGGCAGCAACAGTATTGCCCTTAGTTGCCTTAGCCCACCTCTTGAGTGCGCTCATCTCTTGTAGTAGGGCGCTTGAAACCTTGTCGGTATCGTCGGCGATTTCGTCCGGCCAAGAGTGGGCACAGGAGTCAAGCGCTTTGGCTACCGTCCGTGCTCTGGCCGAGATCCGCTTGAAAGCCTGCCGGTGCGGTGCACGCTTAGGACGACACTTCTAGGCACGGTGCCCGTGGCTTGCACACGGGGCTTACTTTTCAGGGCTGCCTTATAGCTTGTTAAGCGGTAGCGGGGGCTGGTCCTGTTAACTCTAGTTTTGCGATGAACCTCACTGTTCCGACAGCGATCTTTTTCATCAACTGCCACAGCCAGTTGCCGGTGTCCGTGTCGACGTTTTCTGCCCGTTGAAGGATCCCTTCCGATGCCATTGGCATGAATGCTTCCAAGAGGGGAATGATTAATTCCAGTATTTTTCCTTTTGCGTGTATGCGACCGGATATTCGTATTGTGCTCATTTGCTGGGCTCCTTTGTTTTTTTTGGGTGAGTGTTTTTGTTAGTTGACTTTGTAGTTGATTTCGACGTTGGTTGTGACTTCTTCCATGCCCTCACGGACGAGGCTTCGTTCCTCACCATCTTGGTGAAGAGATTCCGTACTCGCTTCGCGCCAGGATCTGCCGACAGCGGGGTCAACTGATAGGGCGCCAAAGAGCGTGTGTGGGCAGGATCACTTCTCGGTACACATCACTCCAGCACATCCAACAGTCGGTGAGTTTGGAATGTGAGCCGTGTTTAGTGCATGCCATTAATGGGATTGGGCCGGTGTGTCCACGGGTGTCGTGCGTCAGAAGGCGGGGTGGAGCGTCGTGAGTGGCATCGCGTTGGCACGTGCAATTGATGCGGTGAAATGGTATTTCGCACTCGTAATTGTCATCGAATCGGACAATGTCTTCGAGTTCAGCGATCGAGGGGATGCTTTTCTTTTTCAGGGTCACGGAGCCGTCGCCGAGAAGTTCTTGGGTATCTGCATCGGCGAGTGCTTGTGTGAGGTAGTTGATTAAGTCAACAATGTCGGTTGTCGAAGTGATTGAATCAACGACGAGTTTTGCCATGGCACGTTCCTTTGGTGAGTAGTTGTTGATGGATGAGTGTGAAATCCTGTACGTCGAATGGAGATGCGTTGACGAGGGTCCCAAGCCGGGGGAGCCGACCGTTGTTATGCAGGTCGGCACCCCCCTTGGGTACGCCAGTAATTGAAGACGCCACGTGTGAAGGGCCTTCATTCCGGATCTTGGATTGGTGGCCTAGCGGCCCATTTCCAGAGCTTTTGTGCCCCCTTGGTGTAATTTTCTGCACTAGGAAGGTCCACGAGTTTGGCGTCGTCATCCCATGCATCCGGTACGGAAGGGAACTTGAATCCCCACCTGACCGCTTCATCAGCTGCGGAGCGAAGGTGACGAACACGCAAGCTGTACGCCACAGCACTTATTGCGTAAAACAGAGCAGTCACATCATCGACCAGACCGGCAACAGGTATCACGTCGGGCACGAGATCGGTTGGTAGCACGAGGTAGAAAAGCACCCCGATGACAATTCTCCGATCCTTCTTGGGTGTTTGGGGATCCATCAATAGGGCGATCACCATGAGTATCTTTGGGATCAGGGCGGAACCGAGCCGGTTCGCAAAGGCAATGACCCAGGCAATACATGCACTGAGGTCCTTCTGGCTAAACGATTTATTTGATGTATTAATGTTTGTTGGGCACTGTTCGTTCATAGCATTCCTCCAATAGTGTGTGATAATCTGTTTGGATGAGTCGCGTACATGAACTACTCATATGAACTACTCATATGAGTAGAATACGTATTTATTTGGAAATGTCAACTCAGATCACAGTTGAGCGTGTCATTTTGGCTTTTGTGACGTTGAGGATGGGAGAAACCAATGAGCTCAATAGGGGAGCGCATCACGCGACTGCGTGAGGAATTGGGGTTGAGTAGGCCACGGCTTGCGCGTGAAGCCGACGTAAGCTATTCATTCTTGGTCCAGGTAGAAACAGGACAACGGGAAAACCCACAGGTCGACAAGCTCGCTAATGTAGCTAGGGTCTTGGGTGTGTCCGTAGATGTTCTTCTCGACCTTGACGCGCCCTTACCATCACCACTAAATGAATCAGTCCGCGATCTACGAAAATATCTCATCGCCACGATTAATTCATTAGGAGAAAACGAGTTGATCCAAGTGAGTGAGTTGATCAGCGTTCTCGTTCAACAAAGCGGTATTGATAGCTCGAAAATCAGGACTCTACGCCCCGATTCAGCGATTTCGTGATGAAATTACCAGCAAAGGTGAGCGTTCGATCCAGTCTGGCAAAGTCTTTGAGTCTTTGACTTCCTTTTCCATTGAGGTCTTGAGCTTCTTCGTTGGCTTTATGAAAGGATTTTTGTATTTCATCAAGTGCGTGGGCGAAATCTTCAGGGTCTCGCTCTAGAAACCTTCTTCTTGCTAAGTCGAAGTTGACGCATACCTTCAACACGCTGGATTCGATAAGTTGTGGGCCGTTATTTTGGCTTAATACTGAAGCCGTCACCCCTGCAACACCGCCGATCGCCGCACCCGCAGTACCCAGTACCCACATACCACCAGCCATGCCAAGCCCACCTGCCGCTAGTGACCCACCACCTAGTGACGCCAAGCCAGCGGAAACTGCTGCTGCCCCGGAGAGACCCGCTGCCGCTGGCATGGCCGCGGCGACAATTGGCGCTGCTACCACGAGGACACCGGCCACGACCACGGCTCCACCAGCAACCCAGAGTGCGTCCGTGATGCCGAGATTAGAAAGCCGTGTTTTTAAGTGGCTTGCATGGCCGTGATTCAAGTTCTTTATCGACGCATTCACTTCTGTCGCAGAATCACGTGACATACCTAAGTCACGGTAAGCAATCTCTCTCATCTGCTCCATGCGTTTGTCGTCTTGAGTTTTGGTCATCTTGAATTGATAGGGGAAAAACGGTTCAGCCAAACGCATTTCCAGAAGCAGCTCGTACTTGTCATTATGGGTCAAGTCCTTACACAATTCCCTAAGCGAGAGTTCATCAAAAGATTGAGTCTCACAAAAGTCATCAGCTGCCATGTTGCTTGTTAGCGCTGCCAGGGCATTGGTCATGCGAGCTTTGGTTCCTGAAGCATCGTCTGACTTTGGTTCACCATCTCGAATATACTCAGCAATTAAGTACGAACTTTTCAACAGTATAAGTGTTGGATCATGCGGTTTCGAGCGAAGTGGATCCTCGGACATTTATATTCATCCCTTCGCCTTGTGGAGACATAATTGTCGCACAAGGCAATTCATTCTGCGCGTCCTTTTGAGAGTTGAAAAGGAGGGCCTTACGGATCGCAATAATGTTTCTGGGTCCGTCTTTCGTGCGCAACTGGGGTGTCGCACGAGCCATTTTTACGACCTGGTCTGCACGTGTTAGACAGAACGTGTGGCTTATCAAAAGAGGGTGTCGAGTGACTGGGGTTGAGAACATTAAGCACCTTCGGGCAACCCACATCAAACCGTGGTCGGCCGCCGATAATCATGAAAAACTGGACGGGGCCAAAGGACTACTCCTTTCACCTCGCTACGATCGATATGTGTTAGCCACTACAAAGCGCCCAATAATGCGCATCATCTGGAACTCGCAGACCTGGCGCGAGAGGCTGAAGAATTAGCATCCAATGTTGACATTACTGGATTGAAATTCCAAAAAGCGCGAGCGAGAATAAGGCACGCGTTGGCTGAAACGGGTCTAGCTGATCGGATTGAACGCAGTGTCGGTTCGCTACTTCCTGAGTTGTCACCTTCACCCGACGCATGAGTGAATGGTGCATTTCAGGTAAACATGAAAGTACCGTCAGCAAAGTGCGCTCTGGGGTCTGCCCTGTTCTGAGAGTAAAGAACTGCTTGTGACCCGCTCAACTCGACCACATTTCTTTACCTGTGTTACCGGTTCCCAGCCCTTTTTTCGTCTCATCCCAGGCCGCACAGTTGTTTCTTTCACGCAACGAAGGTGGTGTAGAGGTCGTAGTTTTCGCGGTCGAGGTAGCAGTTGATGGCCATGGTGTTGATGGTGTCGATGACTGCACTGGTGAGGTCTGGCGTGCTCGCCAGGGCGTTGTGTCCGGTTGTGGTGGTGGGGTAGGCGCGCCACCATTGGATGGCGATGACTTGTTTCATTACCCCGTGGTCGAGGTTGTCGTGGTGTGCGGGTGTCATTCCGAAGCGTCGGAGTGTGTCATCTAAATGCTGCAGGGGTTGGAGTTCGGGGTTGACGCATGCCCAGAAGTCGTGGTGTTGCTCGGGGGTGAGCACGCCTGTCGCATATTTTTTGTGGTCGGTGAGTTGCGCGAATAATTCGGGTAGCGCGAATAGTTCACTGTTGTCAGGGTCATCGAGTGGGTCGTATCGCCAATTGGCGCGGGCGAATACATCTTCTCCTTCATCGTTGGGGTCGATGAAGTCAATGGACCCGGTGCGTGTCTCCTCATTGTGCACCCAACTTTCCCAGTTGATGCCGAGGTCGTATTTGGTGGCGAAGAGGGTGGCGAATCCTTTTATTTCTGGTGAACCGATGCCGCTCCATCCTTGAAGGATTGTGAGTGGAACGTTCGTGACCGTTTCTTCAGTGTGTCCGGGCGCGAAAGTGATGTTTAGTGCAGTGATGTACATGGTGCTTCTTTCTTTTGCGTGTTGATGCGTTGTCACTATTAACCCACGGGGGTCTGACATGTGTACGTACGTACCCCTGAGTTGTTGCATCACTTGGGTGTGAACCTGTTTTTCTGAGGACTTTGACCGTTAGGGTCATAACTTTTTTCATGGGGAGGTACTCGTTTGTTCGTTGTCCGGTGATGTGCTTCTCGTGGTTGTACTCTGAAGCTTCAATTGCAAGAGGTGTGAGGGGGAATTATGGTCGAGGACAATTTTTTCAATGCACTTCATTCGCTTAAAGGTGATGACCTTTCCTTGCGCGTGTGTGTTCTTGTCAGCACACCATTGGAAGTACGTCTGGTGGAGCGAGCGATCGCTTGTGAACCGTCAGGGCTCGCTGGCGTTGACGTGTGGTCGTGGCGCACGCTGGCCGTGGAACTTTTGGAAGTATTTGGACTTTCAGGGTTACGTGCGGCCACATTAAGTGAGGTTGCACGTTTTGGGATAGCGCCCGTCCTGCAAGAGCTTGTCGCATCTGATGATCCGGCGTGGTTGGTGAAAAGTGCAGGGCATATTCCGTCGGAGTATCGGCTGGCTCGCGCGTTCGTTCGTGCCAGCGAATTGACAACAACAACGACGGAAGTGTTGCCTCTAAAGCATCTTGACGTGATTTTAGTGCGTGTTGAGCAAACTTTGGAAGCAGAAGGTTTCCTCCTTCCTGGACGCGCTTTCACTCACGCGGCCAGTGTTTTGGCTCGTGTTGCGCAATCTCAACCCGATTCACTCGCGCGGCTGATCCCAGCCGCACTTGTCGTTGGTGATGAAAACCTGCTGACTCCTGCCGTAGGTCAACTGCGGGCAGCGGTAACGCAGCAGGTGCAGGCCGTTGGTGTGCCTGCATTCACGCATCAGGAACTTCCCGAACACAGCCCTCAGGTAACCCGTGCACTCATCACCCCGAACGTGTCGGTGGAGGCGCGGGTAATCGGGCGGCAGGTGTACGACTGGCTCGAGTCGGGTGTTCCACCTGCCGATATCGCCGTGATGACGCCATCGGATGCCCGTTTCCAGGCGGTCATTTCACATGCACTTTTGGGCTATGGCATTGAGCATTGGGTGAGTCTGCCGCAGTCATCTTTAGCGTCAACCCGCGCAGCGGCCGTATGTATTGCCTTGGCGCAGTCACTGGATTCCATGTCCGGTTGCTTGACCTGTGCGCAGGTACTACTCCAACACACCGCGGGACTTTCAGAAGTCACAGGGAGTGAGGATGGGGCGCATTTGGTTGAGCATGATTGTTCTGGCAATTATGAATTCGTATCTGTTGTTGTCCAAGCTGTGTGCGGTGGCCCCCGGCGGGCGAGAGTAATTCTGGAGTCGGCAGCGGAATTGAATTTGCAATATGGATTATGCCATTGGGGGAGTTTGCTTCGATGGCATTTGGGCGATGACGATGCCTTGTCACAGGTGAGCGCACGAAATGCCTCAGCGCAAGCGTCACACGTTGGCCCTGGCAGAGTCCGTGGCGCCGTTGCACGCGTGAGTGATTCACCTGAACTGTTAGAGGACATGCGTGATGATTTGCGCGCTCTACTCCTTATCGTGGAGCCAGTCTTACTCGGTCAGGTGAATAATTTTATTGAACGTTTTGAATTGGTAACACAACGAGCTCGCGTCAACAAATGGGCACTGAAATCTGCCGGGATCATTAGAGAGAACCTCAAGGGGATGGACACAGTTCAAGCGGGTCGCCTTTTTGACACGGTGGAGCGAGGGGTGTCTACACCTATTTCGCAGATGGAGAAAGTCGGGATGGGTGTAGGGGTGTACTCCGTCGAGCACGCGTCCAGCGTGTCCGCTCGCCATATTTTGTGGAGTGGACTGGCCGAAGGATGCGCCCCCGTCCTCACCAAAGCGGACCCACTGGTGTTGGGGGATGCGGATGCACTTCATTCTCATGAGCGTGCACGTGAGCAAGCAGCATTCGCCTTGATTAATCGCGCAACACAATCTGTCTGTTCGGTTTCCCGGGTTGCGTTGGGCACCAGGCAGCAGAACATTGCTTCCCGCTGGTTCATGCAATGGTCACACTCGCAGCAGTTAGGTGCCGCTGAAGTAATGCATATGCGCGAAGTGGAATCTATTGACGTTATTTCATCCACGGTGCAGGCCCTTGTCGACTACCCGCAGGTAATCCAAGGTTCCATGGTCGATGCCGCCCACAATGTTGCGGTTGTTTTTGTTCACGCCCAAGATGCACGCGATGGTGATGAAGCGAGGGAAATCGACGGTTTACTTGGACCTTTGCCCCATCAAGAAAACGCGAATGAGGCCACGTGGCTGGACACGCAATCTCTACGCGGGATGCTACTCGATCCCGATGCCACCGGGGTAACGGCT
>Ga0209702_10009820_pt1 | contig 10501 bp, 8 predicted proteins | sample FRY01_FD_187210 | JGI IMG/M metagenome (GOLD analysis project Ga0209702, IMG submission 187210) | Freshwater microbial communities from Lake Fryxell liftoff mats and glacier meltwater in Antarctica - FRY-01 (SPAdes) (version 2) | ecosystem: Environmental > Aquatic > Freshwater > Ice > Glacier...
TTTCATCATTTTTATAAAATCATGACCATGAAAACCTTGGGGTAATATTAACTTAGTTATTTGAATACCTTTTATGCCTTAAAAATCCATTCTATCCCACTGCGTTAGTTATTGCAATTGGTATAACACCTATTCTCTAGTGTATTGAGAACCTTGATCACTGTTAAATATTTCCGGAGCCTCTTTTTTGTTAACCAAAAAAAGTGAGAGCTCCATATGGTTTTTACTTAACTTAATGGTGCCAGGAAAACGAATTTTAAGTAACAAGAGAGGGTATGTGGAAGTTAGTATAATATAGTAATAGATAGAGCAAAGAGGTCTAATATCGAACTATAGGACGATCTATTCTTGGGTGTTGCATTGTGTTCAGTGCACGTATTTGTATATTGTCATATGCTTTTATATTTTTTAATCCATTAGTTTTTGCACTACTGATATTCCGATCTACCCTTGGATTGTTCGTAGTGCGCATTGCACTTTCCTGCAAGCGCGATGTTATATTCAATTTTAGTGGTGAAAGCTTCTTAGGGCGATGGTATAGTTTGCGGGAAGGAATTTCGTCTGTTGTAGTTCTCATGATTGTAAATTTCTCATCTTTTAAATATGCAGTATCGTGGGCTGTGGCACCCGCCACAATAATATCTAAGCTTATTAAGGGCGTGCTGGGTGATTCCATTTTATGTGTACTCTTGGCGTTTTGTAAGTGTGTTTTATCATATTCTGGGCCATAATTCCTTTCTAAGTTTATTTCGTTATTCTTTTGAGGGACATTACTTATTATAATTCTTTCATTTTTATCTACTAATACATCATTGCCTTTTGGAATATTATCAGTAATTAATACGCTTTTATTTCTTTGTAGCTCTGGAATATATGACTTGACATCAAAAGAGGCGTCGCCGCTACTTGTGCAAAGTATTATTGGCTCATTCTCTTTTGCTTCTACTACCGAGCCTTGATTAAGTAAACTATTATAACTATCCTGAGTAAATGCTCCTATAGGAATGATTATAAAATCTGTTTTCCCATTTTCTGCTAACCTTAATAGCTGTTTCGTAGAGAAAGGCTTCTCATATGAACCATCTCCTATTCCAATATCATCCGATACAAAATATATATTATGAACCTTTTTGCCATGTAAATATAACGGCTCTTTTACCGTACTAATACGCTTCTCAGTTCTTAAATCAACGTCTCTGACTACAGTATCTATCATACGGTCTTGCATCTTAGTTCTTGAAGTTTTTACAGTTGATAGAGGAACTCTAATATTTAAGCTTAGAAAATTATCCCATTTCTTTTGATTCGTATATTGAGTACCTAGATGTAAAGTTAGTATAACTTTATTATTTAATTTATTTTCCAGAATTTTTTGCTCTAACCTTACTCTTATACCCGAATTTCTGGCTACCTTCTTTCTTCTAAAGTCATATTTAGCTAAATAAATTTTTGTACCAAATTTCTTATCAATTTGATGGGCTAATGCAAAAAGAGGCATACCTACCTCAATATCATAGCCTGGTAAAGTATGTTCTTGAAATTTACCATCACTTAAAGCATAAACACTAGTATGATCACGTATAAATTCTTTTGGTTTTACATATAATGTTTTCTTTTTATTTTGCGGGACATAAAAATTTAATCTACCATCAAAATAACGACTTAATATTTCACTGCCAAAAGTCCATTGATTTGCGTAGAGTTTATTCTCAGTTTTACGACGATCAAAGTAACCATATATACCCCAAATCCATTTATCGTCATTATTATGCCTATAGACCAAACCTAAGTTATATTCGTAACTTTTTTTGTCCTTTTTATATTTAATATCAAGAAGAGTGAGATCATTTTGCTTTTGCCACATTGGGAGCATAAAATCTATTTCGCCAACAGTTCTCCTCTTAGATTTAGTAGTAGAGAAGTCTATAATTGGGGTATATTTATTATCTTCAGTCATAGTAATTTGGCTAGCTATAGAATTTCCCGTTATAAGACTAATGATAAATAATAAAAAAATCTTATAATAATAATTTTGCATATTGCTAACATGGTATTTATTGCTTTAAGCTATTGTTAAAAGGCTAGTTACAGATTCCATGAATTTGGCAGTGTTGAGAGCTATCCTCTAAAAAGAACAAAGGCTAAAGAGGCTTCTTTCTTAGAATATAATAAGATTTTTCAGCCTCGCTTCAGAATAACAGCTCGGAATATGTAACCCAAATAAAAATCATGGGCTTGCCCAGTTGGGTGCTGAACAATTACAAATCAAATCTCATCATATGTTGCGTTAGTATTTCCAAGCGTTCCACTTTGTTCTTCTAAATACTCTGCTAAAGGGGTTAAGTCTGTATCTCGCGCTACACCTGCAGCGTTATTTAGCGCCTCTTTGTAGTATAGGGTTCTGAGCGTTGCTTCAACTTGTTCGGCATCTTGGTAGCCAGATACTTTATCGTCTTTAGATTTAAGATTGGCTACAAGAGCAGCACTCTCCAGGTCAATATTAAGAGAATATTGAAGCACTGCAGCAATATTTTGCGCAGTTTTGTCTTCGTGTTCTTGTACTTTTCGCTCTAATTTCGCTATCTGTATTTTACTTTCATCTTCTACTTTTGTTAATCGTTCGGTTACTGCAGTAAGATCATCTCTTAATGCTTGTATTGTCTGTTTAGTAATGCTAGGACTCTGAGCATCTGGGGTGATAAAGGCAACACTATTTTGGGTTATATTGACAACAGTGGCAATATTTTGGGTGTGATTAATAGGTTCAGCATCTTCCGTCCTTGGGGGGATTAAGGGCGTGGCTTCGTCTGGCTCAGATGTTAAGATAGTATTATAGACCCTGTCATAACAGTACTTAATAAGCAAAATCATTACTATTAAAGCAGGAACGCCTACCACAGTAGCAGTTACGACGATATTGCTTTCTGTCTCTTTCATAAAGATACTAAATTTACTAATTATGAAAGCTCGTGATCAGAAATATCTCCTGATAGTTGGCTACTTTGTTCTAACCATGCATCTGCGAGTGGTTTTAAGTCTAAATTATTTGCTAACTCCGCCCCTTGCTCTAAAGCTTGCTTATAGAATAAAGTTCTGAACATTATTTCAACTTGCTTTGAATCTTGTCCTGATTCTTTAGCTTTAAGATTAGCTACAAGAGCAGCATTCTCTAAATTGATGTCTAACAAATACTCAAGAACCGCAACAAATTTTTGCGGTAATTGCTCCCCCAGCTGTTCTTGGTTTGTAAGCCTAGCTGCAAATTGGGCAATAAGCTGATTTTGCTCTGTGATTCGCATTAATAATGCTGCGATTTGAGAGTCTTGTGCTTGCAACTTATCTGTAACTTGTTGCTGTAATTGCTGGAAACTCGTAAAAAGAGTTGCAATAGCAGGGTCTGGTGCCATATTTAAAGAAATAGTAGGGGAGTAGTTATGAACAAGATTAACAGCCCCAATATTGGTGGTGATGTTGCTCTTTTCTTCATTTACCTTTGTACTATCTAGTGGTTTTACTGTATGGGATGGAAAGATTATTGATGACGCTATTGGCTCAGTGCCTAGCAAAGTCAAACCACTAGAACTTGGCTTTTTATAATACCATTTATAAGTCAAGAGAGCAGCCCCTATAAAAGCAGATCCTGCTAATGCAACAACTTGAATAATTGGTGGATGTTCTCTTGTTTTCATAACTATATTATTAACATTTATTACTTAATCCGTAGAGGTATCATCGCCTACTATCCCTACTTGATCTGCTAATTCATTCCATGAATCAGCTAGAGTTGGCAAATCTACTGCAGTTGCTACTTCGGCACCTTTCTTTAAAGCTTCATGAAATAACTGATTCCTCACTAGTGTATTATCAGCTCCCTCTGTTAATTCTTTAAGCGTAGCCACAGTAGCGATATTTTCTAAATGAGCATCAAGAACCCATTGAAGTACTTCAACAAACCCTTGTGCTGTCTGATGTTGGCTTGTTACAACCGCGTCCTCTACTTTTTTCCCCAAAGCAGTTGTTGCAGTTTCAACTTGCTTCTCTAACACATTACTTGCGCATAGTATTCTATGATCCAAAGCTTCAGTTTTTTCTTTTAACTCTTCCTTTAAACTATCTATTTCCTTCCTGTCTGCCTCCCTGTCTACCTGCTGTTGTCTTAATGCTTGCATCATACTTGCCAAGTTAAATGAACCTTGGGAGGGTTCTGCCGTAGTGTGTGCAGTAGAAGAGCTATCTCTACTGCCACCAGATCCATATTCTGTAGTTTTATGCTCATTATCTATAACCGGTTTAGGAGTAAAACTCTTATCCACTCTCCTTTGTCCCAACAAATTAAGGTTTTTAATTGTTACATTTTTAGCCATTCCTTCTCTCATTTATTAATTATGTTTTATCACATTATATTCAAATTTTGTAAAAATATCAAGGAATAACTAATATTTCACTTGATTATTAATATATAATTTCAGCATAAACTTTAATAAAGATTAAAAGCAAGATGAATTTTAAATTTTTTAATGTTAATTAGTTAAAATTTAAGCAATCAATAGCAAGAATATTTTAAATATCAAATTTTTTTTTAAAACATTTTTATTTGATAGTAGTATAGACTGTTTTCATAGATTTAAACTTAAAGGTTGGTTTGATAAGCCTTTGAGTTTGCCGTAGTCGGATTCAATGATGTTGTTTAAGTATTTGATTGGTAGGTGTTCTATATCCACACAGAGCACTTATATTCTACTTTTAGCTCAAGAATGGCTAACTATTTATTTTTTATTTTGATATAAGTCTCGTTTACTCTCTAGCTAAATCCTAGTTTAGGATTCCGATACCATTTGAGTTTATCTAAAATCTTTGATGCATAAATATTGGACCATCGGTAAACATGATACCTTGATATTTCACTTATGAAAAATTTGTAGTAGCTCCTTTTCTGTAACATTTCCTTTAAATAGTTTGCCAAATAATGGGTTGTTGCTGGGTTCATCTGTTTTTAAGACTATAGATGATAAATTAATTATTTTTTTATCCTTTATGCAATCTAGTGATATAGTATGTTCAAAGGCACTATGATGCCAACTAGTCAATATATATGAACGATCTGGTTCCTTATACTTAATAACATGAATTAAGGAAAATGACAGCATTCCTAAATAACGATAACCTTCTTCTTCATCGTCAAATACGAGATAAGCAGAATTTTGCTGTCCTCTAGCATATCTTAGTTCTGCTAGAATCTCTTCCTTTTGATCATTATCTAAGTCCATCCTTAGAAGGATGGGAGGCTCGGTTTCCTCTCCAAAAGAAGCGGTCCAGTTAGAAACATCTTCAATAGTTGCGGTGCCATTTTGAAATTCTAAAGGTACATTTAAGGATGATCCTTTTTGTAGGGATTGATCATATTTATATAAATGGGCGGCGCAGGTCGGGGAAAAAAACAATAAAAATAAGGAGAAAATAAAAATAATTTTTGTCATAATTTCAGTATTAAGCGATTAAATTACTTCTCATAAAATAGAGCATCTATTTCGTAAGAATTCAAGCAAAGAGTAAGCATAGGATAAATTCTATACTTAGAAAATTAGTAAAAATAATATATATATAGTGTAAAAGTAAAAGTTATTATTTCTAATCTCCTTAAAAATAAGCTACCAATTAGGGTATTATGCTGATAAGCCGTTGGTTCAGCTACTGTAAGTAGGAGTGTAAACCATTGGTCCATCAAGCCCAATCATATCTGAATCTATTTTTTGAACAAATTCGTCCCCTGATAGAGGTAACCACAAACTGTCTGAACCTAGGTAGCTATTTATTATTGGTTGAATTTCTGTTTTAGCATCTTTTGGCGTAGAAATCAGTTCGCTATAAATACATTCTATATTACCAGTTATAAAAGTAGTGACATCAGCGAAAAATTTTTGGATATGCTCCTCAGCAAAACCCAATTGTATTAGGTGATATTCTAATAATGTTTTATCACAAACTTGAAAAAATTTAAATTTTTCAAAATTATCATACAAAGTAACGGAAGAGAAAAAAGTTCTTCCATCTGACTCGCTATTTTTTATAAAATGAGCAAGATTATATTCATTGAAGCACCTAAATTCTTCCGCTGGTAATGGCGGCCACAAACTATCTTCACCTAAATAATCACTTAATACTGAAATGATCTCGCTTTGAATTTTATAAGGTGCAGGAATCCAGTCCTGGTATATATATCCTATATTGACGTTTATAAATTCATGGACTGCATCAAAAAACTTTTGGATCTGTTCCTCAGGAACATCCAAATTTACTAAGTGATATTTTAATAATGTTTTATCACAAACTTGAAAAAATTTATATTTTTCAGGATTATGAGAAAAAGTATCGGGGTATAGAAAACTATGACCGCTTTGTTCTATATCATGCTTTATAAACCGAGCAAGTTCACTTATTACTAATTTATTATCATTTAAGCTTTGTTCTAAACAAAGCCTTATTTTAGGGCTGATATTATCAAAATCTAATATAAGAGAAGTAATGAAATTATTAGAAAGCATAAATTGAGCAATTTTCTCTGCGCCCACAGTACTGATTTGATTCTTACTTAAATCTATACTGGTGACAAAGCGATTAGTTTGCAGAGCTGCAAGAATTATCGGTATATGTTGATCTTGAATTTGACAATTATGTGCAAAAACTCTTGTAGTCGAAGGGTTGGTAATTTCTCTAATAACTTCGTCAAGCGTCTTCACCCTAATCCTCCTAACCTATTTTAACAATTAATGTAATATTAACTTATATTATGATATTAATCAATATATATTAAGCATTTTACTAACTTTTAATTAACTGTCAAGATATTAACAATTTCATAATCATATCAAAGCAACTTATAAGGTCTGGTTTAGAAGAGTATAATCTTTTTTTCATATTTACAAAAACGCAGTTGCAAAATGAGTTTCATCGATATTAACTTAGGACCATATACAAAAAAGTCTAAAGAGCAGAAATCTGTATTTGCCGTTGCTAAATCAATTTGGGATGAGCCATAACCCGGCTTCTTGTCGCATAAACTTAAAAAAACGCCATTTCTCGCGGCTATTTTACTTAGCTTGATGGTGCCTCCATTACTACTTCACGAATTTTCTTTCACTGCTAATTGCTGATTGACCCCTTTAATTATCTTTTAGAAAATATTCCAAGGTAGTAACGACTCTGATTTTCTTAAATAGGCTTTTCCTTGTTAGTTGTTCATTCTCATAAGTATTTGCTGTTTCAATAACGCCGACTGGTGCTATTAAAAATGTTCCTTGATTAGCTTTCTTGAGTGCGCCAATTTTAATACCTGAATCTGTAACAAATTTTTCTGCAGCTAGTCTCGCATTTTTAATTCCTTCAGCTAACATTTCTGGCTTAAGATAATTGAATTTTGTAAACTCGTAAAATGGCCCTTCATTTTCGAAGATGATCCCATTCTGAATTAAAATATTCTGAGATTGTGTCGCTTTGTTTACAAGTTCAACCTTATTAGATTTTAATATAATAGACGCAGATATTAAATACCTTTCTATAGGCTTTTCTGGACGATAAGTTTGTGCTAGTAAATCATTAACCAAATAGTTGCCTAAACTAATTTCTTCTTGCTCAAAGCCTTGGCTAATTAAAAACTCAATAATTTGTTTTTTGTCCTGTTCAATTTTACCAGAACATTCCTCTAAACTGTTAGCCATAACTTTTATGGTTATAGTCCATGTAGCAAAATCTGAAATAATTTCCTTTTCAGCTAATCCTTTAACTGATACTTGTCTGTCTAACATACGAAATTTAACTATCGCATTGCCGATATATATTCCTGATGTAGCAATACCAAATGCCAATATTGAGGAAGAAATAATTTTTTGTATTAGGGAAAAATTTGTAATACTCATATTAAAGCCTGCATTTAAGGAGATACATACATCCTATATCTTATAAAAGATAATTGAAATTATTATTTTATTATACTTCAAAATACTTCAAACGAAACTAAAAATTTACATGGGCGAATTTAAATAGCAAGCAGTCAAGTTAACGATTTGTCGCATTTATAAATTAAGTTGATACCGTCAAGTTAAGTAAAAAGCTGCAAGAAATGGCATATTTTTTAATTTGTGACATCAAGGCCTTACTGTCTCCTGACTTAAAATGATAGTTTGGTATTCTATCTGTTCATGTATATCTCCATAACTATTATTAAATCTGTAGCAGAGCCAAACTACGTGGCTTATGGTATTGACGGGAGAGATATCTCTTAGGAGCTTTATTAAGTTGCATAGCAAAATAGATAATAAGTTATAAGGTTAACTTCATTATTTATTTCATTTTAATATAATAAAGCAATCCTTTAATTTACACTTCTTAATTTTTTATTTATTCTATTAATTTTTCGTATAATATTAATTAATATATTAATTTTTGTTTTATGAGGAAATAATGAAAGGAAAAGATTTACCACAACAAGTAAAAACAATGCTGCATCTTATCACAGCAACGTATGGAGACACTTTTGACAAAACTTTAACTAAAACAATTGCTATTCAGCAAGGATTTGAGATACTGGAAACCTGTGAAAATAAAAAAACCGGATATTACGGAATTGCTTTTATAAGTCAAGGATCAGATGGTAAAAACTTAAAAGACGAGGAAGAGAATATTATATATGTTGTACATAGAGGTACTGACAGTGTTAATACCACTAAATCTTTCTCAACAGTACAGAACGTAATTAAAAACTTAGATATCGTAGGAATTGCTAATCTTATTTCTTCTCTAACAACCGATATAGTGAATGATTTTTATTTGGCAACAGGGGAGATACCACCTCAAGTAGAAATTGCACTTAATTTCTTAGATAATATCAAGAAATCTAACCCTCAAGCAACGGTAATTCAATTAGGTCATTCATTAGGAGGATGTATAACGGAACTCTGTTATGTAAAAAATAATGGTGATATTGAATCATATGCATTTGAGTCAGCTGGCAGTATGGATATAGTGCTTACACATTTTCCTGAAGATATAAAAAGTCTAAAAGCTAAACCTATACATCATTATAATGGTGGACCTAATTTTATAAATACCTGCATGCAGCATTATATAGGGAACAATCCCGACTCATCTATGTGTCAACTTATATTTCCTATAGAAGAGAGAATGTACACTACTACTCTACTTGGTTATCTAAAAATGTCATTTATATTACATACAGGCATGTTATATAATATCGATAGTATAAGCTATATTGATGTTGCAAACTGGCCAGTGGGGATACAAAAAGGGTTGCAGCATTTCTTTAGTAAGGCTAATAATGCTGGATGGTATACAATGTTGGCAACTCAATGGGAGGATATCTGCGCAAAATCTGGTATTTCGGATAATAAAGAAGAATTTGATAAATTTTTAAATTATTTTGCTAACAGATATCTTAATCAAAGTGAGGATTCCTGGCAACAAGTTTTACCAGTTCAAAATTTAGGACAAACTATTAAGGATTATCAAGAGTTTCCTATATATAAAAAAGTAGTATTTATTCCATTAGCAATAGCTAAATCCTTGTGGGCGTCTGCTGTAAATTATCATCATATTGATAGTGATTTAGCTTCGAAATATTTACAAGTGGCGCAAGAACCTTCACAAGGAATATTGTCTAAGTCGTTAAATAAAGCTTATGATTTAGGGAATAAACATGTTAAAGGGGTAACACAATTTTTAAAAGATAGTGCTCAATTTGCTTGGCAAAATAAATGCTTTCCTGTAAAGCTACCTAGTAGTCTTGTTTTTGGAATACTACCGAATCATGCAGAAAAAGATGTGATGATACATCATCATCATCAACATCCTTCTATAGATACATCATTAGTTGGGGCTGATAGTACGAGCTCAGATATATCTGACTAATAAAATTATTGAAGTCATTCACTTTCAAATGCATGGATTCTTTCTCTAAGAGCTGGTGTTTCCTCCTTTAGGAAGAAGCATGAGTTTCGCAAGTTCTTGGCATTTAGAATTAAACTACTTTTAAATGATTTAAATACTTAAACAATATTATAGAATCCGACCACTATAGCACCGTCAAGTAACTTTGTAGCGTAAATAATAATTTTAGGCAATACGTATAGGTGGGTCATTCAGATATTCATAATTTTGTTTAAGAATTTGTTATCAATAATTTGTTTACATATTTACTGTGGCATTTTTTATTTAAATTTTTCATTCAATTTTACTTTATGTTTTCTTAAAATTCCTACAATTTACTTCAATAAATCGTAATCAGTTGTAAGAGAATTCAGTTCTTTGTCATTCAGCTTAGTAATTTTAGCAACTTGGCTAAGATCAAACCCTGCTTTTAATAATTCCTTAGAAATTGTTATAACTCTTTGTTTATAGTGGCTCCATTTGTCTAGACAAAAAATCAAGAATTATGAGATACAATTTGTGTAATTATTTGCTCAATATTTTGCTTCAAAATACACTTTTT
>Ga0209702_10009824_pt1 | contig 10496 bp, 7 predicted proteins | sample FRY01_FD_187210 | JGI IMG/M metagenome (GOLD analysis project Ga0209702, IMG submission 187210) | Freshwater microbial communities from Lake Fryxell liftoff mats and glacier meltwater in Antarctica - FRY-01 (SPAdes) (version 2) | ecosystem: Environmental > Aquatic > Freshwater > Ice > Glacier...
CCGCAAAGAAGGTGAAAAGCCCCTCCGCGAAGGCAGCAACTTGACCTTTTGTCCGGAAAGGTCTACGGACTGATGGGCCTACGGGCCTAGACGCCGGGACGCCCGGAACACTTGCGTCCCATCCCATTTTTGCGGTCCGATACCGCATACACAGGACGCACATGACCAAATTTTCTGACCTCGCGCTGGATCCCCGCGTGCTGCAAGCTGTCGCGGAAGCCGGCTATGAAACCCCTACCCCCATTCAGGCACAGGCGATTCCGCATGCGCTGGAAGGCCGTGACGTGTTGGGTATTGCCCAAACCGGCACCGGGAAAACCGCCAGCTTCGTGCTGCCGATGATTACCCTTCTGGGCAAGGGCCGCGCGCGCGCGCGCATGCCACGCAGCCTTGTGCTGGCCCCCACGCGGGAACTCGCAGCCCAGGTGGCCGAGAATTTCGAGACCTATGCGAAGCACACCAAGCTGACCAAGGCGCTGCTGATCGGCGGCGTGGCTTTTGGCGAGCAAGACAAGCTGATTGACCGCGGCGTAGACGTGCTGATCGCCACACCCGGCCGCTTGCTCGACCATTTTGAGCGTGGCAAACTGCTGCTGCAAGGCGTGCAGATCATGGTGGTGGATGAGGCGGACCGCATGCTGGATATGGGCTTCATACCCGATATCGAAAAGATTTTCAGCCTGACGCCCTTCACCCGCCAGACGTTTTTCTATTCCGCGACCATGGCACCCGAGATTGAGCGCATCACCAACACCTTCCTGTCGTCGGCGGTGAAAATTGAAGTGGCGCGCCAAAACTCCAGCTCGGAGAAGATCACCCAAAAGCTGATCGAAATTACCCCGAGCCGCAAGGACCGCAGCTTTGCCGAAAAGCGCGCGGTGTTGCGCGCCCTTATCCGGGCGGAAGGCGAAAGCTGTACCAATGCGATCATCTTCTGCAACCGCAAGATGGATGTGGACGTGGTGGCCAAGTCGTTGAAACAGCATGGTTTCAACGCGTCCCCCATCCACGGCGATCTGGACCAATCGGTGCGCACCCGCACGCTCGACGGGTTCCGCGATGGGTCGGTTCACCTTCTTGTCGCGTCCGATGTGGCTGCGCGGGGCCTTGACATTCCGGCCGTCAGCCATGTGTTCAACTTCGACACGCCAAGCCACCCCGAAGATTATGTTCACCGCATTGGCCGCACGGGCCGCGCCGGGCGTGAAGGCAAGGCCTTCACCCTGTCGACCCCTTCGGATGCGAAATACCTGTCTGCGATTGAGCAGCTGGTTGGCAAAGCCATCCCGCGCGGCACCCTGCCCGAGGGGATTGAGGTCGAGGTGGAGCGTCCCGCCCGCCCCGCCCGTGCCGAGGCCGAAGAAACCGAGCGCGCCCCCCGCAGCCGTGGCGGCCGCAGTCGCAACCGGGGGCCAAAGCCCGAGACAACCGCAGCGGCCGAAGCTGCTCCTGCCGTGTCGGTGGTGGAAGCGGTGCCTGTGGTGGAAGCGGTCACGCCAACCCCTGCCCCCGCAGAGCCCCGCGCCCCACGTGAGGACCGCAATGACAACCGCCGCGACAATCGCCGAGGCGAAAAGCGCGATGATCGTAGCCCGGATCGGGAAGCAGATCGGGTTTCTGATCGGGGTCCGGATCGGGGGAATGATCGCAATGTGGATCACGGCAATGACCGCAGAGATGAGCGGCGCGATGAGCGGCGGGGCGGCTATGGCGGCAATGACCGCGTGATCGGGATGGGCGACCATGTGCCGGACTTCATTCTGCGCAGCTTCAAAATTGCCGAAACCACCAGCAACGACAGTGACGATGCTTTTGATCCGCCAGAGCAGGACCATGCAGAGATCGAGTCCAGCGAAAGCTGAAGCGGGCAGCGCTCTTTCTGAAACAGATAGAGCGCCGCCGAGGCTTGGACCGGTTTTGGAAACTAGGATCTTGCGGTTGATCTGACGGAACAGGCCAAACCCAAAATGCTGTGAACTCCAGTGAAAAACCACGAAAAAAGGCGCGCAAGGGAAACCCTGCGCGCCTTTTCTTACAGTGTAAGGTGAAAGCTCAGCCGTCTGTCAAACGGCTTACCACCACGGTCACTTCGGGCTTCTTGCCAATTTCTTCCATGCAAATCTGGCGGATAACCCGGCGCACCGCCTCATCCAGCTTGGCATCGTCTTTCAGCACTTTCTTGCCGGCCTTGTCGATAAACTCGGTCAGATCCGCTTCCAGCGTGTCGGCCAATACGGCTCCGGTGCGCCCCTTTTCCGGCAATCCCTTTACCTCCACCCAAGCATCGCCAAGCGGCTCGTCCGCCTCATCCAGCAGCAGCGTCACCATGACAAGTCCGTTCAGCGCCATGCGGATTCGGTCACGCACCACCCCGTCCCGCGACCCGATCATGACCGAGCCTTCCAGATAAACCCGCCCGGCTTCAATATATTCGGCCACTTCCGGCCGATCGCCGGTCAGATCGATCATCATGCCGTTCGTTACCACATCCGACATCCGCCCCGCCGCCATCGCAATCCGCGCATGTTCGCGCAAATGGCGGTGCTCGCCGTGCATCGGAATAACGATCTCGGGGTTCAGCACCTTATGCACCACCTCAAGATCGGGTCGGTTGGCATGGCCTGAAACATGGTAAAGCCCGCCGCTGTCATCCACAATATTCACGCCCATTTCGGAAAACGCGTTCATAACCGAAATCACGCCACGTTCATTGCCTGGGATGGTTTTGGATGAAAACAGGAATGTATCGCCCTCTTTCATCTCCAGCCCCAGGTATTTGCCGCGCGAAAGCTGGGCGCTTGCCGCCCGCCGCTCCCCCTGCGATCCGGTAACGATCAGCATCAGGTTGCCGCGCGGCACGTCTTGCGCCTCCTCGGGGGAAACGGTGCGGGGCATGTCTTTCAAAACGCCGGATTGTTCAGCAGCCGCCACCATGCGCCGCATGGAGCGGCCAAGAAAACACACAGTACGATCTGCGGCCACCGCAGCATCGGTCAGGGTCCGAAGCCGCGCCACGTTCGATGCAAAAGTGGTTGCCACAACCATACCGCGCTGTGCTTTGATCAGGTCGCGGATCGGGTCCCGCAGGGTGGATTCGGACCGCCCCGGATGCAGGGAAAACACATTCGTGCTGTCGCACATTAGCGCCTTGATGGGGCGTTCGCGCGCGATGGACTGGAACAGATCGGCGTCCCATGCCTCGCCCACCAGCGGCTTTTCATCAAGCTTGAAGTCACCGGAATGCAAGATGCGTCCGGCCTCGGTATCAATCACCAACGCCGAGCTTTCGGGGATCGAATGGCTGACGGGGATGAACTGCACGTCAAACGGCCCGGCGGTGACCACATCAGGCCGCGCCTCCACCACTGTAATCGCGTCCTTGGGGTGACCATGTTCATCAAACTTCAACCGGCCGATGGTCGCGGTGAATTTGCGCGCATAGACCGGGCATTTGAACTTGCCCCAGAAATGCGCAACCGCGCCAATGTGGTCTTCGTGGGCATGGGTGATGAAAATCGCCTCCAGCCTGTCCTTGCGTTCCTCCAGCCATGCCATATCGGGCATGATCAGGTCTACGCCGGGGGTGGTGTCCATATCGGGGAATGTCACGCCCAGATCGACCAATATCAGCCGTTCCTTATCTTCAGGCCCGTAGCCATAGATATATGCATTCATCCCGATCTCCCCCGCGCCACCGAGGGGGAGATAGATTAGCCGGTTCGCTTTCATGCGGTTTCCCGTTCCTTGTTCAGTTCGTTGATAAGGACAAGACCCTGCATGGTCAAATCGCCCTCGATTGCGTCAAAAATTTCGGTTCCCTGCTGGAACAACGGGGCAAGCCCCCCGGTGGCAATAACCTTCATCGGGCGAGAATGTTCCAAACGGATTTGGCGACATATGCCTTCGACAAGGCCGATATAGCCCCAATACACCCCCGATTGCATACAAGCCACCGTATTTTTTCCAATGGCTTGTGCAGGCTTGCTGACATCGACATGCGGCAGGGCGGCGGCGGCCATGGACAATGCCTGCAGGCTAAGGTTCACGCCCGGTGCAATCACCCCGCCGATATAGGCGCCATCGTGATCCACCACGTCAAAGGTGGTCGCCGTGCCGAAATCCACCACGATCAGATCACCGCCATGGCGCGCAAAACCTGCAACCGCATTCACCAAACGGTCTGGCCCCACACTGGTGCCCGGGTCTACGCGCGGCTCCACCGGCAGTTTGCATTCAGGCTTGCCCACCACCAAGGGGCGGCAGTTGAAATACCGGTCTGTCAGCACCCGCAAGTTGAACACCACCCGCGGCACTGTAGAGGAGATGATGACCTGTTCAATCTGTGCCTCCACCTTGTTGAGAAGCATCAAGGTGGACAGCCAGACGAAATATTCATCTGCCGTGCGGGTATGATCGGTGGAGCAGCGCCATGTCGCGATAAATGCAGTCCCGTCCCAGATTGAAAACACCGTGTTGGTGTTGCCGCAATCAATGGCCAACAGCATAGGATGCACCTTTCGGGGTCAAAAGAAAATCTCGGCAGCAGGGATGGCGCGGCGGGCTTGGGGGGTTTGCAAGATCAAGGCGCCCGTCTCATCTATGGTCTCAAATATCCCGCTTTGGGTTTGGCTGCCGGTGCGGGCGGTGATTGTCTCGCCCAACCGGGCCGCATGGACCAGCCATTCGGCGCGCAAAGGGGCAAAACCTTGATGCGTGAAGATATCTTCCCAATGGGCATAGGCAAGGGCAAGGGCGGTCAGAAACACCTCTGGCGCAACACGCAGCCCGGTTTGGCCCAGCAAGGACACCGGGGTCAGTGCACCTGGTTCCACTTGGTCGGGTGCGGGGGCAACAATCAGATTCACTCCAAAGCCGATGGAAAGCTTGGTGATGCGCGCGCCCGCCCCGCTGCTTTCCAGCAAGATCCCGGCCAGCTTGCCGCCATTCAGCAACACATCATTTGGCCATTTCAGCGCAAAACCGCTTTGCAGCCCCGTCACACCGATAAGGGCATCGCGCAGGGCCAAGGCCGCCGCAAAAGAGCGTAGAGCAACCTCTTCGGGCGGCTCCACAGGTTGCAGCGCCAAAGTTGCATGGAAATTGCCGCGCGGGCTGGCCCAAGGCCTGCCCCGCCGCCCCCGCCCCCCGGTTTGCGCGCCCGCCATGATCCAAGTGGGGGTATCGGGCGACAAGCGCGCAGCTTCGGCATTGGTGCTGTCCACAGAGTCCAGCACAATCCGGGCCATTCCTTTGGGCCAACCCGGGGGTATCACATCAACGGACAAGCGCTTCTGCCGCCGCCAAGGCAACGCTTTCCACGCCAAACAGGTTCACAATGCCAAACACCATGATCAAGGCCGATCCCATAAGGGCTGCCCATTGCACGCCCCCGATGCGGGCGTCGATCCCGTCACCTTCCTTGCCGAAATACATGAAAAACACGATCCGCAGGTAGTAAAAAGCGCCGATCACCGAGGCTATAGCACCTGCAAGCGCCAGCCATGTCATATTCGCATCTACCGCCGCTTGCAGCACATAAAACTTGCCAAAGAACCCCAGCATCGGCGGCACGCCCGCCAGGCTGAACAGCAGCACCAGCATTGCAAAGGCCTGCAACGGCGCTTTTTTGGACAGCATGTTCAGGCTGTCGATGCTGGTCACGGCCACGCCGTCGCGTTCCATTGACAAGATAAACGCAAAGGTGCCGATGTTCATGCTGACGTATATCGCCATATAGATCAGCATCGCCTGCACCCCGAACGCGGTGCCAGAGGCAAGGCCGATCAACGCAAACCCCATATGCGCAATCGAGGAATAGGCCATAAGCCGCTTGATATCGCGCTGACCGATCGCCGCAATCGCGCCCAGAAACATCGACAGCACTGCGAGCAATGCAATCACCTGCCCCCATTGCCCTGGGATAGCGCCAAAGGCGTCATACATCAACCGCGCCAGCAGCGCCATTGCCGCCACTTTCGGGGCGGTCGCGAAAAACGCGGTGACAGGCGTGGGCGAGCCTTCATACACATCCGGCGTCCACATATGGAATGGCACGGCGGAAACCTTGAACGCCAGCCCGGTGATCAGGAACACAAGGCCGAACAGCAGGCCCAAAGGCACATCGCCTTGGGTCAGAGTGGACAAAATGCCTGCAAATTCGGTGGTGCCAGCATAGCCATAGGTCAAGGACGCCCCGTAAAGCAAAATGCCTGACGAAAGCGAGCCAAGAACGAAATACTTCAACCCCGCTTCAGATGATTTCACGCTGTCGCGCCGCAAACTGGCCACCACATAAAGTGCGAGCGATTGCAGCTCCAACCCCATGTAAAGGGTTATCAGATCACCAGCCGAAACCATGAACATCATCCCAAGCACGGCCAGCGCCACCAGAATGGGGTATTCAAACCGAAGCAAATCACGCTTGACCATAAAGTCATGGCTGATGATCAGCACCGCTGCGGCTGACAGCAAGACCGTGACCTTGGCGAAACGCGCAAACGCATCGTCGATGAACATGCCGTTGAAGGCCACCCGCTCGCCGCTGCCACCAACGCCGATCCAGAACGCCAGCACGACAAACAGCCCCGCCATACCCCAGTTCAGCATGGAGGCCCGCTCATCCTTACCAGCATACACCGCGCCCAAAAGAGCCGCCATGGCGGCCATTGCCAATGTGAATTCCGGCAGGACAGTTGAAAAATCAGTCGCAGTCATCTGGCGTCCCTCAATTCTGGGCCAGCGCATCACCCGCGGCGGGGATGGCTGCATGGTAGTCAGTCACAAGGGCAGTCACCGAGGGGCCGATGATATCGGTCACAAGGCTGGGATAGATGCCCAAAAGCAGCGTCATGGCTATAAGCGGCGCGAAAATCAGCCGCTCACGCCCCGACATATCCGTGATGGATTTCAGGCTTTCCTTGATCAGATCGCCAAACACCACGCGGCGGTACAGCCAGAGGCCGTAGGCGGCGGAAAGAATAACGCCCGAGGTGGCGACAGCCGCAACCCAGGTGTTGACCTGGAAAATCCCCACCAATACCAGAAATTCGCCAACAAAACCTGATGTGCCCGGCAGGCCCACGTTCGCCATGGTGAAGAACATGAAGATAAGCGCGTAATGCGGCATCCGGTTTACCAGCCCGCCGTAAGCGTCAATGTCGCGGGTGTGCATCCGGTCATAGATCACGCCGACGCACAAAAACAGCGCGCCTGAAATGAACCCGTGGCTGATCATCTGGAAAATCGCGCCATCCACGCCTTGCTGGTTGGCGGCAAAAATCCCCATCGTCACATAGCCCATGTGCGCTACCGAGGAATAAGCGATAAGCTTTTTCATATCCTCTTGCGCCAAGGCGACAAGCGAGGTGTAGACAATCGCAATCGCCGACATCCACAAAACCAAGGGCGAAAGGAGATCCGCGCCAATCGGAAACATCGGCAGACTGAAGCGCAAGAAACCATAGCCCCCCATCTTCAGCAAGATCGCGGCCAGCACCACGGATCCGGCAGTCGGTGCCTGAACATGGGCATCGGGCAGCCAGGTATGGACCGGCCACATCGGCATTTTAACCGCAAAGCTGGCGAAAAAGGCAAGGAACAGCAGCGTCTGCAAGCCGCCCACAACATGAACACCCGCGATGTTCATCGTCTCGGAGGCAAAATTATGGGTCAGCAGGCTTGGAATATCGGTGGTGCCCGCATCCACATACATCGCGACCATCGCGACCAGCATCAGCACCGAGCCGAGGAAAGTATAAAGGAAGAACTTGAACGCCGCGTAGATACGCTCCTTGCCGCCCCAGATGCCGATGATCAGGAACATCGGGATAAGCCCGGCTTCAAAGAACAGATAGAACAACACCAGATCCAGCGCGCAGAACACGCCGAGCATCAGAGTTTCCAGCATCAGGAAGGCAATCATGTATTCCTTGACGCGGGTTTCCATCGTCCAGCACGACGCAATGGTGATCGACATCAGGAAGGTTGTCAGCATCACGAACAGAATTGAAATCCCGTCCACACCCATCTTGTATTTCAGGCCCAAAATCCAGTCGTATTCCTCGACGAACTGAAAACCCGTATCGGCGGGATCAAACCCCACCAGCACGAAAACCGACACAAGGAAGGTGGTCGATGTCGCAACCAGTGCCACCCATTTGGCATTGTTGCGCGCGGCCTGATCATCACCCCGCAAGAACAGCGCCAGAATGCCTGCCGCAACCGCTGGAATAAAGGTGATGATGGAAAGAAGGTTTTCCATTATTGCGCGCCCCCCGAGAGCGACATCCAGGTGACAAGGGCAACGATGCCCAGGACCATGGCGAATGCATAGTGAAAGAGATAACCGGACTGTGCGCGGCCTGCGAGGCGAGTCAGCATCGGGATGATCCCCATGGCGACCCCGTTGATGGTGCCGTCAATCACGGTGCCATCACCCTTTTCCCAAAGGAACTTGCCAAGCCATTTGGCGGCGCGCACGAAGATCAGATCATAAAGCTCGTCAAAGTACCATTTATTCAACAAGAATAGATACAAGGGGCGTTGCTGGGCTGCAAGTTTTGCGGGCCAGTCCGGGCTTGCGATATACATTTTCCACGCCAACATAAAGCCTAAGACCATGGCAACAAAGGGCGAGACTTTCACCCATTTAGGCACGTCATGTGCTTCGTGCAGAACGTTGTTTTCGGGGCCAAAGAAAATCGCACCTTTAGGGGCGGTTCCTATGGCCATTGCGCCCTCTGCGGCAGGCGCTTCGGTCGTGACGACATCTGCCTCAGAATTGCTCTCGGCCCCCTCATGCTGGGCGGCGTCCATGCCGAACCAGCTGTGAACCTTATCCACATCGCCAAAGAAGGAATTGTACCACACCATCCCCGAAAACACCGCACCAAGCGCCAATACGCCCAGCGGGATCAGCATCGTTTTGCCGGGTTCATGCGCATGTTCATGTGTATGCTGGTTGCCGCGCGGGGTGCCAAAGAAGGTCAGAAACATCAGGCGCCAGCTGTAAAAGCTGGTCATCAGGGCCGCCACCACCAGCATCCAGAAAGCGAAATTGGAGCCGACAAAGGCAGATTCAATCACCGCATCTTTGGACAAAAAGCCCGCAAACCCAATATGCGTCAGCGGAATGCCCACCCCGGTAATCGCCAGCGTCCCGATCAGCATCGCATAAAACGTCAGCGGGATCCTTTTGCGCAACCCGCCATAGTTCCGCATGTCTTGCTCATGGTGCATGGCGTGGATGACCGAGCCTGCGCCGAGAAACAGCATCGCCTTGAAAAACGCATGGGTGAACAGGTGGAACATCGCCACCGGATAGGCTCCAACGCCTGCGGCCACAAACATATAGCCCAGCTGCGACATGGTGGAATACGCAATCACCCGCTTGATATCGTTTTGCACAAGGCCAATCGTCGCTGCAACAAAAGCGGTGACCGCCCCGATGGCCGTGACAAACACCAGCGCCTCAGGCGCGTATTCCATGATGGGTGACATGCGGCACACCAGAAATACCCCCGCCGTCACCATGGTCGCGGCATGGATCAGTGCGGACACCGGGGTCGGGCCTTCCATCGCGTCCGGCAACCAGGTGTGCAAGAACAATTGCGCGGATTTCCCCATCGCACCGATGAACAGCAAAACCGCAATCAGGTTGGCCGCGTTCCACTCCGTCCACAAGAAATGGATGTTGGTTTCCGCCAGCATGGGCCCCGCCGCAAACACATCATCCAAACGGATGCTGTCGGTCAGGAAAAACAGCGCCATAATTCCCAGCGCAAAGCCGAAATCACCCACGCGGTTGACGACAAAAGCCTTGATCGCTGCGGCATTGGCCGAAGGCTTGCGATAGTAAAACCCGATCAACAGGTATGACGCAACGCCCACCCCTTCCCAGCCAAAGAACATCTGCACAAGGTTGTCCGCCGTCACCAGCATCAACATCGCAAAGGTGAAAAACGACAGATAGGCGAAGAACCGCGCCTTGTAATGCTCATGGTTCGGCCAGTTTTCATCATGCGCCATGTAGCCAAAGCTGTAGAGATGCACGAGCGCGGAAACAGTGGTGATCACCACCAGCATGATCGCCGTCAACCGGTCCAGCCGGATGCCCCATTCGGTGGAGAGTGACCCGCTTTCGATCCAGCGCAGAATGACGATATGCTGCGTCTCGTCAATCGGGCCCAAGAAGATGACCCAGGACAAAAGCGCCGCCAGAAACACAAGGCTGGTTGCAATGATTTGCCCCGCCTGCTCTCCAATCAAACGCCAGCCAAAACCGCAGATCAGGGCGCCGATCAGGGGAGCGAATAGGATGATCGTTGCCATGGGTTCAGCCTTTCATCACATTGACGTCTTCAACGTCAATGGTGCCACGGGTGCGGAAGAAGGTGACAAGGATCGCAAGGCCAATCGCCGCCTCGGCCGCAGCCACCGTCAGGATGAACATGGTGAAAATCTGCCCCACAAGGTCGCCGTGAAAGGACGAGAAGGCG
>Ga0209702_10009828_pt1 | contig 10490 bp, 9 predicted proteins | sample FRY01_FD_187210 | JGI IMG/M metagenome (GOLD analysis project Ga0209702, IMG submission 187210) | Freshwater microbial communities from Lake Fryxell liftoff mats and glacier meltwater in Antarctica - FRY-01 (SPAdes) (version 2) | ecosystem: Environmental > Aquatic > Freshwater > Ice > Glacier...
GCCCTCAATGCCCTCCTCGTTGTACCGTCTCAGCCAACTGTTGACGCTCACGTGGCACATGCTTACAATCTTGCCCACGTCCTTCGAGGTGCGGCCCTCGGCCTTCATCAGGATGGTCTGGCAGCGAAAGCGAAAGGCGTGGCTCAGGCTCGTTTTGAATCCCTGCATCAGTTCAGCGCGTTGCACCTCGCTGAGAAAGGGTGTGTTTTTTCGTCCCATGGAACGAAGATAGATTAATGCAAACTAATTTCAATTCCCTACTTAAGCACTTACTTACTTATACAGGGCTTTCTTATAAAAACTTATTTCGACCAGAATTGGGTATTTTGCATCACAAAGGAGATAGGAAAGTAGTTATTTTAGTACTGATTCAGGTTCAACCGACCACAAAGGTTACTAAATACGAGACTTTTTTCTAAACTTTTACCATATTTTATATAATTATAAGAGTATTAATTTTTATAAGAAAACCCTGCTTACTTATATTTAGCAGTAAGGAAAAAACTCAGAAGAATGGCAAAACAAAAAATTGAGACCGTCAGTGAGCTCATTTATTATTCGTACGCAAACTTAGCTATGGCGCACATGGCTGTTGAAAAGAAGCAAGAAAAATATGGTATGCTCAACTATATGATTCGGGCCAAATTATTCAAAGGCCTGAAAGATGGAACAATGAGTATGCGGACGATTTTTGATGATGAGAAGATTAAGCTACAGACAGGTCAGATTTGTAATTACTGTGGATCTTCCCATAAACTAGCCTTAGACCATATTTTTCCCCAGAGGTACGGTGGACAAGATAATGCCGAGAATCTAATTTTTGCATGTAGAACGTGTAATAGCTCAAAAGGGAAGAAGGACTTGATGGAGTGGATGATTTATCGAGAGAGGTTCTTACCCTTGATGGTAATCAGGCGCTATCTCAAACTGACTTATACTTATTGTGCCCAAAATGGACTGCTCGACCGAACTATTGAGGATTTAAAAGACATGGAACTGCCTTTTAAAATTGACCTTCTACCAATGAAGTACCCCAAACCCAACGAGCTAGTGCTCAATATTCATAATCCAATGAACCATTAAATAGATCATGAAATGAGGAAGCCGTTAAAAATAGGCCAAAAAGAATACAAATTTAAGAAGGATGCGATTGCTCATTACCGGGCCATTCTCAACTCATATGATTTTAACCAATCGTTGAATCCAACAGATTTCGATGATCTTATTGACTTACTTGATTACGATTACCTGAACTACTTGGCTGAAAGTGAAATTTCAGACGTCCAAAGCAACGGGATTATTGACACAAGGTCAGAAGTAGAGAATGACGAAAATATTGAAGATGAATTGATTATTGAATATATTGAAGTGTCTAAGGTTCAGTTTAATACAAAATGTTTTGAGGTCTTTTATAGTGATAAGTCAAGTCTATATATGTCGTATTTAATGATTATCAATAAAACTCATTATACCCCCGAAAAATTATTTACTATTGCATGTAGAAACTCTACATATGATGATATTAGAGCGGTTAAACAGGCATATTTTGAAAAGAATTCAGTGAAGGGTCATGTGAAATGCCAAGAAACAGGAATTTTATCAAAATGGACAGAACTAGTTGTTGATCATAGGCAGCCAAATACATTTTCGGTTATAGTAGATAGGTTCAAGGAGGTTTGCAAAGTAGATATTGACTCAATAGAATACATATCAAACGAGCAAAATCATATTATTTTCAAAGACAGTAGTTGGACTGAAAGTTTCAGGAAATATCATACCGAGAAAGCTAATTTGAGACTAGTACGGTCGGAGTGTAATTCTAGCAGAAGTGGTATGGGAAGACTCAAAAGAACTCCCAAAGATTTGACTATTGAATGAGAAGTCATGTTACCAAATTTAACGACCGCATGAATAAGCAAGACATACGATGGAAGCAGCGTTTTCAGAACCTCGAAAGGGCCTATTTGCGTTTACAGGCGGCTGTTAAAACAGAAAATCCATCGGATTTGGAAAAAGCGGGTATTATTCAGGTATACGAGTTCACTTTTGAGCTAGCTTGGAAAACCGTCAAAGATTATCTAGAAGAGAATCAGGTGTCCGTGAAGTTTCCGCGTGATACCATTAAAGAGGGATTCAAATACGAACTCCTGGACGGGGATATCTGGATAGACATGCTGGAAAAACGAAACCTGATGAGCCATACCTACGACGAAAAAAATGCAGAATTGGCTTATAGACTCATTGTCGGCACGTACTTTGAAGCTATTAATGAAGTATACCAGAAACTTAGACGTGAGCTATGAACCTCTTCGGAATTTCACAAAGAAGCTTCGGTTTGATTCGGGAGGCTTTTCAAAAGTACCCCGAGGTGGAGGATGTATTAATTTTTGGCAGTCGGGCCAAGGGTACGCACCGGCCGGGCAGTGATATTGACCTTGCTATTATCGGGACAAAATGCAGCGAGCACACGGCTCTCAACATTGCCGGCTATCTGAATGAGGAAGTACCCATCCCTTACTTTGTGGATGTAGTACACTACGACGGCCTGAAACATCAGGACCTGAAAGCACACATTGATCGGGTTGGAAAATCTCTGTTTGGTGATGGAGAACCAAAGCATATATCCTGATCCTTGGTAAAAGCGAACCCTTTTGCGGAAGGTTTTTGGAATTTTTTGAAATCAGATTCCGCAAAATTCCGACGGTAGGGCATGATTCCTCGCAAAGCAACCCAAAAAATTCTTGAATCAGCCCCCGTTCAGAGCCAGAAATTATTTCGTAAACCTCATGGTAGGCAAAAACATAATCGTTACATCATTTAAGTAGGATATCCTTTGGTGTATTCTGGATAAAACACACAAATACTTGCAATTTTCATGAATTGGGCTGAACTTTGCGATCCCGTAATCAAAACCGAACGCCTGATTGAAATCTAACGAACGACATATTAGCAAGATAATGAGCAGCTTATTGGCAGCTTTGATGCTGTTGGTGGCCGTTGCTGGTAAGTCATGGTCGGTTTCCTCTATTTCGGAGGTAAAAGAAAAAACGGAGCAAACTACCAATAAAACATCCGATGACTCAGCTAGCCTAAGCGAATTATCATTGCATGCGGTTGTTATTCCGGCGGTGTCTTTCGACTTCGAAAAGGCGCTTTTTGTACTGCCTTATCTGTTTCAGTACAGTGTTCAGCAGAAAATAGCGGTGCCTTTGGCTTGTCGTATCCCATTTTATTACTTCTCCTACTTTCAGCATGTTTTTGGGCATCACATTGCGCCCAACGCTCCCTAGTTTTATTGTTCATTACAAGGTTGGGTAGACTTTAAAAGTTTGCTTCATGACCTGTTGTTTTGATAAATACCACAGTCAGGTTATTTATCCATTTCCTTTTTGAACACATTATCTACTAATAAATCATGCAGAACAAAACTGGAATAATTGCACTGGCAATAGTTTTGGCACTTATAAGTGTTTACCATCTGTCATTTACATTTGTAGCCCGAGGCGTCAAAGCCGACGCGGAGGCCTACGCCACCAATGCCGAAGGCAAGGTGGATTACACCAAAAAGCAAAGCTACATTGATTCACTGTGGCGCGAAGAGGTTTACATTGGTCATGCCCTACAAGAGGTGATGGAGCGGGAGCTTGGTCTTGGTCTTGACCTGCAAGGCGGTATGCACGTGGTACTTGAAGTAGCACCTACCGAAATCATCAAAGGTCTTGCCGGAGGTAACGCTCGCAGCGCACAGTTTCAGACCGCTTTGAAAAACGCGGAAGAGGCTCAAAAAAGTAGCCAAAGTAGTTTTGTGAGCCTTTTTGTTACCGCCTATAAAGAAGCTGCCCCTAATTCTAGCCTGGCGAGTGTATTTGCTAACAGTGCCAACCGGGCTAAGATCAACAGTACTTCTTCTGACTCGGAAGTAATCGCACTTTTGAACGAAGAAGTTGAAGGAGCGATTGACCGCGCATTCAAGATTATTCAGGCTCGTGTAGATAAGTTTGGAGTAACGAATCCGAACCTGAAACGTCTACCCGGAAAAAATCAGATTCTTGTTGAGCTTCCCGGTGTAGATAACCCTGAGCGAGTACGTCGCCTGCTTTCTGGCGCTGCGAAGCTTGAATTTGCCGAAGTATACAATACCAATGAGGTAGCTAGTGGCCTGGATGAACTTGGTGCTTACCTAACTCGTGAAGATGCGGCTGAGAAATCTTCTCGCCCCGCTACGGCAGCGGCTGATACTACCAAGGCCGCGGCCGGAAGTAGCCTCGAAGCCCAGCTAGCCCAAAGAACTGATTCTACTCAGGCAGATACCTCTGCTTTGGCTGCTCAAACGGCTGCTTTGACTAACCTATTTGTTCCCCTTCCTCAGGGTCTAGGCGTTTATTTGAAAGATACTGGCCGTGCCGGAGAAATTCTTCGCCGTGCCGAAGTTCGTTCGATGTTCCCGTCTGACCTGGTATTTATGTGGGATCGTAAGGGTATTGATGGGGTAAACGGACAGCAGATTCTGCAACTTTACTTTATTAAGAAGCCCAATAACAAAGCGCCTCTCGAAGGTGACGTTATTGTGGATGCTACCAACGACTACGATGAGCGTGGCCGTCCTGAGGTGAGCATGCGTATGAATGGTGAAGGCGCACGGAAGTGGCGTACCCTGACTGCCAACAACGTGGGTCGTCAGATTGCTATCATCCTGGACAATCAGGTATATACTGCTCCTAACGTAAACGGCGAGATTCCCAACGGAAATTCAAGTATCTCCGGAAGCTTTACTGTAGAAGAAACCAAAGATATGGCCAACGTACTGAAAGCAGGTAAGCTACCTGCCCCTACTAATATTGTAGAGGAAGCAGTGGTTGGTTCGACGCTTGGTTCGGAAGCCGTAACGGCGGGTGTCCTGTCGTCAATTATTGGTCTCATTGTAGTATTAGTATTTATGGGCGCTTATTACAGCCGTGCCGGTTGGATCGCTGATATTGCTCTTTTTGTTAACTTGTTCTTCCTGATGGGAGTGATGGCGTCCCCCCTTGGCGCGGTACTTACGCTGTCGGGTATTGCGGGTATTGTACTGACCATTGGTATGTCGGTGGATGCCAACGTACTTATTTACGAAGGAATTAAAATAGAGCTGGAAGCCGGAAAGCCTTTCCCGCAAGCGGTAAGAGATGGTTTCAAGAATGCGCTATCGGCAATTATTGACTCCAACGTCACTACCCTTTTGACGGGTGTGATCCTGTTTGTCTTCGGTACGGGCCTGGTACTCGGCTTTGCGACCACGCTGGTTATTGGTTTGCTCACCTCGTTGTTTGCCGCTATTTTTATTACACGGTTGCTTTTGGAAGCTACGATCAAGCGAGGTAAAACGTTGAAATTTTACTCTGGTCTGACTAAGAACTGGTTCAAGGACACCAACTTTGACTTCGTAACCCAGCGCAAGCGCTTCTATATTGTATCATCTGCTATTATTGCCATTGGTATCGGGTCCTTCATTTTTAAAGGATTTGGCCTGGGTATTGATTTCAAGGGTGGTCGCTCGTACGTAGTGCGTTTTGAGAAAAACGTAAGTACCGACGAAGTACGTAAAGCAATGACTGACGCGCTTGGTACCGCTCCCGAAGTAAAAACATTCGGAGGTTTTGATCAGGTGAAAGTGACTACCTCGTATCTAATCGATGATACTTCACCCGAAGCCGATAAGACCGCTGAGACCAAGATCATGGAAGGTGTATCCAATGTGAAGGATAATAACAAAGCTGAGATCGTTAGTTCGGCGAAAGTTGGTCCTACCATTGCCTACGATACTATGATTTCTGCGGTGTGGGCCATTCTGTTGGCAGTTGTTGTCAATTTTGCTTATATCTTTATTCGTTTCCGTCGGTTGGCATTTAGCTACGGTGCGGTAGCCGCCCTTTTCCACGACGTAATCGTACTGTTAGCCATCTTCTCTCTGTTCAACGGTTGGTTGCCTTTTTCGCTGGATATTGACCAGGCGTTTATTGGTTCGGTGCTTACGATCATGGGTTACTCCATGAACGATACCGTGGTAATTTTCGACCGTATTCGTGAATACCTCAACGACAAAGGTGCTAAGAAGGAAAGTATTCCGACGATTATTAATAATGCTTTGAACAGCACGCTAAGCCGTACGGCCGTAACGGGTATTTCTACTATGCTTGTACTGGTAGTACTTCTTATCTTCGGTGGTGAAGTAATCCGTGGGTTTACCTTCTCGATGTTGATCGGAGTAATCGTAGGTACTTACTCTTCCCTATTTGTGGCGGCTCCTATCGTTGTTGATATTCTTCAGCGTGATCTATTGAAAGAGCCTGCCCCGGTGGTAGTAGAAGTTGCGCCATCTGGAAAAAAAGCCAAAGTTTCTAAGGCCTGATTGACTTGAACAAATAGGGGGAGGACCGTTGGTTTTCCCCCTATTTTTATAGGGTATATCGTTGTTCCCTGTTTTTAGACTAGTATTAGTAAATAAAGCATTCATTCATATAATTTTATCCTTTCTACAATGGCAAGTCAACTTTGGATAAAAAAGCCGTTAGACAAGTTAATGGCGGATTCATCAGGTGAAGGTAATCAGCTGAAACGAACCTTGGGGGCACCTAGTTTGGTGGCGTTGGGTATTGGTGCGATTATCGGCGCAGGACTATTTTCCCTCACCGGGATTGCGGCGGCTGAACACGCTGGTCCGGCTGTTACCATTTCCTTCGTGTTAGCCGCCTTCGGGTGTGCATTTGCCGGACTTTGCTACGCAGAGTTTGCTTCGATGATTCCTATTGCCGGTAGTGCCTACACGTATTCTTACGCTACAATGGGTGAGTTTGTGGCCTGGATTATTGGGTGGGATCTCGTGCTTGAATATGCTTTGGGAGCAGCTACGGTCGCCGTGAGCTGGTCGCGCTATTTACTTGAATTTCTCAATGGATTTGGCATACACCTTCCGGTGGAGCTGGTATGCTCCCCGTTTGAGATTGTGAAACTGAGTGACGGAACCATCATCGAAGGTGGAATGATAAACTTGCCTGCCATCCTGATCGTGAGCTTACTTTCGCTACTACTTATCAGAGGTACTCAGGGGTCAGCTTTGATGAACAATGTTCTGGTAATCTTGAAAGTAGCCGTGGTTATAATTTTTATCACTTTGGGATGGAGCCACATTGATCCGGCCAACTACACGCCTTATATTCCCGAAAATACTGGTAGCTACGAGCACTTTGGCTGGTCTGGTATTGCTACCGGTGCTGCCGTAGTATTCTTTGCCTTTATTGGTTTTGACGCGGTATCGACCGCAGCTCAGGAGGCTAAAAATCCACAGCGTGATATGCCCATTGGCATTCTTGGTTCTTTGGTTGTCTGTACCATACTTTACGTACTATTTGCTCACGTAATGACGGGACTGGTTAACTATACTTTGTTTGCGAACGATGCAAAACCCGCCGCAACAGCTTTTGCTAAGACGGGCTATGACTTCCTGCAAAATGCGCTGATATTAGCGATTCTGGCGGGTTATACCTCTGTGATGCTGGTAATGCTACTTGGCCAAAGCCGCGTATTCTATACCATGAGCAACGACGGTCTGCTTCCTCCTTTCTTCCGTGAAATCCACAAGCGCTTCCACACACCCTGGAAAACTAACCTTTTCTTTCTAGTTTTTGTGAGTGCATTTGCCGGATTCGTACCCGTGAGCGATCTGGGGCACATGGTAAGTATCGGTACACTGTTTGCCTTCTGCCTGGTTTGTGCCGGTGTTTGGTTGTTGCGTATTCGCATGCCCGACCTACCTCGTGCATTCAAGACTCCGTTGGTTCCGTTTGTACCGATTATGGGTATTGGGGTATGTTTGTATCTGATGTATTCATTACCCATAGAAAGTTGGTACCGATTGGGTATCTGGTTATTAATCGGATTAGCGGTGTACTTCTTCTACGGTAAAAAGCACAGTAAGATGCGAGAGGAACAATAGAGTATACTTTCTAGAAGAGAGCCCGTGGGTAGTATACTCACGGGCTCTCTTTTGTGTAATTGGGCATTTTTGTAGTAGTTTAGTGATCTGGGGATCTTCAATGTTTTAATTTATTAACCATAACCTTACACTCAACATAATTAATTTATGAGACTAAAAACTTACCTGCTAACACTAATTACTGGTTTGTTGGCTAGCCCATCTTTATTTGCCCAAACAGAGAAAGTAGGCCTGGATAAACAGATTAATGACATAGTACAGCCCGCTACTGACCTGGTAAGTAGTATCGTGTTTTTTCCTATTCAGCTGGGCGATGAAGCTACCACGGCAATGCCCTTAGTGATCATTTTCTTACTCAGCTCCGCTATTTTCTTCACTGTCTATTTTAAGTTTATCAATATCAGAGGTTTTGGAACAGCTATTAAAACTGTAAAAGGTACGTACAGCGATCCTAATGACGCCGGTGAGGTGACTCACTTCCAAGCCTTGACGGCGGCAGTGTCGGGCACGGTAGGGTTAGGTAATATTGCCGGAGTTGCTATCGCCATTTCGTTGGGTGGCCCGGGTGCTACCTTTTGGATGATTCTGGCTGGTTTGTTGGGAATGTCGTCCAAATTTGTTGAATGTACATTGGGTGTTCGTTACCGGGAGATTGGCCCTGACGGTAAAGTGTACGGTGGACCGATGTATTACCTTACCAAAGGTCTAAAAGAAAAAGGCCAGGAAAAACTTGGTAAAGTGTTAGCGGTATTTTTTGCGATCATGTGTATCGGTGGCTCGTTTGGTGGTGGTAACATGTTTCAGTCAAATCAGGCTGCGAAGCAATTCCTTGATATGACAGGTATCGTATCTCCTTCCGCCGGTACTTTCTTTGGTCTCTTTATGGCAGCTATGGTGGCTTTGGTGATCATAGGTGGTATCAAGCGGATTGGCGCTGTTACGGAAAAAATTGTACCATTTATGTGCGGTATTTATGTGGTAGCTGCTTTGGTGGTTATTATCGTTAATGCAGCTAATTTGCCCGCTACGATTAGCAAAATTTTCGGAGAGGCGTTTAGTCCGATAGCTGTTGCAGGTGGTTTTGTTGGGGTACTAGTACAAGGTTTCCGCAGAGCCGCTTTTTCAAACGAGGCAGGGGTAGGTTCGGCAGCGATTGCCCACTCGGCTGTTAAAACGGAGTATCCTGCCAGTGAAGGAATCGTAGCACTACTGGAACCTTTCATTGACACAGTATTGATCTGTACGATGACGGCCATCGTCGTGATTATTACCGGTGATTATAATAAAGCGGGTGTAATGGGTGGCGTGGAAGTGACCTCGCAATCATTTGCTACCGTGATTCCATGGTTCCCCTATGTATTGACAGTGACTGTGGTAATGTTTGCTTTTTCTACCATGATTTCTTGGTCATACTACGGCCTGCAGGCATGGCTATTCCTTTTTGGTAAGACCAAATTCAATGACATTCTTTATAAAGTAATTTTTTGCGTATTTGTAGTGCTAGGTGCAGCGGCTAGCCTGAGTGCGGTCACAGACTTTTCGGACGCCATGATTTTCGCAATGTCAGTCCCCAATCTGATCGGTTTATTCTTCCTCCTGCCAGTCGTAAAGAAAGAGATTGTTCGCTACTCCGACTACATTAAAGGCGGAGAATGGAGACAATTTCATCCTGGATCAAAAGAATAGGTAGTTTATTTTCTTCTCGGTGTAGGCAAATCATCAATTCCCAGCGAAGTAAGGTGGGGGTTGATAATTTGCGTTGTAATCCTTAGTTCAAAATACCGGACACCTTCTACCACAAAGGTATGCGTGTAATATCCTCTTTCCTTTATGTTGCGATAGGCACTCGAATAGCTTATTTCGATGGGCCATCCCTGTGAGCCCAAAGCCATCTGAATGGTGTCAATCGTTTTTTTAAATTCGTAAAGTAGGTAAGCGATCTCCTCGGGGTTGTGAAAGGATTTGCTTTCACCAACGGAACGATGCATACCTCGTATATAGTTTGTTGTCGAGCGGCCATCTAGGTCAAATTGTGGATAAATAGTTCACTTTTTACACAAATACTGATTTTTAGTGATTTTAGTAACGATTAAAAAATAACTTGGTAAAATTGCTTTTCACCTCACGACTAACTTACATTGATCAGCGAAGACGAAATCAGATATTACAGTCAACTGGACGAGCGCCAGCAGCGGGTTTTCCTCGGCTTGAAAGCCAAGTCGCTGGGAAGCAGCGGTGTGCGGGTCGTTAGCGAGGCCTTTGGCGTTGATCCCAAGACCGTGCGCAAGGGGAAACAGGATCTGTCGGTTCTGCCTGACGAGCCGCCCCGGCGGGTGCGCCAGGCGGGAGGGGGTGCAAAAAAAACTAGAACGGCACCCCGAGTGGCTGGAGGCCTTCGACCGCCTGCTGGAGGGCAGCACAGCGGGCCTTCCGCAGGACGAGGGGGTGAAGTGGACCCACCTCGACCGTGGCCAGATCGTGGACCTGCTCGCTGGTGAAGGCCTAAAAGTCAGCCGCT
>Ga0209702_10009829_pt1 | contig 10487 bp, 12 predicted proteins | sample FRY01_FD_187210 | JGI IMG/M metagenome (GOLD analysis project Ga0209702, IMG submission 187210) | Freshwater microbial communities from Lake Fryxell liftoff mats and glacier meltwater in Antarctica - FRY-01 (SPAdes) (version 2) | ecosystem: Environmental > Aquatic > Freshwater > Ice > Glacier...
AACAAATCTATTATTACAACAACAACAGAATTCATACAGCATTAAAAATGAAACCTGCGGAGTTTAAGAAAGCGTATTTAAGTAATAATTTAACGAGACAAGTTGTTTAGTAAAAGGGGTACTTGACAGGCTAGCATTCAACTTTCCTACAACGCTCGCATCAATCTCCATTCCAGCAAACACTGGTTTATCCCACCAAGGGCGGTGGTTGTCATGAAAGTTTGGAACAAGGCCGTACCGAGGCTCACTTGTCTTTGGAATATTTGAGGTCGGACCAAAAGGTGTTGTGCCATTACTTCCAACAAGCAACTCCAGCTTGTGTGCTTCTTGTTTTAACAATAATTCAGAAGCAAGTAATTGTTCATACCAATTCTCAAACCCTATATCCTGCAGAGTTACAGGACCAGGGTGATACTCGACTACATGAGCACCGAGCTCTATTCCCCAGTTGTCATCTAGACATTCCAAAAGCAGGAATTTTTCTATATCTGTTGCTAGTGATTTGTCTAGGTTATAAAGAAAATACTCAAACTCCCCACCCACCCTGAGTACCTCATCTGAACTGGCTGAATCAACAGCCTCTTTTGCTTGTTGCCAAAAAGCCTTTAGCATCGGGTTCATCTCTGTCTCCTTTGAACTACTTTTCTATTCTCACCAAGATTAGTGAGTATAAACATACATATGTATATATACTTATACCCACTAACCCTTTTGAATTTTAATGTGCTTTTGTACCAATGCTTGCTAAAATTTCCCCAGTAAAAACAAAGTGATTATTTTTGTTTACAACTAGTAATCCATCTTCTGGAGACATGATTGATATTTTTTTAAAATCATCCATTCTAATCAAATTCCCTATATTTTGACCTTTTTTAACCCGACTCATAACTTTAATTTTTGAGTTAAAAATTCCAGAAAAATCCGCCCTAATGTTTATTTTACTAATGATTGGTGTATTTTTCGCTTTTATTGGAACGTTATTTATAATATTTACAATTCCATTTGTAATCAAATCAACTTGAGTATTTGTAATTATTTCATGCCCAGGCATTTCTATTGCGATAGAATGTACACCTTTATCACATAAAATTGGGCCTAGAGCACCAGACATTTTTACTTCATCACTTGAATTAAAATTTAGTTGCCATATACAATCGACCCCCATAGAAGACAGGCTTTTTAAGCAATCTTCCTTAACACTGTTATTTCCGGAGTTCATAAATATACCTACAACTGGGCATTGACCGTCGAAAGTATGTAAGTCAATTACCAAATCCATCTCTAAACAAAATTCCAAGAGCTTTGCTGCAATTCTTTGGCTAATTTCCCCACCCATATTTCCTGGAAAAACCCTGTTTAGGTCAAACAAGTCTGTTGGACTTACTCTTGTTCTCATTGTTTGTGAAAGTGTATTTGCTGCGAGAATAAAATTCACTTCACAATTAGTTTTATTTGATAGTTTTTGAATTACTTTATTAATGACTAATAACCCACTAGTTTCTTCTCCATGCATACCAACAATAACAGCGATTTTTCGGTTACCTTTTCTGATTGTTCGAATAGGAATAATCACAGGAATTAACCCTAAATTATTTACAAATATATCATTGTTTATTATTTTCATGTTTTTCTCCTCATATAAATACAAAAAAACCCCTGCAAAAACACCAATATGATGTTCTTACAGGGGCCTTGTTAAAGACGATACCACCCTGAATTATTTAATTGTCGCCAACTAAATCTTTTTAAGTGCTTTCGTTTCTATTGTTAACACACTTTTTTCTTGTAACGGAAGAACCCGTTTTATCTACTTACCTTGTTATTGGTTGTTCGATAAAAAGCTCCGGTTGAGTAATTCATTTATAAATATTCGTTGAGTTTTCACCAACCACTCAATCTCTATTGTCACTAGTTATAAACTACTGTTTCCAACCACCAAAGCTGATAAATATTAAATTGTTCTAACATTATACACTAATATATATACTATTCCAAATAATCCTTAAGTTTTCTGCTTCTTGATGGGTGTCTTAGTTTTTTTAATGCCTTAGCCTCAATCTGTCTTATTCGTTCTCTTGTTACACCAAACTCTTTTCCTACTTCTTCTAGTGTTCTTGATTTACCATCTTTAAGGCCAAATCTTAACTCTAGTACCCTTTGTTCTCTTGGAGATAATGTTTGTAGCACATCGTTCATATGCCCTTTTAAAAGCTCATAACTTGCAAGGTCTTCTGGTCGTATAAAATTTTCATCTGGGATAAACTCTTTTAATCTACTATCTTCTTCTTTTCCTACTGGAGTTTCAAGGCTTGTTGGTTCTTGTGCAATTTTTACTATTTCATGAGCCTTTTCAGGGTCAATTTCCATCTCTTTTGCAACTTCTTCTGGTGTTGGTACTCTTTCTAGCTCTTGCTCTAGCCTTCTTTCTATTCTTTTATACTTATTTATTGTTTCTATCATATGAACAGGAATTCTAATTGTTCTGGCTTGATCTGCGATTGCTCTTGTTATTGCCTGTCTTATCCACCATGTTGCATATGTAGAAAATTTAAACCCTCTTCGCCAGTCAAACTTTTCAACTGCTCTCATTAAACCAATGTTTCCCTCTTGAATTAAATCTAAAAAGCTAAGCCCTCGACCAATATATTTTTTAGCTATCGATACAACAAGTCGTAAATTTGATTGTATTAGTTTTTTCTTTGCTTTTTCATCCCCTTTTTCTATTGATTGAGCTATCTCTACCTCTTCTATCTTTGTTAATAGTTTATGCCTTCCAATCTCTCTAAGATACATTCGTACAGGGTCAGATGTAATACTTTTATCAAGTGAGGACTGAATCTCAACACTCTTTACTAGTTTTGCAGCATCTGCAATTTCCACCTCTTCAGGATCATCAAGTACATCTATCTCGTTCTCAATTAAGATTTCATAAAGCTCATCAAGTTTTGAGATATCTTCTTCTGCTTCTGGAAAACTTGCTAATATTGTAGTTTGAATAAGGTAGCCTTCTTTTTTCCCTTTTGCTATTAATTCTTCAACTCGTGGGTCTAGCTTTTTTTGTTTCGGCATAAATTTAATTCTATTTTTTACTGTAAACAAGCCAAATTATATACCTAAAACGACCTTTCTGGCAACAATAGTGGTTAATTTGAGCATGGTGAGTATACAGTAACATTAGTAAATCTCCTAAGGTTGGGTTACATTCTTTTTACTTTTTTAATCTCACTAACCACCTTTTTAATCTCATCAGTATTACCTGTTTTTGAGATCTCTTTTAATTTTTTCTCTAAACCCTTAATTTTTATTGCAGTAAGCCTTTTTACAAGCTCGTTTTCCGCATCTTTTTGGTTCTGACCAACTCTTAGTAATGTAATCGTTTCTTTTGTGTTTTCATCACTTATTTTATAATTTATCTCTGTTTCTTTTATTAACTCTTTATACCTAGTCTTAAAATTTGGATAATTAATTAAGATTGAAATTATAATTTCTTCGTTTGTGCCTTTTATTTCTTGTACTTGTGATTGTGCCTGTTTTGAATAAGACCTTGATAGATGTATATTAGTTTTTGCAACCCCTAAAACCTCTGAAAGCTGTGTTAGGTAATAGTCCCGGTTTATTGGATCAGAGATAGTTGAGATAACATCACTTACCTCTTTTGCAATCTGCTTTCGTTTTGTTGGTGAATCGATATTTTCTTTAAGATAAGAATTAATTAAGTAGTTATATGCATCAGGGGCAGAATCTACCATATCTTTAAACTCTTTAACCGATGATTTTATAGCATCATCTGGATCATGGTACTTTCCTAGGTTTAAAACCTTAATATTTATATCTAACTGTTCTGCTAAGGTTATTGCCTTTTTCAGTGCGTTTATCCCTGCAATATCAGAATCAAAGCTTAATACAATGTTGTTAGTAAATCTTTTAACTAGCATTAGCTGATCTTTTGTAAGTGCAGTTCCCCCTGGTGCAACGGCAAAATCAAACCCAGCTTGGTTTGTTGAGATAACATCCATCTGGCCCTCGACAATCAAGGCTTTATCATTATCGCGGATCCCCTTTTTATTGGTAAAAAGCCCATATAATGTTTGTCCTTTTGTAAAAATCTTTGTTTCAGGGGTGTTTATATATTTTGCACCCTCATCTTTTTTTAAGGTTCTTGCAGAAAATCCCAAAACTCTACCAGTTATATCATAAAATGGAAACATAACCCTTCCCCTAAACCTATCGTAATATCCGTTGTTTTTTTTAATTACTAACCCGGCCTTTTCCATATCTTCAATCTTCAATCCTTTTTTAATTAGTGTAGTATAAGTGTTATCCCAAGAATCAGGCGAGTACCCTACGCCAAACCTCTCAATTGTTGCATTATCTAGCTTTCTAGTTTTTTGTAGATAATCGAGTGCCTGTTTACCCTCGTCAGTTTTGAAAAGACAGTATCTAAAAAATTTCTCTGCAAGTTTATTAGCTTCAAAAATTTGTTTTGTATTTTCACCCTGTTTTTTTGTTAGCTTAACACCTGCCTTGTCTGCAAGCATTTGTAAGGCCTCGGCAAAATCAACACCTTCTTTTTTTTCTATAAAATTAAAAATATCCCCTGCCTCACCACAACCAAAACATTTATATATCCCAAGCTCGGGGGTAACTATAAAAGATGGGGATTTTTCGGAGTGAAAGGGGCAATTCCCCTTGTAGCTTTTACCGGTCTTTTTTAAGGTTACATAAGGGCTAATTACATCAACAATATTAAGTCTAGTTTTTATGTCTTGAATCTCGTCCATACACCCATTATACATTCGGGTTTGGTTTGTGTCTTTATTTGGTGCACAATAGGTACAGTATTAGATACTAATTAACGTTCCTCGAAACTGATTTTTAGGTACCTGATTCGTTCTTATTTATTTTCTTCGAAACTTTACAATACACACTCAAGTGTGTATTGTATAAATATGAAGAAAACAGACACAAAAAATAAGGAATCTAAAAATTACACAGTTGCAGAGATTAGAGATATGATTCTTAAAGACTCTCCTGAAATTGAGTACGGAAGATATAATATTACTGCGCCAAAAATTGTTATGGAGATGTTGGAAAAAGAAACAGACACACCAAGAAGCACCTTAATTACTAGTTATATTCTTGAAGAATTAGAAGAGAGCTATAAAAAAGATACTTTAAGAAAATGGGCGCATGAGGCTAGATCTTTCAATGAAAATTCTGATTTAACAATTGTTGAAAGTTTTCCAGATGATATTGATGAATAAGATTGTACCTAAACAAGGTTATGTATATATTGCAAAATTTAATCCAACTAGTGGTGGTATAAAAAAAACAAGGCCTTGTTTAGTTATTCAGAGTAATATTTTAAACCAAGAAATATCAAGTGTCATGGTTATTCCTGTTTCATCAAACAATAAATTTAATCGTCCAGGTTATCAGATTAAAATAAATGAGACATTTTTACAAAAAGAATCTTATCTTTTAACAAATATGGTTACTACACTTAATATTAGTAGATTTCAAAAAGAGTTAGGGAAGGTACGAAAAAACACATATACTCAGTTAATAGAAAATATTAAATTAATTATTGGGTAAGTTTAGTTCTGCCGAAGTAGCTCAATTGGTAGAGCAACGGTATCGTAAACCGTAGGTTGCCGGTTCAATTCCGGCCTTCGGCTCCAGTTATGTTAAATTTTTCTACTATCATATGCCCAGTGTAAAAGAGCCTGTCGTTGCTTTGGCCTACAGGTAATATCTTTTGGTTTACAGTTTTTCTTAATTTGAGCAATATGCCTTGTCATAGCTTTCCATCTTTTAATCTGCTTCTCATCATCTTCATGTCTTCTACCGTAATAATATCTACAATACCATTGAAACCATCCCCTTGGGTCATCTGGGTGTATCCAGCCTTTCTTATTCCAAACTGATAATGGTTGTGAGGCATCGACATTAAAATAATTTAAATTTTTATTATGCCCTGTTAAGTTATTAGGGTGAAGAAGTGCTTTATCAAATAATTCTTTTGGGAATTCGTTTCTACAATCTCGCATATATCTACCACCAAATACTCCAAGTTTTAACATTTGATTTGGGGTTAGTTCTGGTTTAAAAGTCTTATCAAAATTTTTACCTTCTAAATTGTTTCTAATATACCTATAATTTTTTTGTAACTTATCGTTAACTTCAATTACCATTACATTTATTTTTTCTTAGGAAAGAAAGGAATAAATACACTAGTTACTTTTTTATATTCCTCAAACTCGGTGTTGTCTTTATATTTTTTTTCTAATAAAGGTACTCCTGACACAAAAAGAATTAGTAACGTAATTGTTACAGGACTAATAATTCCAATAACTCCAATGCTTAAACTTAGTACCCAAATTCCCCACCACTGCACAACTTCCCCAAAATAGTTAGGGTGTCTGCTATATTTCCAAAGCCCAGTTTTTAATATTTTTCCTTTATTATTTGGATTTGAGATAAACTTTTTAAGCTGTGAATCTGAAATTGATTCAAATAAAAAACCAATAAACCATACAATAACTCCTAAAAAAAGAAATTTTGAGCTCTCGAGATAAGATTGATTTATTAAAAGGATTGGGATTGAAATTATATAAAGCAAAAAACCTTGAAGTATAAAAACCTGTAGGTATGATCTTATAACAAACCATTTACCCCATTCTTTTCTCCACTGTAAATACCTAAAATCCTCTTTTTTATTTTTGTTCCTTTTATAAATATGAATAGCAAGTCTTATACCCCAAATAGAAACAAGAATAATTGTAATAATGTTAACAAACCCAAAACTACTATTTAGTATTGCCGATGAAATTGCCATTAATATAAATCCAGTTCCCCATGCAATATCTGCTATATCATTTCTTTTATAGATAATTGAAAGAACATACCAAGTGTTAAAATATAAAAATAAAATCAGGGCAAGTATGAGAAAATAGTTCATTTAAATATATTTGTATAAATTAAGTATGTAATTACTGAAACCAATGTTGAAAGTACTGTTCCCCATATTAAATCAATAACTGTAATTAATAGTGGCCAATCTTTTATAGTTGCTAGATTTGTTAAATCATAAGTTGCATATGTAACAAGTCCAAACAACGCTCCATAGACTATTACTTGTTGTAATGAAGATTTCTCAACGGCGGGAATAAGTACAAATACAACAACCCCAACAATAAACAATAGGTAAAATAGGATTGCCGATATCCAGTTTACATCCGTTTTCATTAGGTATCCTAGGTGTTTAGCGTAAAACCCTTTTGCCACAAGTCCTAACCATATTAAATCAATCGCCAAAAATACAGGTAACGCAATAAGGTAAAGTTTTGTAAACATTTATTTATTTAAAAAAGTAATACTAATCTGAAGTATAGTTGCAAAACAAACCCAGAGCAAATAAAGAATATTTACTAATGCAATCCATTTACTATGCGGATAAATTAAAAGCATTGCCCAAATTAAAGTAGCTAGAACTAAAAGAATTTCAACCGAGGCAAGTAAGTTATTTTTTAACCCAAATTGAATTGGGGTAAATGCAAGATTAAAAATTATGTTCAGAACAAAAGGAAGTGCAATTATAAAGGGGAGCTCTTTAGTTGCAACCTTTAAAAACACCTTTCCAAAGGAAACAAATATTATTAGGTAAAGGACTGACCATACAGGGCCAAATAACCAACTAGGTGGCGCCCAAGACGGTTTTATTAATGTTTGATACCAGTTATATGTGTTCATAAATATATTATACCAATATTATACTGGCGGAGGGGGTGGAGTGATATTGGAATCTTTATAAGCTAAATAAACTATTTCTCCACATGTTCTTATTATAACAAATTACCACTCGTTTTTATGTGTTGCTTTACTCATCCAGATATTTTTTGAATTGCGTATAACGTTCCAGTATATACGATGTTTTCCGTAGCGTAGCGGAGGCAAATATGGGTCGAGCGACGGCAGGAGTGAGCCAGATATACTGTGTTGTGCGAGGGTGATTTTCTGTAATGATAACGAAAGAAAATCAAGTGCAACAACCACAAAGCGTATTTTTCAATATTTTTTCACTCCTTATTATTTTGTTGAAGAATTTTATCATTATTTGGAATTTTTATTTTTTCATTTTTCTTTTTCCAAGAGAGGTTAGGGGTGAATTGGAAAAAACACCTTTATTAAAATTCGAATCCAAACAGAAAATTATTATTGCTCAAAGTTCTTACAATTTCTTTGCTTTCTAAATTGAAATTATTTGGAATATCGCTTTTTATGATACTAATAATATATTGAATATCATTATTCTTACAGTGTTCTCTCACCAGTTTTATAAAATGTTTTTTATGATTATCCCCCCAACTTTCGAGAATTCCATCATGATAGGCGAATCTAAAAAATGATTTTGAAGAGTAATGGATTAGTATAGCTAAAACAAAGCTAGCACTTAAAACTTTTGTTGACGTGTAACCATCTCCTTTTCCTGTTAAATTTTGAGACATATTTAGCACGGGGGTTTCAAAATTGATGTTTCCATTACTATTGGGCTCTACTACTAAAAGAGCAGTATATTCAAACGTTGTTTTATAAATTTCTTGAAATACCTTTTTTATCTCCTGATAATCAGTATTATCTTTGTTAATTTCTTCTTTTACGGCATTCGATAGTCTTTTTATATCTTCTTTTGATTCATCAATAGATTTTTGATAATTTTCAATTGTTTCTGCTCCTTTTAATTTTTGTTCATAAACAATTATTTCTCCTTCTATTTTTACTAATTCATCCTGATACTTTTTGTATTTAACAAAAGAGTCTTTCTCTTTCAAAAGGGATAAATAACTTACTCTTTGTCTATTATATTCCTTAAGTTCAATATCTACTTTATTTATTTGCTCTTGTAATTCATCCAACTCTTCTTTGAGATACTTTTTCCTTTCTTTAGTTATTTGTTGAGAAAAATTAAGCACTTCTTCATAATTCTTAGAAAGATTATCAGGAAAAAATATCTTTATTTCTTTGAACATCTTTTTTATCTCATCTACCTGTATAGACGGGGTATTTTCTGAGTCTAACGATTGCTGTATTTTATCAATATTATAAGAAAGCACATATTTCTGCTTGTTTAGTATTGATACTTGACTTTCAATATTTTTAACAAGATCAAAATTAATATTTTTTTCTTTTTTATAAAAATCAAAATCATCCAATTCTTTTTTAAATTTTGCTTTTTCTATTCTTTTTGCTTCAATAGCTGCTCTTATTCTATAAATCTCGTTATCCGAATCATGTTTTTGTCGTAATTTCTTAATATGAGATTCTTCACTTTTGATCTCAATATCTAATTCATATTTTTCTTCTAAAAAAGAGGGATCAAAGCCAAATAGGTCAAATAATGCAGGTTTCCAATCTTTATCTTTTCCACGAAATTTATTGAGTTTAAATACATCCTGATAATCATTTTGTGTTCTTAATAGATATGACAAGAAAGCACGATAATTAAAATTAATGTTTACATTAAAATTCAAATATTTTTTTTCTAAAATAGATTTTGGATTTTTTTCTTCATCTTTAGAATTAATTGATAAATTTAAATAATCCCAATTTCTTTCGTGTACAAAATTTTGTTCTTTAGAAAAGTGTTTTTTAAATGAAATTTTCGTATTCGGACTCACTGTTCTACGAATAGTTAAATATTCCCCATTATTTAATTTAATTTCCAAAAAAAATACCCAATCAGAAAATCTTTCTTCGTGTTTTCCAAAAAAATTATCTTTCGTAACACCTTTTAGAAGGAGAAAATCTATGAGATAAACCAAGGAAGTTTTTCCAAGGTTGTGCTCTTGAACCTTTCCCGTCGATTCATTAAAAGTATTTTCTACATCCGCATATATAACATTGAACCCTTGATTAAAAATGATTGGTTTAAAGCCTGCCTTATTTGAATATATTTTTGAAAGTTTCATAGTATTATTTTATGACAATAAAAGCTCAAGGGCATCTTCTTCTTGATAATATTTTATTTTCCCAAGTGAAAATAGGAAAATAAGGGATAACAAAAAAAATTCATTTCCTTGCCCTCCTTTTCTATATCTTATTTTATCCAATATTTGATCATATTTTTGTACTTTATCTTCTTTAAGCACTTTTAAAATTTCGGTGCTTAAGCCGATTACTGAAACATTTATATTGGTATATTTAGTAGGCTTAATCATGATTATTTGGGTTATGACCTATATCACAATTAAAATACATGTTGTGAAGCAATATCTTAAGCTTAATATCAACTCCTGCTACTTCATCATCGTATGTATTTATTTTTTTAAATACTTCTCTAAAAACTTGTTCAAAAGAAGTAAAGCTATTATTAGAGTCTCGATAAAAGTCTTGAATCGCTTGTGAAACTTGAAGGTAGTCTTCTTGTATTTTTTGATTTATTGGATTTTGAAGAAAATCAAAAATATCTTTATTGTGTACAGCGACAT
>Ga0209702_10009830_pt1 | contig 10487 bp, 9 predicted proteins | sample FRY01_FD_187210 | JGI IMG/M metagenome (GOLD analysis project Ga0209702, IMG submission 187210) | Freshwater microbial communities from Lake Fryxell liftoff mats and glacier meltwater in Antarctica - FRY-01 (SPAdes) (version 2) | ecosystem: Environmental > Aquatic > Freshwater > Ice > Glacier...
GGCATTAATAAGGATGAATGCCGAGGCAATTGCCGCGGCCACAATTCCCAAGATGAGCAGAACCCATTTGACGCTTTCCCATGTTGAATCGCTAGGGGTTCCGCCACCAGGAGTTGATCCGCTGGGCGAACCAGCCCCACTTGATGCAGCAGTGGACTTTTTCCCCGTGGATGTAGGGCTACCACTGAGATCATCAATCAGGTCATTGTTGGAACGCGGCTTGCTGGTGGGAGTCGGGGCCTTTGGCGCGGCGGTTGTGTTTTCTTTACCCGCTAGGACACGACGGGCATCGTGGTAGGTGATGAGTTGGAGATTATCGGTCTGGGTCACGATGAGGTTGACATGTTGACCGGTGGGGGAACCCAAGACTTGTGACAAAGTGCCTTCGGCCCGCACCCATCGAGATTCCCATGAATCATTAATGGTGACTCCTGCAGCCGCGAAGTTTTTCAGCCCCTCAGCCCACACGTTTACGAAAACCGATTTATTGCCGTCAGTTGAGAGCGTGAGCCGCACAGCTGGTTGGCCACGTCCACCTACCGTGGTGTCTACGCTTTCAATGCGCCCAACAAGTAGAACTGGGTCACCCGCATAATCAAAAACGTCTTTAATGACTCGGGCATCAATAATCCACATTTCGCCATCACTCAACCCGCGACCACTGCCACCACCACGGGAGGGAGTCACAACAGGTTCCTGATACCAGGGAATATCCGGGGGAGAGGAGCCACTGGCGCCGGAAGACCTCGCACCAGTCGCACCTGAGGGAATATTGGTGCCGGTGCGGAAATCGCTGAACGTCGGGGTCTGAGCGTACGGAGAAGTAGCAAAGGAGGCGAGCCGCTTGGCGAAGACTCCCGTAATCGGCAGGGCAACAAGTTGCCGGAATATTTTGGAGCCGTGAGGGTCGGCGAGGTCTTTCCCCCGGAAAAGAAGGGCGTCACTGTCAGCCTGGAGTGCTTTCCACAAACTTGGTTTTTCTATTAAAGCTTCAAGACCGGTGTGGATAAGTGCGAAAGAAAACCGATCCAGAGTTGCATCAAATGGTTGCAGCAGACTGCGCTCGGGATGCTGAAAATTGGGGTGACCCACCTCCACCGAATCCATGCTGGCCAATGCGGGGACAAACATGGCGTCGTAATCCACCAGCATCACGGCGCCGTTACTTTGCACAAGCACGTTGCTCATTTGAATATCACCGTGGGCAATGCCAGCAGTTTCTAAAGAACGCGCTAAAGAATCAATATTGGCCTGGAGAACCCGTAACCCCACCCCGTCGTTCACATGCTTTTCAATATAGACGCCGAGCGGTTCACCATCAGCCCATCGCATTCGAAGGGCAGGAAATATTCCCCCCTCAACTCGAATACCCTTGGGTAAATAGTCGAATTCAACGAAGTAAGGATTGGGGTGGGAGGCGAGCTCTTTACTCACTGCTTTGTAGCGTGCTTGCATTCCCTTGCGTTCGGTTTGAAATAACCGAAAGGCGTAATCACCAGTGCGCGTATTGATCTTGTAGGTGTATGCAAATGAGCCGGTGCGTGCAAACGGTGAACCCCACGAATTTGACTGCACTTGTCCACCTGCTAATAGAGGATCAGGAACCGTGGTGGCGATGCCCGTCATTGCGGTGTTGTAGTCGTCGAAACTTGGATACGTCATGACGAAAGTCCTGAATTATCGTTGACCGTGTTCAGGCTAAGAATCATGATGGTGCTGTCATCTACATGCATGGCGCGGGTTGACCGTTCATATTTGACCAGCTCTTCCCACTCTGCAGGAGTAGTGATCGTCAACACTTGCTCCATGCGCGACATGCGAATAGCAGGTTCAGGTGTGAGTAGCCACGCCGCAACAGCATCGGTGGCAAGGACGACAGTTGAACATGTGTTATCGCTAAGGGGGATATTCCAAGTACCTACACGCGCAGCAATGCACGTGTTCTCCCACGTCTCGCGCGAGGTCGCTAAAGCATCAGGCGCGCTTGTGAACTCCTCACTCGTTACGTACGGGAAAGAATCAATAATGTGTGTGCCGTTCACCAAAAAAATGCAGGAGTCACCAACGACGGTGCCAACTAATCCACCTTGGACCGCACGAACCGCAGCGATGGTGGCGAAACTTCCCCGCTGCGCCGCTGCGATGTGCATCCACGACAGTTCAGTGTCTATACCCATGCCAGTGTCAGTGCCAGTACGAGTGCCAGTACGAGTGCCAGGGCTGTGATTGTCATACTCCGCTAATGCGGCCTCCAGAAAGGATGCAGGATCCACAGACCACGTTTTTGCCAAGAGGCGCGCCCAGCGCCGGGCAGCAAAAGACTCCGTAGCGCCATCGAAAATAGCCGCACGGGACTCACTTGACATGAAAGCCAGGGCGTCCTCATTAGATTGCGGATGCGCGAACTCCTTCGGCGCCGACCATACGGAAGCTAAGGTCAATCCAAATGAAGGACTGCTTGCTAAGTCGGCCGAATCAGGTTGCCACTTTGCGACCCAAGCGTCCCGAGATCCACCGGTGATGATGTTGATGGGATCAGAAGATGAGTCGTGACCATCAACCGGCGAATCCAGTCGTTCTGACTCTTTACGATCAATATATTTGGCGTGCCATTCGTTTTTCTTAAGTCCCCAAAACCCGTTTTCCCTAATGTCGGCTGCCGCCGCAATCACAAAGAGGACTGCGAACGCAATTGCCCAAACAATAAAGAAAATCGTGAGTATCCACGTAGCCAAACTCGTAAAGCCCATGTGAACTTCCTTGGCTAGCGCATAGCTGCGGGGCGCGAGCCAATATCAATAAACATGACCAAGCGTTCGGCATCTGCATTCATCATCATCGCCCGCGCATCAACGGCGAGAGTCTCACCGTGTGCGTCGTGCGCGTAGGCTCGAATGTGGTCAGGGAACGTACTGGACATGCGAAACATCGACTTAGAGTGCGCATCTGGTAACTGTGATTCCATGCGGGGGAATCGAGTTGGTTCAACATCGTCACCCGTGACATGCACGTTATACAGCAACGTTTCACCATCATTAGTGGACAATGACCGAAGAATAGAAGCGTTATGTTCAGGATCACCATCAGTTGTCACACCATCGCTAATGTGCAGAACCGTGACAGGGAAACTATCCCGATGCGCCGCTGACCATGCGGCAACGATCCGCGCGCACTCACCAATGGCGGCCTGCATAGAGGTGCCTCCGTCGCCTTGAGGATCCAACCACACGGGGAATTTCACACTCTGCTCAACAAGACCACCAGCACCGTCATCGATTTTTCGTGCACGTTCCTCGACACGCAGTGTGTTATCCGCCACCACACTGATTGGGTTGAAAAACTCTTGCGCCAACGCGCCAGTTAGCGCATTGTGAACACCATCACCGCCGTAACCAATGACAGCGACATCGAAATAGTCACGCACCCCATCCTCACGTGTGCAACGAATAATGAGATCACGTAACGTGCGATTAAGAACATCGGCTACGAATTGCGCTTTTGTTACCCCAGAATGCATGCCCTCCGTCATGCTCGCCGACTGATCAACAAGAAAAACGTACGCCGTTGGCGTTGTGCGACTAATTTCGGCTGAATACATAAATTCCCCCTAGTGGCTAACACGTAAGAGTCTAGGGCCTGGCGGTTCCAGAAGGAAACAAATAACGGAAAGCAACCATCTGAGGCATCCAAACACTGGGCAAACCCAATGTCTTATTGATTAGCAAGTCGATGAGGGGACAAAACACGTTTAGTAATGCCATACTCAGAAACAACGAGAATCCGAAAAGCTAACGTTAGGAGGTGGGCGTGTCGGGCAATATTGAGCAAGAAAACACCGATCGACTCAAAGGATTACAAGGCGGAAGCACCAAGTCGTCATCGGATTCAGCCGCGCCATCATGGAGTAATAGTGCGCCAGCAAATGCTTCACCGGCACCATGGGAGAAGTCGGCGCCGGTTGCGCCCGCACCAATGTTGATGCCACAACTCATGGGCGCGAACTTGCAACCACGCAACGGTAAAGGCACCGCAGCACTTGTCCTAGGAATCATCGGAATGATTCCTTTTCCCATAACAGGTTTCTGGTGCAGTCTGCTCGCTATAATCTTTGGTGTCCGAGGACGGCGACGGGCACGCGCAGGACTCGCTAACAACCACGTGATGGCAACCTGGGGAATGTGGCTCGGCATCGTAGGAATGGGAATCCACGCGTTTCTCTCCATCGGCATCGCATTGAATTAAGCACAAACACAAAGTCGTGATAAATGAACCGAATCAATGGAACATCGCGATCCTTACAACACCACAAAAATTTAACCGCACGGAATGAAAGAAAAAAGGGGAAAAGCGGACTGTGCCTCAGGAACTTTTCACCACTGGTACGACAGCGCATCAAGCTGGCTGACCTGTACGACGCGATGCTGGCTGTCGCCACCAGCGACGTGCAGCCGCTTTCGCACCAGATCCGCATTCCATTGCGCTCGGAGGCTTCCTAGCGCAATAATTCGCGGCATGACTGAGATGAGTTTCCAGACAGAAATGCCGAGTCCCGGGTCGAGCGTTCCCGGGCGGCTTCTCGCGACACTCCTGTCTCAGAACAACTTGGTTCAGCCCGAGGTTGCGCTGACCAGAGCAACTTGTTTCCTTCTTGGTCTCCCCGGTGGCGCCAATGCGCTCGACGCGCTTGTTGTGCGTGGCGGCATAGATCCCGAGCCTGGCGGCTATTGGCGAACCGAAGTACGAGGGGACGGGGGCGGTCGCACCGATCTGGAGTACCGCTGGGGCAACCTCAGCACGCTTCGCGTGATTGTCGAGGCGAAGATCGGGCACACTCTGGACCCCGACCAAGTTAACGCCTACCGATCGCGTCTCGGCGTCGAAGGCTTGCTCGTGGTGCTGGTGCCGATCGCCCGGCGTCGGGAGGGCGAGGGCGTAGTTGAGGAACTTCGCCGCGAGTACGCGCAGGCCGGTGATCGAGTTCAGGTCGCCCTGTGGACCTGGGATGAGGTTGCCTCCGCGTTGGAGTCCGCCCTCCATGGCGAGCCTGATGTCGTCCAACTCCGGGGTCTCATCGACGCGGCCGGCGCGTTGGACATCCTCCCGTTCGACGAGTCGCAGCTCAGCACCTCGGACGTATCGCGATTCGAGGACCTATGGACGGTGCTTGATCGGGCATCGTGGAGGCTCTTCGACCACTCCTATCGTTCCTTAAGTGGTGGGAGTTTCCAGAACTATCGCTACGTCGCGGTAGGCGAGTACGACGCCGAATTCATCGTCGGCATCGGTCGGCAGGCCCGCACCGAAGCAGAGCCGTGGGTGTGGGCCAGGATTCCGGACGACACGCATCTGGGTGGGGCCTCCCAGGAAGCGATCAAGAAGCACCGGCCTGATGCGGTGAGGGATGGTGCCGGGCTCGCCTTCCCGCTCCTACTCGAGCCGGGACTCTCGGGCGCCGAGCTCACCGACTCGCTTCGCAAGCAGCTGGAGGAGATTGCAATTCAGATCAAAGAGGGCTTGCGCGACAGCATGGAAGCGCTGAACCTCGCGGACGTTCCCGCCGATGAGAAGGTGCTCACACCGTTGATCGGAATGCCCCCCTTCTCTTCCACCGACCTTCTCGACTCGAGCCCGGAACGTCGGCGTGACGTAGAGATCCTTGCGCGGCAGGTCGGGCGGCACATCCTCCAAGGCGGTCGGTTAACTATCCGGAGTAGCGCGCCGTTCGCACAGCAATACTGGATCCAGGTGCAGCCGTACATGACACACCTGTCCGTCGGTATCGAAAGAAAGGACAACCCTGGAAGCCCGCAGCCGTGGGGCTGGCTTTTCCTCCACAAGGCCACGTCGCGCGCCGAGGTCGCCTACCGTGCCCTTGAGCAAGCCTTCCCCGGAGAGGTAGTTGAGCTCCCCGAGGGCTGGGGGTTGCCGTTGAACATCCCCGAGGGCGCATCGGGTGTCGAAGCGTTCATTGCCGTCGTGTCCCAGGTGGAAAAAGCCAAGGCGGCTCTGCGCGAGGCGCTTCGGGACACCGAGCAAGCAGAGCAGTAAGCGGATTCGGCGGGGATCGGGCTTAGGCCGAAGTCGCGAGCTGTCGTTCCTCCTCGCGACACCCCACCGAACCGGTGTGATCCGTCAATGCAACAGTGCTGTCCTTAGAGCGGAGGCACCGATGACAACGAACAACAGCACCTCAGCCGATAAGATAATTGCCGCGCTGGGGGTCGGCACGTGGTCCACGAAGGATCTTGTACGGATCGCGCACGCCGTTGCGCGGTGCGGTACCAATACGACGTCGGTCCTTGGACAGTACGGCGAGCAGCTGGTTGCCCGCGCGTTTAATGGCACAATCGCGTCATCCGGTCAGAAGGCGTACGACGTGAGTACCCCGATGCATGGTGATCTACAAGTCAAGACCTATTCGGTTGGAAAGCGCCCAGGCGTAATTCGATTGTTCACGCACGATGTGATCGTTCTGCAGGTCGAGCCGGCCAGCGGTCAAGTCCGTTCGGCCAGGCTCTACCGGGCCGCGGATCTCTACGCCTTATTCCGTGACGCGTACGAGAGCAAGTTCGCAAGCAAATGGGTGTGGGGAGGAAACCCGTCCGACCGGTTCGAACGCGGGTGGACGATCGCGGCCGGAGTACCCAGCGAGGACGTCACAGGCCGGTTCGACGCATGAGCAGGTCGCGCTCCAACTAGATCGCTAGACCCCGCTAACTTCCGAAGCTCCAGATTGAAGGGGAATTAATTCGGGCAGCAGTGGGGTAATAAAAGAAAAAAGGGGAAAAGAAAAACCCTTCATTCTCCAGAAGCCGCATGGGGGAGGAAGGAAACACGGACATTGATTTCAAGATCCAAGAAATCACTAGGGGGTCCGGCGAGAAAAATCTCTCGTCCGCACGGCGCCCAAGTGGTAGAAACGTGGAGTAAATCATCTTGCTTGACGAAGATCCGCATGTGACAGATACTGAACAATATTACGAAGGTAAAACTTGGGGGAGCCATGAGCAGTACACAACAGCATCCACAACATCTCGGCAGAAGTGTTGCGGCTATTGCCGTCAGTATTATCGTTGGCCCCGTCATGATCTGGGCAGCATTTATCTGCGTCATCACAATTATCCAACAAGTACTCTCCGGGTTCTTTGACTTCTCCCAAGCGTCCTGGACTCAAGCCTTTAACCCAGCCGTGTGGTTTGGCCTGGAAAGCATCGGTGGAACAGGTGGAATACTCGACGCACTGATCGGAGGCCCCGGAGCACCTGGTGGAACAGTCAACAGATATTTCACCTTCATGCTCTTCGGTTTACTTACCGCCGCCAGTTACGCCGCAATTACCATGATGTGGAATTGGGCAAGAAATAATTCACACGAACCCTCTCAATAGCGTGGACCCAGAAATGGATCCACGCACAACAGTCAGCTTCGGAACCAAGTAACGATGAACAAACCAAACAACACTGCTCTTCGAATATCATGAAAAAATCTCAAATAAAATTTATCGTCGGCTAACAGGTATTGGGTTTTCTCATCGTGCCATCAAATCAATACCAACGTGAGCGTCGACCATTTATCAAATTGGTGGAAAGCACAGTGAAAAGTGCCTGGCCTCCATCTGTTTCGCGCGACCTGTTTGCTCAACACCGGGCTTGTTCTCGAATTTATTCGTATCACGCGTTGTTGAACTCCTCCATCGGTATTCCGGCGCGGGGTACCCAGGCAAGCACAATCGGCAACGCCCGTTCGTGCTGCTCCCCGAAGGCGCTTGTCTATTGCGCAGTTAATTTAGTGTCGCACCCTTGACCCATGGTTTCCATCATGAAGGCACCGCTAAGCATGCGATCAAATGCTGATACGTCACTTTGCGTGACGCAGGTCCCCGCGGTTTTCGCCCCTGGCAACGCTGTGTCACTGTTCAGGATTGAGTTGTAGAGGTTCACTCCCCGGTTGTTAAGTTCCGTTTCCCATTGGGGTACAAAGTCCATCAGTTCACTAATGAATACAAACACTCGAGAGAATTTAATCGTTTCGCCGTCACCTGTCACGATACTGGGATCACATATCGCCATGGCACTATCACCTTGATTGTTAGAGTCTGATTGAGAAAACGTATTAGTTCAGTGAACCTGACCGCTGCAGCATATTGCGTTATCCCGGACTCAGTTGGATCCGCGGCAAGTGCTGGTATGACAATGTCAAGGACTCCATCGCTGACGCCTTTCGCATACGACCCTGACTTCCCTGCAGGCATTTAACCGTCCACGGCAAACTCACCCTCCGCAACGGCTCTTGCAGTCCCTCCATTGGTCGCTTCTACGGATGGGTGGCGGCCCGCGGGACTCACAATGACAATCCCGATAATTAATTATGTTGCCGTTAATCGCTTCATAACTCCCCCGAATACGTTAGCTGGGAAAATCCCAGCGTCCATGGTTTCTGATGTGATCCTCTCCGCGTTTGCATCCTGGGCCCGAGACACCTCTCACGAAAACTACATCGACTTACGTGCTGACTTGCCTAGCGGTGTCACACGCAGCAAGACAGCAGCGCAAAAGATCCACCGCTGACCAAGTAGGGCCACGCGTGAGGACAAAAGAACACGAGCACAAATCACGGGAGAGGACATATGAGGAAGAAATGCAGAAAAGCCATTTCGCTCACCTTCCCTGAACTCGTGCCATACGCTTAAGGGCATCATCTAGGGGAAGGTGCGACAGTCGTGAATCTTCGCATCACGTGCGCATTGCTCACGCTTCTCATAGTCGCAGTGGGCTTGAGTGCTTGTGGTGAGTCAACTAGGAGCAGTCAACTTCCATTACCGGTGAGTGCACCTTCAATTCCGATTGAAGATGCATTCTCCACATATGAAACAATCCAACAATTACAGCCACTGGTAAAAGCGGTCGTTGCCTACACCGACGCCGACTACTTGGCACTCGATGATTTTGCGTTATCCACCACTGTGCAGCAAGTGGCAGAAACCAAGCTAAATACAGTAATTGGTGCCCAGACGGATTGGCTCGATTTCTTGGATCAACGGGCGTTTGCCATAATCGCCCCCGCACCCACAAATGAGGCGGCTCTTGACTTCAACACATCCCTTGATAGTTGGTTAGACCTCCAAACTGAAGGTGTGGGACGTTGGGAGCAATGCCTTCGCGACTACTCGACTGAAATTGGTATCACCGCGTGTGTCCTTTTGGGTGTTGACTCTTCCAGCGAAGGAAAATCCTTGGTCGACTACACCGGAAGCCTCAAAGCTCTGATGTCCCAATTAGGAATTGAAATTTCATAGCAACCACTAAGTTCCCTACCAAGATGCCAGGTGCATCATGAACGAAAGTTGATAATTGTGAACAAAAAACTTCAAAGGGCTAAAATTGGTGGCTGTACTTTTATCCTCGGCGCAATATTGACTGGCTGTGGTGTTCCGGGATTGCCGGACATCGTCCTTGCGCTCCCTGAAACGGCAAGTCAAAAGGCGTGCAAGCAATACGGCCAAGCGTTCAGCGGGACCACACGTGAACAAATCACAACCGATTTGGAAATAGCACTAACAACGATCCGTATTGCGCCCGAGGACGACGAGTTTGCACCTGCTATTGCACGAGCTATCGATTCGGTGCTTACGCAAACAGTAGTGGGCACGAGAGCATCTTTGATTACTGCCAATAATGGAGTTATCATTCAATGCCGGGCAGTTGATGTGATTTTAGAGATGGAATGAGCGAGGCGTATTCACACCAAGGAAACCCGATAAAGCATCCTCTTCCCTCCTCGTTATCGCCCCCGTGGTGATGCTCTTGTTGTCTGTAGGTGGATGCGCTTCTAACGGAGGTGATCCCACCAATGGCGGGGAGTCGAGTGGCTACCCGCAACAACAGGATTCTGAAAATCTTGACACAGAAATTGGTGGGGATTGCGACCCCAACTACAGACGTAGCCTCGTCACAGCAAACTTGAACGCCTAAATTATATGCAGCAAACTCTGAAGGGGTACTGATGTGGAAGAGGAAACGAACACAACCCAGGCGAACCGGTAGGAACCAAGGTGGGAACTACGGGAACAAGCTTGAAAAAAAGAGGAAAAGAATTTTAGTTGTACCCCAGTAGCGGGGGAGTGCGGCTCCCCCGCGATCAAGTTGGAGGTGTAGGTGGCAACCTCATCGAATGGTTGCTCACGCATCAGTGACAGTGCAGCGTCATGATGCATGAGCAACAACCCCTGCATTGGTTGACTGCGTGGTAATGCGCAGAGATTGGCAGCATAATGGTCAATCACATTGCAGGCGCGAATCCTCAGCCGGTTGACCCAACCCCCCATGAAATGTCGTAGTCTTGCTCTACCACGTGACAAAAGAGCCTGGGTGCCAGAGTTGCTCACCGCCCCACTTCACGAGATCGCGCAACACATGGTGAATGCCCTCTATCCAACGAAGGGGTACGACATCACTGAGCTGGCAAGGCAACGCGAAATCACGAAGAGC
>Ga0209702_10009831_pt1 | contig 10485 bp, 8 predicted proteins | sample FRY01_FD_187210 | JGI IMG/M metagenome (GOLD analysis project Ga0209702, IMG submission 187210) | Freshwater microbial communities from Lake Fryxell liftoff mats and glacier meltwater in Antarctica - FRY-01 (SPAdes) (version 2) | ecosystem: Environmental > Aquatic > Freshwater > Ice > Glacier...
TTTACTCGTATCGATTTGCATATTTCTGAGCTCAGCAATGGTGTCAATATAATAGGTGATGTCGATTTGATTGTCATTGACTACTGATAAAAAGTTGATGTAAAACGCTCTGGGCGGTTGCACTATTTGCGCAGTATCAATTACCAAAGGACCATTACTTCTTGGGAATCCGTTCGCATCGATTACTTCTATACGAAACTGAACAGTATCGCCATCTATGAAATCGAACAAATTGTAGATGTTTTGATTGCCCGCCTGGTTGTTTATTAACTCAATAGGGCCACTATTTATTTGTACATAAATGTTATAGGAAAAATTTAAATTGTAAGGATTGTTGTAATTAGCCCATTCATATTCTATCAACTGATTACAACCTTGTTGGTCGGAAGTCGCTAGCAACAATTCATAACCAATGTCATTGTATTGACTCATATTGTTGCACCCATCCAAATAGGTTAAAGTATAGACTAAATCTGGATCATAAGCATTCGAATTGACATCCAAGTAACAGGTGTTGTTTATACCGAATATCGTATCGAATGGCTGCGCTAAACCATTTGGAAGGAGATAGGAGATGACATAACCCGCAGTTTGAATAAAGGCACTTGTGTCCCAACAAATTTCTACCCCTGTAGCCAAGACATTTAAAGAAATAATTTCAGGTTGAAAAGAGCCAAAAGCATTCGTTGCAGTTGTTGAAATTAAAGGGGGAAGACCAGGGCAATTATAATTGTAAATGATATAGTAATAAAGTGGATCCCCTAGATTGAATGCATTGCTATGAAGGAATGTGGTTTGCGCTGCATTACTTACTGTTCCCGCTAAAGTGAAAGCGGTGGATGGATTATTGGAAACCCAAATTTCATAACTCACTAAAGGGCCACAAGGTGCAACAGGCACGCTCCAGCTTATGTTTATGTCATTATTCTGACTTTCCACGCAAAGAATTTGCTGACCATAGTTTGCGGAAACTAAGCTTATAAAAAGGATACTTATTAAGACTCGTAAATTCATTCTTTTTGTTTTATCCTACTACTACCTTGTACATATCTTCGTAATTGAGATATTGTTTAGCCAGATCTTGTAATCTTTTGGCATCTATGGCATGAATTGCTTCTAACTGTTTGTTAATTTCATTCAAATCCATTTCAAAAATAAGAAAGTTTTTTAAGGTTGAAATTATATTTAAGGGCCCGTCCACACTTTTCATGAGTTGACCAATCATATAATTCTTCACCATACTTAGCTCTTCATCACTTATTAACTCCTTTTTTAAACGATTTATTTCATGTTCTATTTCATGAAGCGTCTCGTTTCTATATTTTTCTCCAACTTCTGTGGCGATACAAAAATATCCGGTATCCATAATAGGATTGATAAAGGAATAAATTCCATATGTAAATCCTTTTTCTTCTCTAATATTGGTCATCAATCTGCTCCCAAAATAACCGCCAAGGAGGGTATTTAAAATTTGTAAGTCGTCAAAATCAGGATGGTTAATGTTTACTGTTGGCATGCCTACGCGAATAGCCGTTTGTAGTTTGTTTTTGGCTTCAACAGTGATATCTTTTTCCACTTTTGTTTGCAACTCTGCATGATTAAAACCTTTATCTAGGACTTTCAATTTGCCTAAGTATTGATTAATAAGTGCGATTTCTTTATCACTGATTTTTCCTGCTACGATACCAAAAGAATCCTTGTTTAACTGAAAATGTCTATTGAAATGTTGCACGACATCTTCTCTTTCTAAATCATCTATAATAGTTAAATGAGAATGGTAACCAAAGGGATGGTCGATGCCAAAGATGGCTTCATTAAAATGTTGCGTAGCGATGTAAGAATTTTTCTCCCATTGCACCGCTAATTTATGCTTGGTTTTGGTTTTGGCTTTTTTCAATTCTTCTTCTGGGAAATTGGCTTCTTCAAGAACCTCCATCAACAAGGGAAGGAGTTGCGGTAGGGCGCTGGTCAAACAATACAAACTGAGTTCTGCCGTGTACATATTTGCCTTGAAGTTGACGGCCGCACCATAGAAGTCAAAACTTTCGGCTATTTCATAGGCACTTTTTCTGTTGGTCCCTTTCAGGATCATATTGGCACAAAGTCCAGCCAACATGCGTTTACGTTCAAAGAATCTTCCTGCTCTAAAAACAATGCTCAGTTGGAAAATATTTTGAGAGGTTCCATCCAATACATAAATAGGGAAGTCGTTATCTAGGACTTCTCTTTGAACATCTCCTAAGCTTAAATGATAGGGTAGGGCTGTTTTTGGTGCAATGGTTCTATTCATGAGTCGGTACTTTTATAGTATAATGTGCTGCAATTCGATTCTTCTAGAATTTCATTCGAGATACGCATGATTTGTTCTGCAGTGACGCTTCGATACTCGCTTTGTTCATTATTGTATAAATCTAAACGATCAATGGATTTAAAAAAAGCTAAATTGAAGGCCATATTGTGGTGGTTTTCATTGGTAAAAGCTAAATAATTGCAGGCCTTATTAATTACTTTGTCAAGCTCGCGATCTTTAAGTTTTTGCATACAAAAATCATGTAGTACTTCTTGAATAGCCTTGTCGGTAGCTGCTAAACTTACGCCATCATTTGGCTTGGCTTCAATAATTAAAAGATTTTCATCATCTGTGCCGCTAATGTAACAATCTACTTCAGTACAAGTATCTAACTTGTCTACTAAGATTTCATGTAATCTGGAAGAATCTCCTGTTCCTAGTAACTCGCTAATGATATCCGTTGTGTAGTAATCTGCATGAACTCTATTACAACAATGATAGGCTTTGTAAACGACACTGTTCGGCACGTCTCTTTCCACTTCTAGGAATCTAGCTTTTTCTTGTTTGGGTTCTTTAATAGTAAAGGGCTCAATTTCAGGTCCAGATGGAATATCTCCAAACCACTTTTCTATTAAAGGTAAAACTTCTTCAGCTTTCACTCCACCAACGATACTTAAGATGGCATTGTTGGGTCTGTAATATTTATAGAAAAAATCTTTAGTTTCCTGAAGGGTGAAGGCTTCAATATGAGCAAGCTCTTTACCTATTGTAGGCCATTTATAGGGATGTACTTTGTAACACATGTCCATGAGAAGATGCCAAACATCACCGTAAGGTCGATTGAGGTAGTTTTGTTTAAACTCTTCAGACACCACTGAAATTTGAGTATTAAGGCTTTCTTGATTGAAATCTAATTCAAGCATTCTATCCGATTCTAACCAAAGGGCTGTCTCAATATTTGAAGCAGGTAAAGATTCATAGTAGTTTGTAAGGTCGGAAGAAGTAAAGGCATTGTTGTCACCACCTGCCTTTTGTAGTTCACTATCAAAATGAAGGATATTTTTTGAACCTTCAAACATAAAGTGTTCAAACAAGTGAGCGAACCCTGTTTTGTTTTCACTTTCATTTTTCGAGCCTACTTTGTACAATATGTTTACCGTGACTAAGGGTGTGCTGTGGTCTTCATCTATTAGGATTTCAAGACCGTTTTTCAATTTAAAGGATTGAACTTTATTCATGACTGTAAAAGTAGGAAGTTCTGAGTAATAATTTGGTTTCTTTTGGAAGGTTGTTGCTTGAATTTAGCAGGAATATACCTATGCATTTTCTCATTCGCAAGAAGACGGTGGTGGTCAAGTAATAGATTGGAAAAAAACAGACAAGGAGCTTCTTGATGCAATGACTAAATACGATAAATTTGTTTTACATGTTATTGCCGGAGAGGAGATATACATGTACAAGGATAGAAATGATTTTAGTGAACATGTAATTTTTGAATCACCAAATCAGCTTATAACGAAATCTATTAATGGAATATGCTCTGCTAGGTTATTTGACCATGGAGATGCTACCGGTGAACTTGATTTTAGATTGGCTGCTGCTCAAATGTGGATTAATGGATTTGTCCAATCTTCTGATCATGACAATCATGAACAATTTGGATTAGTTAACGCTCCCGCTTTTAGTGTCCCCTCTTTGGGCTCTGCAAGTAACGACAAAGCGCATGTTCTAAGAATGGAGCTTACAATTCCTAAAAACCCTGGGACAATATGGAATGGAGATTTCCACGTATTGTTATACGAAGATGTTAATTTTGAAGAAGATTTTAATAGCGGTATGATTGTGTTTACCATTACAACACCGAATAGAAGAGCTGTTCAGCTTTGGCTTTATACAATGGAAGCTTATCATAGTATTGGTCAAAATATTTACGAGGTGGAGTTTAATGCGCATGATTTTGCAAATCAAAATATGAGAATTGATTATGTGATTTTAACTACAGACAGTTGTTCATATAGTGGTTATGGGAATGTTATTGTGGAATAGCAATAATTAGTAAAACAAATTTAAAACCAATAGCGGTGCGCTAGAACATACCCGCTATTGGTTTTAAGCTAGGACTTATGCTCTTTTCGCCATGTCATTAGTAGAGGTTTTTTATTCTTGATGTTAGGCATCCCTGCTGGCCACTTTCACTTGAAAACTGATAACTTCCCCCAAAATAAAAAACCCGTTCACAATAAAGCAAACGGGTTTTTAAATCTAAGGAAAACTCAAAATTACTTAAACGTAATAGTCAATTCTACTCTTCTGTTTTGCTGTCTTCCTTCCGGAGTGTCATTAGTTGTAATTGGTTTTTCTTTTCCATAGAATTTAGTCTCTATAGTAGAAGCTTGAACACCTTTACTAACTAACAAAAGTTTAATTGCATCGGCTCTCTTTTGAGATAACAATAAGTTATTTGCGTCATTACCTACATTATCCGTATGTCCTTCAATTAATAAGGTATAATCCGGATGGGCTTTCAAGATTGTTGACAGTGTTTCCAATGAAGCGTATGAAGCTTGCTTGATAATAGCTTTCCCCGACTCAAATTCAAGGTTTTTGAAGGCTAAGTCTAAAGCTTCTTCCACTTCTTTTTCAATGATAGGACAACCTCTGTTTTCTTTAGGACCAGGTGTTTGAGGACAATCGTCATCTTTATTTAAAACACCATCTTTATCATCATCTTCAAAAGGACAACCATTATTTTCTGCAGGCCCAGCAACTTCAGGGCAGCTATCTTCACTATCTTTTAACCCATCGCCGTCCGTATCTGGACAGCCTTTGAAAGCTTCGATACCAGCAACTTCAGGACAATCATCTTCACTGTCTTGGAAGCCATCTTCATCTGTGTCAGGGCAACCATTAAAGGCTTTAAGACCAGCAACATCAGGACAAGCGTCCTCTTTATCTGCTATACCATCTTTATCTGTGTCTGGGCAACCATTCAACTCTTTCGATCCTGCTATTTCAGGACAATCATCTTCCCCATCCAATACACCATCATCATCTTGGTCATTATCTGGACAACCTTTAGTTTCCCAAGTACCTAACTCTCTTTTACAATCATCCATTTTGTTGCTCACATGATCCTTGTCTTTATCTCTGATTTTTTTAGTGATAGGAATACTAAGATTCATGTATACGTTAGCATCATAAATGGTTTTCTTTCCCATTAATGGCAAGATGTCATTGGTTCCAAAAGCTAATGGCCCTATACGCACACCTGTACCTAAGTGAGGGTTGCCATGGGTATTAACTGAAACAGGTAAGTAAAAACTAAACCATTTGTGTTCAAAGCGAGGAGTTATGCTGAATTCAGAAATACCTCTAGTTTTTTCTGGATTTTTCTTAAATGCTGGAGCAATACTTGCCCCTAGATTTGCGTAAAAACCTTTCCAAATGTTGTAATCAACATAGGCGTTAATTCTCATAGGTAATGAAACCTTATAAGTCCCTTTCTCTTCTGCACTTTCAACAAAAAGCGACTCCAAAGTATCTTCAAAAGCTTGCAAACCTGAATTGTCAAAATTGCCAAACGCAGCGCCAAATGATTCCTCTATATCAATATCAGGAACATCTGCGAAATACTCACCAAAGACGCCATTATCACGCGCATAGCTTGTGTAGCCCATATCCATTAATCCTAAACCCACTTTCACTTTATACTTTTCCTTTCTAGGATCTAAGTAATCAGGGTTGCCGTCAAGTTCATACTTGTGGTCATCTGCATGTGGTCTAAACTCCCAAACAACTCCAATATCTAAGCCAAAACCAAATTTAGCATTTCTAAATGGATCTCCTCCCAAGTGTCTATAGGCCTGTGAAGTATCTGAACGATTTAACGCACTTAGAAGCTCTTCATCTAATTTAACGAACCCAGTTTCTAGCAGGCTAGAGTATCCAAATCTAAGATCAGAATTATCAACGCTTACTGTGGAATCCGAAGGGAAGGTAACATTCATATTGTCAGAATAGAAGTAGGCATTTGCCAGGCCTTGAGTTAATTTAAAGGTCCCTGCAGCACTCACAAAGTGCTTGCCTGAATTGATTAGGTTCGTGCCATAAGTTAAGCCATATTCAGTCCATACGTTCGTTTGTATAGAGAAGTTTTCATTTTGAATCCCAACATTGTATAAATCTGATAACAATAGCTCATTAAATGACATTGTAGCTAAGTTCTCTGCTGCGCCGTTCACGTTAGTTTGGAACCTAACTCTTGAATTAAAGCCAATGGCATGGCTTCTTTTTTTACCGAAATTAGCCATAAAGGATAGAGGCGCCATAATATCACCTGAAACATAAACACCTTTTGATTTGCCGTTTAATCTTTCCACAAGGTAATTATCTGCGAAATCAGGGTCTTCAAAGGCTAAATCTCTTTCAGCAAATAAGGCCGTTCTTTTAACCCCAATATAATTGTTGCTAAGTGTGAAACCAGCACTTACAATGTTCATATGAAATTTAAATCTACTATCCACGATTTCGGCGGGATTATAACTCAATGAGTATACTCCAGAAAAATTATCAGTATTATGACCTAAATTATTTTGAGCAATGACTTGCTGAGCGGGTAGACCAAAAAGTAAGACAAATACTAAGAGTTTTATGTTTTGTTTCATGGGTTAATGGTTTATTTAATGATATTTTCTAAAAACTTTTAGCAAAGTTACAATTTGTATTTTAAATATGTGAATAGTTAATTTATTTCTTACAAAAAAAAGAAAAATAAGCTATACTTTTATTTAAAAGATAACTACCTTTGTGTCCGAATTAAAAATACACTAGAGAGGTGAAGAATTTTAGTATTTATTTTTTATTGTTTGCAACATTTCTGTCTTTTGGATTAAACACTTTCGCTAATGTGGAAGAGGTTTCTGAAAATGCTTTACATGAGTTTGAAGAAAATTTAGAGCAAGCAGAGACGGAATTTAAAACCTCTGACGTGATCATGCACCATATTGCAGATGCGAATGAATTTCATCTTGCAGGTAATATTGCGATTCCTTTACCTGTCATCCTATGGGATAAAGAAGCAGGATTAAAATTATTTTTATCAAATGTTTTTCACCACGGAACTCAGGCAGTTGACGGTTATGTTATGGAACATGGCATCGTGAAAAAGGTAGTGGGTGACTTTCCTCAAGGAACACAAGAAGTGGAACTCCACCATGGCGAAGTTCTTGCCAACGGACACCACTACGCTACTGAAGGCAAAACAACACTTTTAGCATCAAGCTCTTTTTATGACTTTTCAATTACCAAGAACGTGTTCACTTTATTGATGTCCGTATCCTTGTTAATTTTGATGTTTGTTGGAATGGCTAGATTTTACAAAAAAGGGAATAAGATACCTAAAGGAATCTATGCAGCTTTGGAGCCTATTGTGTTGTTTGTGAAGGATGAGATTGCAATTCCAAACATAGGAAAAGATAAGTATGCTAAATTCTTGCCCTATTTATTATCGGTATTCTTTTTTATTTGGTTTAATAATCTCTTCGGTTTGATTCCGTTCTTTCCAGGTGGCGCAAACTTGACAGGAAATATTGCTTTAACTTTTGTGTTGGCAGTGTTTACTATGATTATAACAAATATTAATGGTTCAAAAACATACTGGGGTCACTTGTTTAATCCTCCAGTGCCGATGGCCTTGAAGCCTTTAATGATTCCCATTGAATTAGTTGGGGTAATTTCTAAACCATTTGCTTTAATGATACGTTTGTTTGCAAACATCACTGCGGGCCATATTTTAATATTAAGTTTGCTTTCATTGATATTTATTTTTAAATCATACATGCTTGCCCCGGTTTCTATTGCGTTTGTGTTGTTTATGTCTTTGTTGGAATTGTTAGTTGGTTTTTTACAAGCCTTTATATTTACGTTATTAAGTGCTCTTTTTATTGGATTAGCAGTAGAAGATCACCATTAAGATATTTTATTATTTTTTTACTTTAAAACCTAGTTATTATGGAAATGGAAGGATTTATGGCTTTAAAAGCTGTTGGTGTTGGATTAACCGTTTTAGGAGCAGGTATTGGAATTGGTAAAATTGGCGCGTCTGCAGTAGAAGGTATTGCAAGACAACCTGAGGCTACTAATAAAATCCAAACTGCAATGATTATCGCTGCTGCCCTTATTGAAGGTGCTGCTTTGTTCGGTATTGTTGCTGCTACTTTCTTGGTATAGTCAACGAAAAAACAAACTTCTCTGTATTCGGATTGCGAGCAGAGAAGTTTTTTCTATGAAGGAATAATTAAAGTAAAAATAAAACAAACAAGATGGAATTATTAACACCGGATATTGGATTATTGGTTTGGTCAACTATAGCTTTTTCGCTACTATTAGTGGTCTTAAAGAAATTTGCATGGACACCAATCATCACTTCAATCGATGAAAGAAATAGCTCGATTGCGGATTCTTTATCTCAAGCTGAAGCTGCGAGAACTGAGATTGCTCAGTTATCTGCTCGTAATGAAGAAATTCTTAAGGAAGCGAAAGAAGAAAGAAATAATATATTGAGAGAAGCTAATAAGGTCAAAGAATCTATTATAGCAGATGCAAGAACAGATGCACAAGCACATGCAGCTAGAATTATGGCAGATGCTAAAGAGGATATTGAAACACAGAAATTAGCTGTTATGGCAGACATGAAAAATGCAGCTGCAGGCTTGGCTTTAGAAATTGCTGAAAAGGTTTTATCTAGAGAATTGTCAGCAAAAGGAGATCAAGAGAAATTTATCAGCGAACTGGCTTCAAAAACTAATTTAAACTAAATAGTGCTTTATGCTTTCACCTAGATTAGCAAATCGATACGCAAAATCAATTTTAGGCTTAGCCGAAGAGAGAAATTCTTTGGATGAGGTGGTAAAAGATATGCGTTTGTTGCAAGAAACTTTAGATAGCAGCAAGGACTTAAGAATTATGTTGAAGAGTCCAATTATCCCTTCAGATAAAAAAGAAAAAGTTCTTCATGAAATCTTTGCAAAGACCTTATCGGAGTTAACCTATAAGTTTATCAATTTGTTGGTGAAAAAAAGCAGAGAGAAGCACATCGTTGAAATGGTAGAGGCTTTCATGAACCAATACAATAAAAGTAATCATATCATAAAAGCAACATTAACTACTGCTGTTCCAGTTGATCAAAAAACAGTGGATAGTTTAATTGCTTTATTGATGACAGAAAAGGGAGCGAAAAGCGTTGAAATATCAACTGAAGTAGATCCTACAATAATTGGTGGTTTTGTTTTAAAGCATGGCGATTTGTTGTTAGACAATAGCGTGGAAAGAAAACTTCATCTAATCAAAGAACAAATACAAGACAATTCATACATTCCTAAAATTTAATAAATAACATCATGGCAGCAGTTAAACCGGATGAAATATCAAGCATATTAAGAGAACAATTAGCTAACGTTAAAACAGCAACGGAACTAGAAGAAGTTGGTACTGTATTACAAGTAGGCGATGGTATCGCTCGTGTATATGGTCTAACTAACGTTCAGTATGGGGAGTTGGTGATTTTCGAAAATGGGGTGAAGGCCATTGCTTTAAACTTAGAAGAAGACAACGTAGGGGTGGTACTTATGGGAACTTCTGAAGAGATTAAAGAAGGGGATACCGTAAGAAGAACGAAAGTTATTGCTTCTATCCAAGTTGGTGAAGGAATGATCGGTCGTGTAGTAAATACACTAGGTGAGCCAATTGATGGTAAAGGTCCAATCAAAGGAAAATTATACGAAATGCCTCTAGAGCGTAAAGCTCCAGGTGTAATTTATCGTCAACCTGTAAATGAGCCATTACAAACAGGTATCAAAGCTATTGATGCGATGATTCCAATTGGAAGAGGACAAAGAGAATTAATTATTGGGGATAGACAGACGGGTAAAACAGCCGTTGCGATTGATACCATTATTAATCAAAAAGAATTTTTTGAAAAAGGGGAACCGGTATATTGTATCTATGTGGCTTGTGGTCAAAAAGCAAGTACTGTAGCGCAAATAGCTAAAGTATTAGAGGAAAATGGTGCTATGCAGTATACGGTGATTGTTGCAGCCTCTGCTGCGGATCCGGCTCCACTTATTTTTTATTCTCCATTCGCAGGTGCTGCAATTGGTGAGTTCTTTCGAGATACAGGTCGTCCAGCTTTAATTGTT
>Ga0209702_10009833_pt1 | contig 10485 bp, 20 predicted proteins | sample FRY01_FD_187210 | JGI IMG/M metagenome (GOLD analysis project Ga0209702, IMG submission 187210) | Freshwater microbial communities from Lake Fryxell liftoff mats and glacier meltwater in Antarctica - FRY-01 (SPAdes) (version 2) | ecosystem: Environmental > Aquatic > Freshwater > Ice > Glacier...
AATCGCAGCGTATGTATTGGAAGTTAATCGAAGCGAATAAAGAAGATCAAGCACGGTTAATTGAGGCGATCAAAGAGGCTGCAATTGAGCGAGACAGAGTTATAAATGAGGAATTATTAATACCAATAAAATGAACCCATCAACAGCAATTACGGGAGTGTTAACTTTCGTTGGAGAAATCCAAACTTTCGGACAAAACCAAACCCCGAAACGAATGATATTAATTAAAACAGAGGGAGACTACCAAGAGCTTTATCAGGTCGAATTATTGAAGGCACGTGTGAACCTCTCCGATTCGTTTGGAGTAGGTGAATTAGTAACGGCTCAATGCAATTTGCAAAGTCGGGAGTTTCAAGGGAAGTACTATTTGAACCTTCACGGGTGGCGATTGGATAAGGTCGGTTAAACCGCTTGGAATTGTCATTAATTAAATTACATTTGCAGCAACAAAACAAAACAAAACATCATGACTGAAAAAATAACAATCAAAGGAATTGACTTTCGCGTCGAGTATGAGCGTTCGGATAGCGAGATCGAGATCACAGGGCTTGAGGTGCTTGATAGTAATCAAGCCTTCTACTTGCTCGGCACACTAATAACTGAGGAAATTGTATGCGATGCGATCCTAGACCTTCACCCGTTCGGAGGTGATGATGATCAATTCGAGGAGTGAATATTAAACGAAACAAATCCCAACCAAACCGATAATAAAAGGAAAAATATTGACTAAAACACTAAGCCCTAAACTTTGCCAAACAGATATTAGTGGCAGTACTTTTCTTAATGCGGATTGCTTCGATGTTTTTCCTTTTATTGAGGATAATTCAATCGACGCTATTATCTGCGACTTGCCTTACGGAACAACGGCTTGTAAATGGGATAGTGTATTACCTTTGGATTTGCTTTGGGAACAATACAAAAGAGTAATCAAAGAAGATGGGTGTATTATTTTGACGGGTTCACAACCATTTACAAGTGTTTTAACTTGTAGCAATTTAAAATGGTTTAAGTATGAATGGATTTGGAAAAAGACAAGATACACAGGAAACTTAAATGCAACACGAATGCCATTAAAAGCACACGAAAGTATTTTGATATTTGCAAAAGGTAAAACTAGATATTACCCAATAAAAACCGATGCACCTGAGCACTTAATTGATAGGCGTAAAAATGTAAATCCAAGTGTTGTAAAAGATGGCGGGGCTTACAATGGAAGTAAACGATTTATAAATATTCGCAAAAAAGACGATGGTACAAGATACCCAATAAGCGTACAAGAATTTAAAAACCCAAACAATAATAGTTTGCACCCTACACAAAAACCAATAGCGTTAATGGAATATTTAATCAATACCTACACAAAAGAAGGTGATACAGTTTTAGATAATTGCATGGGATCAGGAACGACCAACTTGGCTTGTATTAAATTAAATAGAAAATCGATAGGGATAGAAAAGGAAAAACAATACTTCGATATAGCTGTTAGGAGAGCTTCGGAGTATTGCCACTAACTTTTAGTGTTACAAATGTTAAACCAAAACCACCAATGAAAATCTGCGTATTCAAATCCAAAGACCAATCTACTCGCCCAGAATTTATCAGGATGAAAGTTGCCGACCAAGCTACACCAACGGATGCAAAGATTCAATACCTTCGCACTACGAATAAAAGTCTTGAAGATTATTCATTTTACCGATTTATAGATGAATCGAATAACCGTAGTTAGTTGCTGTTGGAGGAGACCTGCCACGTTTCGAATATGGCTTGAATCGTGGCGAAATCTTGTGCCTTCTCCTCATATAGTTGTGGCTGGTTCACCGATGGATGAATGTGCTGATATTGCCAATGAATTTGGTATTGATTATTTTCAATCCATCAATCAGCCATTCGGTTATAAATGGAACTTGGCGCATAAAAGAGCATCAGGTTCTGCGGAATATTATTTAACCACAGGATCCGACGATGTAATGGATCAAAAGATGTGGGATTATTACCGGAATTTTAATGGGCAAAGACTGACATTGTCCGACCTGTATTTTTATGACCGAACCACCGATCAAGCACTGCATTGGAAAGGTTACAGAGAAGGAATGCGTAAAGGATGGCCGATTGGAGCGCATCAATTAACAAGTCACGATGCAATGGAGTTCATCAATTTCGAACCGTTCAATTCGAAATCGCCAGGACATGAACACGACACATTGCGCAAATTTGAGCGAATCGGAATAGGTGAGGGCACAGTATCAATGGCTGAGACAGGAGGCATTGGAATAGATGTAAAGTGTGCAGGTAGTTTTAGTAAGTTTCGTAAATGGCCGAATAGTGAGGTTATAGGCGTGAATGATTTAACTAAATTAGCGCCTGAGTTAGTTGGTATTATCAGGAGTAAGTAATAAATAACAAAATAAATAAAATGTTTAAAACAAAAAACGAACCAATGGTGAAGCACAGTAACCAAGTTCACACAACGACAGATTACTTTCTGTTTAAACCAATAGAAGGCAACAGAAACAAAAACCTGCTACACATTAACAGGTTAAAAAAATCAATGTCTGACAATTATTTATTTACGGTTATTATCGTAAATGAAAAGTACGAGATAATTGATGGGCAGCATAGGTTTGATGTGATTACAGAATTAAAGTTACCTTTAAAATACATAGTTTGTGAAGGCTACGGGCTTAACGAGGTTCATGTTTTAAACCAAAATTCAAAAACATGGAACGCTGATGACTATTTAACTGGTTATTGTAATTTAGGTTATCAAGATTATGTAATGTATTCTGAATTTAAAAATAAATACAATTTGGGGCACAACGAAACAATGTCCTTGCTTTCAGGAATACCGAATAAGATTGATATTGATGTTTTTTATAGAGGTGATTTTAAGGTAAAATCATTAACTGTTGCGGAAGGTATTATTGAAAAAATAATGATGATAGAACCTTATTATATTGCGGTTAAAAGACGATCCTTTATCTACGCAATGATGTCTTTATTTAAAAACCCAAACTTTGAATATACAGAGTTTTTGCAAAAATTAAAAATACAGCCTACGGCTTTACAAGATTGCACTAATGTAACTAATTACAAAGTTTTGATTGAAGAAATTTATAATTATCGCAGACGCGAAAAAGTAAATTTGAGATATTGATTTTATGGCTCGTAGGATACTCGGTGTTGAGTGTCCTACGCTTGCCAATAACAAAACAAATAAAATGAAAATGACTTATAAAGAAGCAGAAAATAAAATTAAGGAATTGGCAGATAAAAAGTTTTTAATTAAACTAACTGAAATAGGTAGGTTATATGGGTGGAGTGGTGATTATGTGGAAATAGGGCGCTTCATAGAGGCGATACATTGTTACGCAGAAGTTGAAGTGCCAATTATCGAGCCTTATGAATTAACGGAAGGTTAGCATTTGTCACTAACGTTTTGCAGCTAAAATAAGTGGCTGTTTAAATAAAACTTTAAATTATAAACCAATGCTTGTTCGTGCGCTTTTGTTAGGTGCTGTTATAAGCTGTTAATTTTAGGAAATATGATGTATAAAGTAACTTGCGATGTTGTTAGGTCTTGGTATTTGGATGGCAAAAGAGTAGAACGATATCATCTCGTAGATGATGTTGAAAGCGCAGAAGAGGCTATACAGAATGTTAAAGATTATTATTTAAAACTAGATAAGAAACATAATGGCAGTCATTCTTTAGATTTTTATTATTGTCCCGAGTTTATGCGGTAGTTGAGAATAACTAAATGATTTGTGAAGGTTAATAATAAATTAAAATAAAACAACAATGACAGCAGAAGAAATAAGAATAGGGAATTTTGTTTATCATAATGTAGATGAATGTAATTGCGAAATGACTTTTGAGTTATTAAAACAAACATTTAATGCAAATGATTTTAATGAATATTCCCCAATAATCTTAACAGAAGATTGGTTAAAAAGAGCTGGATTTATTGATGCTAAATTCAGGTTTGGAAATGCCGAAGAACTTGAATTAGATTTCGATGGTGACCATTATAATATATTTTACAATCAGAAAAACAATGATAATACAAGTGAAAAAATATTAATGTATAAAGAATTATATTATGTACACGAATTACAAAACCTTTATTATGCACTCACAGGCTCGGAGTTGTCTGTCTTTTATAGGCATTTATAACTAAGTGCTTTGTAGCCCAACAAGCCATGATTCAAAATAAAATGCACCTATTCATAAACTCTTACACTGACAAAGATGCTGAGCGAAACAACGAGCTTATACAGTGCTTTAAACGTAATTACTCAAACCTCAATGTTGATTTAATAACTCGATTAATCGATGTTCAATACACCGAAGCAAAGGAGTTTGAAGGGGTCTCTATTGAGCTTTGCTTTGGAAGACCAACAATAAAAGATTTCATAAATGTAATTAACGCCAATAGTGTCTATGGAGATATTGCGATTATCGCAAATTCAGACATTTATTTCGATGAAACTTTAAGTCTTGCCAATGAAATTAAAGAGGGTGAATGTTATGCGCTCAGCAGATACGATGATAACATAAAAGGGCTTATTCCATTTCACCGTCGAGACAGTCAAGATGCTTGGATTTTTAGAACTCCAATAAGAATGCCTAACCATGCAGATGATTTGCGTCTTGGCGTGCCGGGTATTGATAACCGATTAGCATTTGAGCTGAATAATGTAGGTTACAAAGTTACTAATCCGTGCAGTCAAATAAAGGCAATACATTTGCATAGAAGCAATAGGCGGAACTACACATCAAAAGATCGAATAGAACCGCCTTATTTATTAGTAAACCCAACATAAATAAACAATGAATTGGATTGAACAAATTGCTACACTGCCATCTAAGGGAGTGTATTCTCAATTTAACGAAGATCGAATTATTGAGCACATATTTAAAACCATCCCACCTATATCTAAATTATTTGTAGATGTTGGCGCAGGTCAATACTCAGGTGAAATGAGCAACACTAAACTACTACATGAAAGCGGGTGGAATGGTGTAGGGCTTGATGCTGAGACAAATCATGGATATATTAAACAAGCCTTTATAACTCCGCATAACATCATTCAATTGATGCTTGATTCATCAGTTAATGTAAACTTTGATTTCTTAAACATCGACATTGATAGTTGTGATTATTGGGTTTTGAAAAACATACTATCCAAATTTAAACCCGCAGTAATTTGCTGCGAATTCAACGGGTGCCTAAACCCTAATCAATCTACTGCGCTTCGATACGAGGATGGCTATATCTGGGATGGAACTGACAAATATGGATTTAGTTTTTTAGCAGGTAAAAAACTATTGGAATTACATGGGTATAAATTGATTTATAATCAGCATAACACTAACTTGTTTGCTGTTCAAAATTCAGTTGTTGATCTTCCGTTTTTTGAAGAAGTAACTGCAAAACAAATGCATTATCATCCGCACAACACAAAAGCGATATGGCAGTTTGTCTAAATTCAATTATGCTTTATCCGATTTATGTGGATGGAGTAAAACCGTATTATACGATTCAGAGAGCATTTGAAAATTCATTTTTTGAATGCCATACTTATGACTGGATGGCTAGAAAAAAGCTATTCAACAATAACCTATCGAGGATGCAGGGTGAATTTCTGAGTGAGATAAAATCAAAGCGACCTGATTATTGCTTCATGCAGCTTCAAAATCCAGCGAACATGAATGTAGCGATGATTAGGGAAATTGCGAAATACACTAAAGTAATTAACTGGACAGGAGATATTCGCATTGACAAGGCTTGGTATGATTGGTTTGAAGCGATTGGAAGAGAGATTCACATAACGCTTTTCAGCAACATGACAGACGTTGAGATGATGCGAGATCGAGGCATTAACGCTGATTATCTTCAGGTTGGTTTTGATCATAACTACTACTTCCCAAAATCCTCAACAATTAAATACGATGTTGTATTTTCTGCGCATAATTACCAATCCTTTCCTCTTTCAAAACTTCGATGTGATGTTGCTCTTGCGCTTCGTGAAGAGTTTAAAGATAGGTTTAAATTATACGGAGGTGGGTGGGCAAAGTTTGGATTTAAACAGGATATTAGCAACAATGAACAAGAGGCGAATGCTTACCGCTCTGCGAAGATTGGTATATCTGTGAGCAACTTTGATTTTAAACGCTATCATTCAGATCGCCTACTTCGAATAATGGCATGTGGTGCAATGCCATTGAGCCATAATTATTTGGGCTTAGATTTAGATTATACCGATGGCGAGAACATCGCTACATTCGACACGCCACAACAGGCAGTTGACAAGTGTAAATACTATTTAAGTAATGAATCAGAGCGCGTTAAAATAGCGAGGTCGGCACTTGAGTTTGTGCAGCAAAATTGCACATGGCATCATCGAGTAAGTGAGTTAATTCAAATACTAAATAACCATGAATAAATCGAAGTTTAATTTAATGCCTTTCCAAGACGAGCCATTTAACGGTGATACGCATCTACAAGATTTATTTATTCGGCTCAGAGATACTCACAATATAAAACATGTGATAGAATTGGGCACTTGCTTAGGTAGCACTACTCTATGGCTGTCAATGAATTTTGAAAGGGTTTCGACTGTCGAAATAAACAAAGAATTTCTTGCTGAGGCACAACATAAGTTTGAGGGAAAAACAAACATTGATTCATATCTGGGCGATTCAAGAGCCGTTCTACCACTGCTACTTGATTCAGAGTGCGCATTAATATTCATTGATTCACACTGGGGAGCGAACGTTCCATTACGCGATGAGCTTGCCATAATCGCTGATAACAATTCAAATAATGTAATTGTAATTCATGACTTTCAAGTTCCAGACAGGGATTTCGGCTATGATACATATCCTGACGTTATATTTAATTGGAATTACATAAGCGATTTGATAAATCTTATTTACGATTATCCAAAGGTATCTTATAATAGACTAGCTACAGGAGCAATGCGTGGAGTGATTGTAATTGAGCCGTAAAAAAAGCAGCACCGACTTTTCGGAGCTGCCTTCACTTTGCCAAGTAAAACTAAAAAAAACTAAACCATAACTTTAATTAAACATCGCAATGTACAGAATTAATCCCCTCGAATTATTCGGTACAAAAAATCTTCGTTTAAGTTGTGCCTTTCCGCTGCAATTGCGATTCGTTTCTTGAGCGAGATAAGGTCACGTTTTGATCGGTCACTGTATTGCGCTCGCCCGTTTATTTCGATGCATGCTTGTTCGATTCGTTCTCCTATTGTCATTATTGTTCTCCTTCGGTGATTATTTAGTATTGTAAATTAACGGTGCATTTCCTTGCATCTGATATCTCCAATTCTTAGGCAATCCATATTCGGCATAGTATCGCATCCTTGCGGCTGATCCTGTTGGGGTATTATCAGTACGTACCCAATCCCCACTAAATAAATATGACCAATCATTCGAGCTCCAACGAATACCAAAGAAAGCAAACGAGAAGCTTATAAAGTCAATTTCACGATCAAGGTCACGACTAATCAGATTAGACGCAAGTAAGGTAGAATGACCCACTATGCATCCTACTGACCCACATTTAGCAGTAGACCGTTGACCCTTGCGAAAGCTTCTCATATTGAATTTCCTTTGCGGAATCTTTTCGATCAAGTCCGCAGCCTTAAGGATATTCTCAATGTTGCATCCTTCGGGATGGGGTAAGTGATTAATCATGGTTCAATTAATACTGTTATCATCTTTTTAACTTCGATTCGGTCTTCACTAAGCATCCCTCCTGTGTGGCTGAATGTTTTATTAAGTGGAGTCATTGATCCGCTTGACGTTATCGTCTTGCCCCTCTTCACGGTGAAGTCGATACGAGTTGATAGAGCTGCTTCTTTGTAAAGTCGAACGGTGTTGCCGCTGCTTAGTGTTGTTGTTGATATTGTCATGACGTTTTGTATTTGTAAATATTATTATTAAAGTGACCCTTTTTTTCGAAAAGACATCGAGGCTTTGTCTGCTGCCTTAAACTTGTCCCAAGCCTGTCGTGCCTCCCATTCAGCGCTCGTGGCGATGTAAGATAAACGCTCATACTCCGAGTGAGCCTCACGCCATATAGCTTCTAGGCGTGTCTGCTCTTTTTCTCTGGCAGACAGAGGGGCACCGTTGTCCACTTCTGTTAAGTCTGATGGTTTTGTTGGTTTGAATTGGTTTTCCATAATGCGTTGTATTTGTTTTGTTTGACAAAGATGAATCGAATATTCCACACCACCAAATATCATGGCTAATTTATAACGATTCTAAATAAGGAAAAATAAATAGATAATCGCTTAATCCATTATGTAGCTAAGAAGATAGTGTGAAATTGGGAGGCATAATATCACCCAAAGAAGACTAATTTCAAGCCCATGAAGAGCGATTAATGAGGTGATGGCAGTTACATATACATTAAGGCAGTAATAGCAAGCCCCCGCTGCCATGAACCAATTGCGCTTAGTTGGTCTCATTTCGGATTCTTCGTACCCTTTAGCAATCCATAAACCCAACTTGCCAAATATCGCCTTTGCGTTCACTCGATCTTGCCACGGATCACCCAAAACATACTCGATGAATTTAGTTAGTAATGCGCAAAGGCAGCCAATTATTATAACTGAAATTAATACCTCTATCATGGTAGTAGTTTTATAGTGAGACAATCGTATCGAACCCCAACCTTTCCTGTATCGGTTTTGGAATAAATCTGTATCGTAAATCCGTCAGCATTTAATATTTGAATCGTGTATAAATAATCTTCATTCCATCCAGAAAGATCGAGAGTAATGTTTTCACCAGCAACAACCGTAATCGACTGAGTGACTACGATGCCATTGAATTTTGTATTAACCGTAGCTACTCCACTTGCCGCTACTAATGCCAAAACAAGGATATCAGAACAATGTTGATAGCAACCGTAATCAGTTGTTTCAATGCAATTATCGCAGGTCATATTTATTTCAATTTGGTCGCAGTCATTTGCCCAATCAAACATCAACGAGAAGTCAATGTAAACGGCTTTATAAGTATTTGATATTTGTTCTTTCGCTCCCTCTCCACGAGCTACTGAATAGGAGTTTGATCCACCAGAATTCACGCGTGCTTTGATGTTTCGAATATTTGCATAAGTCAATGCCATTGAATTTATTTGTGTAGCCAATAGCAAAGTTAAATCCTCTGGTGTTTCGGTCTTCGCCACAACCACCAATCGCAACCTGTAGGTATATCTACTCGATGTTACATTACATGATGTTAATGATCGGATATCTTCACGTGTCATATTAACGTCCGAAGCGAAGCGAATATAACCAGAGTTTCCATCTCTATCACTTATGCCAATTTCATTCTCTCCATCTGTAATTATTAAACCCTCTTCGGACTTTCGCAACATGTGCCCAATTGTACGAATTTCAGACAGCCATGATGCATTTGCAATGACAAGTTTTTGAGCGACGGAATGGATTAAACTTTCTACCATTATTGAAATGATTTAAAAAATGCATCCGACACAACTTCTTCCCAATTTAAAACAAGGGTTTCAATTTCAATTGGTGATGCACTGAATATTGTTTTGTTTCCAAAATGTGATTCATTGCCTTGAGCAATAGCTAACTGCTTATCCGTTGTAAATGCTAGCTGAATTGAATCGTCACGCTCTCCAATACGAATATCACCACGCAACGAACCAGTAAGATTCAAATCTACCTTTGAGTTTTGTCTTCCCACAACTGATCTAAATTCTGAATAACCACCGGGCAAATACATGCTTTTCCTGCTGTTTCCGTTTTTGAATTTCCCTTGATCTCTCTGACCTTTCTTAGCTTCTTTTCCCCTGCCTTTTAATGATGATGATCGCACCTGAGATGATTGATTTAAACTTGCATACATTGGAGATGTAGAATATTTACCAATAGGTGAGCCATCCACGTCGAGACCATTTAAAAAGATGCGATCGTTCATGTCAGCTTTAAGCACTAACATGCCTTCAATTACTGATTGCGACTGAGCAATCAAAACATCTTTAACACTTTTGGCTAAGGTTTCAGTCAGTTTTTCCCTGTTCATTTTTCTTTAATTTTTCCCATGACGAAACACCTAATAATCCTAATATGGTGGTGCAGTCAATCAGTAAAAATTCAACCGCATTACTTTCGTTGCAATAAGTGAAATGTAAAAATGTAACGAGTAAAGATAATAGAAATGATGTTAATTTCTTTGCTGATGCGCCCCTTGCGTCATTGTCAAACGATCCTATAAGCCACCGCAAGCGATTCATTTCTTTCTGGTGATTACGTCCATTATATTGTCACCGATTCGCTTATAATTATAAACGCAATAAAAGGCGATGTTCTGGCCGAATATAGTAGCCACTGAGGGCAACCAATGCGATGCTGAATCCCATTTATAAACCTCGCACACAACCGATGCTATGTACCCGCTAAATATGGAGATCATAACGAT
>Ga0209702_10009835_pt1 | contig 10483 bp, 12 predicted proteins | sample FRY01_FD_187210 | JGI IMG/M metagenome (GOLD analysis project Ga0209702, IMG submission 187210) | Freshwater microbial communities from Lake Fryxell liftoff mats and glacier meltwater in Antarctica - FRY-01 (SPAdes) (version 2) | ecosystem: Environmental > Aquatic > Freshwater > Ice > Glacier...
CATGCGACGATCGCCAGCCAAAGACTCCATGCGACTCAAACGCAAAGTCGCAGCCTGGAACGACAACTTCCTCGTCAGCCTCATCGCGCAATGAAAAACTCACCCGATTCCCCTGACCCTACACGCATCCCCCCTTGACTCCAGCCCCCCACGGGCCTATCGAACGCGCACTTCCCCGGAGGCCAATTGCTTCCGGTCCCGCCCCATCGCGGGATCGCCATCCGTCAGCGCGTTGCGCCCACGGGTGCCGCTCTGCTTTGGATATCCGCCGCCGGTCCCCATATCCGGCAAAACAACAGGAGCGCGCCCATGTTCGAAAGCCTCTCGGAACGCCTTGGTTCCGTCTTCGACCGCCTGACCAAACAGGGCGCGCTGAACGAATCCGATGTGGACACCGCGCTGCGCGAGGTTCGCACGGCCCTGCTGGAGGCTGACGTCTCCCTCGACGTCGCGCGCAATTTCATCAAGGCGGTCAAGGCCCGCGCGATAGGCCAGGCCGTGACCCGCTCGATCACTCCGGGCCAACAGGTCGTCAAGATCGTCCATGACGAATTGATCCGCGTTCTGACCGGCGACGGCGAACCCGACGCACTGAAAATCGACAACCCGCCCTCGGCCATCCTGATGGTCGGCCTGCAAGGCTCGGGCAAGACCACGACGACGGCCAAACTGGCGAAGCTCCTGAAAGAACGCAACGGCAAGCGCGTTCTGCTGGCCTCGCTCGACACCAACCGCCCCGCCGCAATGGAACAACTCGCGATTCTCGCCGCGCAAGTCGGCGTGGACTCACTTCCCATCGTCAAAGGCGAAACGGCCGTCCAGATCGCAAAACGCGCGAAAACCCAGGCCGCGATGGGCGGCTACGACGTGGTGTTCTTTGACACCGCAGGCCGCATGCACATCGACGAAACCCTGATGGACGAGATCCAAGCCGTTCGGGACATTGCCCAACCGCGCGAAACCCTGCTGGTGGTCGATGGCCTGACCGGGCAGGACGCCGTCAACGTCGCGGCCGAATTCGACGGCAAGGTCGGCATTTCCGGCGTGGTCCTCACCCGGATGGACGGCGACGGTCGCGGTGGTGCGGCGCTCTCGATGCGCGCCGTGACCGGCAAGCCGATCCGCTTTGTCGGTCTTGGCGAAAAGATGGACGCGCTCGAGACGTTCGAGGCCGAACGCGTCGCAGGCCGCATCCTTGGCATGGGCGACATCGTGGCGCTGGTCGAACGCGCGCGCGAGACGTTCGAGGCCGAACAGGCCGAACGCATGATGCGGCGCTTCCAGAAGGGTTTGTTCAACATGAACGATCTGCGCAGCCAGTTGGAACAGATGCAGAAAATGGGCGGCATGCAAGGTCTGATGGGCATGCTTCCCGGCATGGGCAAGATGGCCAAACAGGCCGAAGCGGCAGGTCTGGACGACAAGATGCTGAAACGCCAGATCGCCCTGATCCAGTCGATGACCAAAAAGGAACGCGCCAACCCCGACCTGCTGGCGGCGTCGCGCAAGAAGCGCGTGGCCGCAGGGGCGGGCATGGACGTCTCGGACCTCAACCGTTTGTTGAAACAGCACAAGCAGATGGCCGAGATGATGAAAAAGATGGGCAAGGGCAGCGCGATGAAAGCCGCGATGGCCCAGATGATGGGCAAGGGCGGCATGCCCGACCCGTCGAAAATGTCCGCCGAACAACTGGAAGAGGCCGCGCGCGGCATGAAACAGGGCTTGGGCGGCGGCATGGGTGGCGGCATGGGAATGCCACGTGGCCTGACGCTGCCCGCAGGCTTGTCTGGGATGATGAAAAAGAAATGACCTGCTGTCTGACGCAGGATGCAAATGGAAATCCGGTTCTTGTGACCGAACCCTTGCGCCTGCGCTGGCCGCGGATGTCGGATGTGGGGCGCAGCTTTGCTTTCTGGTCATCGCAGCACTCGGCGCTGAGGGGTGCGCCGTGGATGCATGAGGCGCTGCAGGCGGAAACCACGGGTCTGCCGGACCAATGGCACAACCACGGCTTAAGCCTGTTCACCGTGAGCCGCCTTGGCTTGGACGATGGTAGTGGCGGCATTGGCCCGTTCTTCCCCGCGAGCCACCCCGAACCCGAACTGGAGCGGAGGCTTTTGGACGCCTCCGATGAAGGCCAGGGCCTTGCGTTCGAGGCGGCGGCGGCGTTCCGCGACTGGTGCTTTGCGACCAGCGGCCACGCCACGGCGGTCACCTACACCGACCCGGAAAATACCCTCTCGCACCGCCTTTGTGCCCGGCTTGGGGCCGTTATCGATGCAGCCGCGCTGCATCCCTATGGCGAAGAGCCTACCCTGACGTTTCGTCACCACCCCGGGGGACACGCATGATCGCCCCCACCCTGCACACAGAACGGCTGACACTGCGCATGCCAGTCTACGACGATTTTGCCCATCGTCGGGCGTTCTACGCCACCGACCGCGCGGTGTGGGAAGGCGGGCCGTTCACTGCCGTTCAGGCTTGGCGCATCTTTGCCTCCGAAGTGGGGCAATGGCCGCTGATGGGCTATGGCCCGTTCAGCATCGACGACCGTGCAAACGGCACCTATCTGGGCGAAGTCGGCATCTATCATCCCGAAGGCTACCCAGAACCCGAACTTGGCTGGTTCGTGACACCCGCCGCCGAAGGTCGTGGCATCGCAGCCGACGCTGCACGCGCAGTGATGGGCTGGGTGGTGCAAACCTTCGGCTGGGATCACATCGACAATTATATCGACCCCGGCAATGCCCGGTCCATTGCACTGGCGCTGCGGTTGGGCGGACGGATGGTCGATGCTCCCGGCGCGGACCAAGGCGACATGGTCATCCGCCACGACCTGACGAGGCTTGCATGATCGCCCTCACCCCCACGCCCACCCTGCGCACCGAACGGCTTACCTTGCGCGCACCCCGCGCCACAGACTGGCCCGCGTGGCGCGACTTTGCGGCGTCCGACCGCGCCCGCTTTGTTGGCGGCCCGATCGACGAGGCCAAGGCTTGGCGCGCCTTTGGTCATGTGATCGGCATGTGGGTGTTGCGCGGCTACGGCAGCTTTGTTTTGACCGAAACCGGGTCGGATGAACCGCTGGGCATGTGCGGCCCGTGGCACCCCGCCGACTGGCCGGAACCTGAACTGGGCTGGACAGTGTGGAGCACCGACGCCGAAGGCCGCGGCTTTGCGTTCGAGGCCGCCACCGCCGCCCGCGCCCATGCCTTCGACGATCTGCACTGGTCGACTGCGGTGAGCTACATCGACCCCGACAACGCGCGGTCTATCGCCCTTGCGCAGCGCCTCGGTGCGATCATGGACCCGGCAGCCGTGCCACCGCCCTCTGACAAGTCCGTGCTGGTGTTCCGCCACCACGGCACAGGACTTGCCGCATGACCGACCCAACCGACGCCATCAACCGCGCTGCCACCCTGCTGGCCGAACACCGGGACAGCATCGACAGGCTGGATGCGATCTTGGTCTATACACTCGCCGAACGGTTCAAACATACCCAGCAGGTGGGGCAGCTGAAGGCCGAACACGACCTGCCACCGTCCGACCCCTCGCGTGAGGCGACCCAGATCGCCCGGCTGGAACGGCTGGCCGAAGAGGCCCACCTCGACCCCGCGTTTGCCAAGAAATTCCTGACCTTCATCATCTCCGAAGTCATCAGGCATCACGAGAAGCTGCAGAAGTAACCGATCAGACGATCTTTCCAACAAACGGTGCGTGAAATCACGCACCCTACCCAAACCCCAAGGAGACGACCCCATGTCCATGAAAATCCGCCTCGCCCGTGGTGGCTCCAACAAGCGCCCGCACTACAGCATCGTGGCCACCGACAGCCGCATGCCGCGCGATGGCCGCTTTCTCGAAAAGCTTGGCACCTACAACCCGCTGCTGGCCAAGGATGACGAAAACCGCGTCAAAATGAACCTTGATCGCGTCCAGCACTGGATTTCCCAAGGCGCGCAGCCGACCGACCGGGTCGCGCGTATGCTGGAATCGGCTGGAGTGATGGCCAAGAAGGTCCGCAACAACCCCAAGGCCGCCGTGCCGGGCAAGCGGATGGCCGAACTGGCCAAGAAAAAGGCCGACCGCGCAGCCGAACCGGTTGCCGAGTAACCCCACACACCGGGGCAGGGGGCAGGGGGCGTGATCTCACGCACCCCTTTACCCGGCACCGTGCCAGCAAGTCAGGCAGCATGACAGCAGACCGCATCTGCATCGGGGCCATCGCAGGCTCCTTCGGCGTCTCGGGCGAAGTGCGGCTGAAAAGCTTTTGCACCGAACCTGAAGCCATTGCCTCTTACGGACCCCTTCATACCGAAGACGGCAGTCGCAGCTTTGACGTGAAACTGACCCGCCCCGTCGCGGGCGGGGTCGGCGCGCGGTTGACGGGTGTGGCGACCAAGGAACAGGCCGACGCGCTGAAAGGCACCGGGCTTTATGTGGATCGCGGACGATTGCCCGCGCTGCCTGATGACGAGTTTTATCACGCCGACCTGATCGGCATGGCCGCGCATGACCCGGGTGGTGCGCTGATCGGCGTGGTGCAGGCAATCCACAACCACGGGGCCGGTGACCTCTTGGAACTGGCCGGGGCGGGGTTGAAGCAATCGCTGATCGTTCCGTTCACCATGGCCGTGGTCCCCACTGTCGATCTTGCCGCCCGCCGCGTGATCATCGACCTGCCCGAAGGGCTGGACTAGCGCCGTCTTCCTTGCCACGATGATCGCAGGGATTGCGAGTTGGGGATATTGGTGCACAACCGGTTGCGTCTGATGAATGGGGCGACGGCCCTGTTGTTTCTGGGCCCGCTTATGGCGAGCCTTGGCGGTTTTGGGTGGCGCATCGTTCCGGTGTTCGTGGCGATCTTCTTGTTGTCGACCCTGATCGTGCGCCCGCCCACCTGGCCATACCGCGCTGCGGATTGGGCCCGCCCGGACCCGCCGATTCGCCTGCTGACCCGATGGGTGTTGCAGGTTCTGCTGGTCTTCGTCTGTTTCGGCATCGGCATCGGCATCGGCATCGGGCGCGGTCTGGGCGGCGTGTTCGGCATCCTGCCACTTTTTCCCACGCTGTTGCCCATCGCGGTCTCGCTTCTCGCCATCCCGTTGTGCCGCCTGATCTCGGACCCAAGCAAGGCCGGGGGGATAGACCGCTTTCTGGACACCGCTTTGGCCTGCATCAATACCGCCGCCGCAGACCTGCCGCCTGACCGATCCGATGCCCGCGCGCTGGCCGCCCGCCTGTTGACCCCGCTGCAGGCGCTGCCCGAAACCACCCCCGATCACGAAATCGCCCGCCACCGGCAGGCCATCGCGCTTCACACCGACCGTGCCGACATCGCCCATGTGCTGCGATCCGCCGCGCAGTCCGGAGCCAGCCCCATCGGCCTGCGCGCCCTGACAGTGCTCGCCGGTCTCGCCCTGCCTCTGGTGGCCCCCTGCCCCACCACAAACCCTGCTGCCAATTCAGCGCCGCACGCGGCACCCGCCCCCAACCCCGCCCCCAACCCCTACCGCAAGCCCGACCGCAAGCCCGACCGCAAACCCGACTGCAATCATGCCGCAGATTGACCCCAAAGTCATCTTCCACGCCGGGTTCCACAAGACCGGCACCACCAGCGTCCAGGCCGCCCTGCACCTGCACAGCCCCGCCCTCGCCCCGACCTTCGCCATTCAGACCCGCACCTCCAGCCCCACACTGCTGAACGCCGCCGAAGCCGCGCGGGATCATTCCGCGACGCCCAGCCCCCAAACCGCCGCCCGCCTGACCGAAAGCCTGATGCACTGGGCCGCCAGCCTGACCCTGACCCCGACCCAAGGACTGCTCGTGTCGTGCGAGGATTTCTCAGGCCACATCCCCGGCCGCTTTGGCGTGCCCGATTACCGCGCGGCCCTGCCCATCACCGCGGCGATCCGGGCGGCTCTGCATCCCCACCTGCCGCGCCACCGCCTGACGTTCCTGTTCACCACCCGGCAGCCCGACCCGTGGCTCCGCGCCATCCACTGGCAACTGTCCAAACATGACGAACTGACCCAAGGCCCGGTCCGCTTTGCCCGCAGCCATGCCGCCGCCGCCGATTTTGCACGCCTTCTGGTCGCCCTGCGCGCGCAGATGCCCGACATCCCGGTGCTGGAGGCCGACCTCGCCTCCCTCGCCACGCGCCGTCTCGGCCCCATCGAGGCGCTGTATGACGCGGCCAATCTCCCCCAAGCCCTGCGCGACAGCCTGCTCCAGCCGCCGCACGCCAACCGAAGCCCCCCACACGACCTCGCGCGGGTATTTGTCAAACTGAACCGCTCCGACCTTCCGCGCCCCGAAATCCGCCGTCTTAAACGCGACATGCTGGCCGCCGAAACCCTGCTGCTGGCCGAAGACGACCCGCGCGCTCCGAAATCCAGACACTCCACCTGACCCGTCGCCCCTTTCCTGCTGGCAAAAATATCCCACGGGGGTGTGGGGGTGTGAAACCCCCACCCGGCCAGCCCCAAAGCACAACCTTCCCCTCCGCCCCCGACTTGCGCTAAACTCCCCGCATGACCGACGCATCCGACGCCCCCCGAGGTAAAAGCCACCGCCGCCTGTCCGTCTCGATCAGCGCGCAGCCGCGCGACCTGATGGACGAACCCCTGCGCATCAAGGGCGCATGGACGGCCAAGGTCATCACCCTTTTCCCCGAGGCATTCCCCGGCACGCTCGGCATGTCGCTCACCGGAAAGGCGCTTGACTTTGGCCTTTGGGCGATTGAGGCGATCGACCTGCGCAGCTTTGGGGCGGGCAAGCACCGCAACGTAGATGACACGCCCGCAGGCGGTGGCGCAGGGTTGGTCCTGCGCGCCGACATCCTGGACCGCGCGCTACAGGTGGCCGCAATCGGCACCCCTGCCGACCGCAGCCGCTGGCCCGTCGTCTACCTGTCGCCGCGTGGGCGTCCGTTCTCCCAAGGGCTCGCGCAATGCTGGGCCGCTGGCACCGGCATCACCCTGCTGTGCGGCCGTTTTGAAGGCGTCGATCAACGCGTGCTCGATCACCACAACGCCGAAGAAATTTCGCTTGGCGATTTCGTCCTGACAGGGGGCGAAATCGCGGCCCAGGCGATGCTCGACGCCACCGTGCGTCTGATCCCCGGCGTTCTGGGCAACGCAGCGTCCACCGACGAGGAAAGCTTCTCGGACGGCCTCCTCGAACACCCGCAGTTCACCAAACCCGCCCTGTGGAAGGACCGCCCGGTCCCCGCAGTCCTGCTGTCCGGAAACCATGCCGAAATCGCCAAATGGCGCCGGGCCGAAGCGGAGCGGATCACGCAGGAACGCCGCCCGGATCTGTGGCGCGCCCGAAACGACGTCAAACCCTGACGCCCCACGCAGGGCGGGGTGCACCGCGCCGCGCCCGGACCTTCGGCAAACGCAATCCGGCTGTCGGAAACCCGGTCAGCGACACAGCTTCCCCCACAATTCCACAGCACCTTGGCAGGCTTTGTCGGCGCAGCAACGGTTGCCCGTGCGACGCTGTGCCGAACAGGCAATCCGGTCAGATTCAGGTGTCCGTCGGCCAACCGCAATGCCCCGCAAATCCCGAAAAACGCGTTCAGTTTATTTCTGTCCGGTCACGCAAACGGCACCTTGTTGCCCGTCGTCGTGATGCCTAGCTGGTGTCAGGCAGCGCAACAGCCGGTTGGAGTTATCTACTTGGATTACATTTACGTTCTCGCAGGTCTGATCGGCCTGTTCTTTGGTGGCGAGGCGCTGGTTCGGGGCAGCGTCGGCATTGCGCGGCGCATGGCGATCTCACCCTTGCTGATCGGTCTGACCGTCGTGGGGTTCGGCACATCCACGCCCGAGCTTCTGGTGTCGGTCAATGCCGCCCTGAACGACGCACCTGCAATCGCCGTCGGCAACATCGTCGGATCGAACATCGCGAATATCCTGTTGATCATGGGAATAACCACGCTTGTCTGGCCGATTGTCGTGTCGGGTGCGACGCTGCGCCGCGATACGGCCGTGATGGTTGTGGCAGTCTTTGCCTTGGTGCCGATCTTCGCTATGGGCGAGATGGGACGGCTTGCCGGGGCGGTGCTGGTGCTCGGGCTTGTGGGCTATCTGACCTGGGCTTTCATGCAGCCAGGGGATGCGGCAGAGGAACAAGACGACACACCTGCGCCGTCTTCGATGCTTGTTTCGGCTCTGTGGGTCTTGGGCGGATTGGTCCTGCTGATCTTCGGGGCGCGGTTTCTGGTGGACGGGTCCGTCAACATTGCAACCACCTTCGGGGTGTCCCAGGCGTTCATCGGCCTCACGATTGTCGCCGTGGGCACGTCGTTACCCGAACTCGCCACGTCGGTGATCGCCGCATTCCGGCGTCAGTCAGAGATTGCCATCGGCAACATCGTCGGCTCGAACATCTTCAACGTGCTGGGAATTCTGGGCATCACGGCCTTGATCAAGCCGATCCCGGTCGCCGACAGGTTCCTGACTTTCGATCTGCCGATCATGATCGCGGCGTCCCTTGCCTTGACTGTATTGCTTCTGACACGCCCGGTCATCGGACGCGGCATCGGATTTGCCGCCTTGGCAAGCTATGCAGTTTATGTCTGGGCTGCCCAAGGGTGACCGAAAAAGCCGCGCCGCTTTCAGGCAAGGCACAGGGTCAATGATCGGGCGGGCGCTACGCGACAATCGGCGACGCCCGGTCAACCCTCTGCCCCAAATCGCTGCCCGCGCGATTAAAGACTTGCACAGCTTCGCCTGATGGCCGCGTTCATATTTTGCGAAACACCAAGTCAGGCTGATCTCGGTCAGCCTTTCATGCAGCAATTCATGAATGGCTACCGAAGTATGGCGGGGTTGCTGTGGTTTGACCTGACAATCGCCTGAATAGAGACCATACACCGGCGCATGCTCTGATCCCAGATAACTCGATGTCAGATCACGCAAAACATTCCGGCATCGCGGCGACATAAATATGCGAGGCTCTCATGCTTGCGATGGACGGTCACAAACTTTTCCCAAGAATGAAACTTCAGGTTTGCTGCAAGACGAGGCCAACGCCCACGACAATGCAGTAGGCACGAACGCTGACAAGGAAATCGACAAACAAGTCGCGGCTCTGATCAACCACATTATACCAAGCGTCAACCAAGCTCGTCGTCTTTGATCCAATCCGGGCAGCCCACAAGGTATTCCACTTGGTGGTGTGTGCGACCTTCAACACCACCGTTCTGACGGGCCAATTCTGCCCATCCACGTCCAGCCTCACCCCCGCAAGGCGGATCTTGCCCCACCCCAGGCGCTTATCTCGACAGGCGCCGCTAAAACGGGGGTTGGCGCGATCACGCTGCTATGCGGGGCGTCTGATCAAGGTAGGCCGGATCAAAATCGGCCAGTTCCGTCAGCCCCCGATGGTCAAGAAACTCCACCTTTCCGGCCTGAAAGCTGACCAGGCCTGCTTCTCGCAAATCGCGCAGAACGCGATTGACGTGCACCGAACTCAGTCCCAACGCGTCTCCAAGATGATATTGAGTCAGCGGGCAGCGATAGCCCGCCTTGCCTGCCAGTCCCACAAGCGCAAGCCTTGCCTCCAGTTCCAGCAGGAAATGGGCCATCCGTGTGCGTGCATCGCGTCGACCCAGATTGACAATATGTTCGACCATCATCGCCGTATCGCGCGCTGCCGCCCAAAGCAAGGCTGCGGTCAGTTTCGGGCTTTCCGACCGGCCCCCGAACAGAACTTGATTGCAAACTTCGACCACAACAATATCGGAAATGGATTCGAGGCTATAGCCCGACGTTCGCAGCATGCTACTGCGCAGTCCCATGAAATCGCCAGGGATCTGAAAATTCACGATCTGACGTTTCCCGTCGGGCAAAAGTTTGTAGGAACAAGCCCAACCTGAAATCAAGATATAGCCGACCCGATCGATTTGCCCTTCGTGGAGCATTTCCCGTCCTGCCGGAAAAGACCGGCGTTTACGGTGCAAACTGTCAAGCAGGTCTACATCGTCCGCGGGCAGTTCCAGAAACGACGACAGCTTTTCGGTAAGTGGGATTGAATGGATGAAGCTCACGGAAACCCCCTGATTTGTCTGCAAAATTCTTATCAAAAAGGAAACGCAACTAACCTGCATTAGTTCCATCTATTTTTCTTTTCTCGCCGAAAGGTTTTTCAAAATCCGAAATTTCCCAAAGACTTCAACGGATAAGAGGGCCACGCGATGTACAGGGGCGGGTTGCGCAAACTTTGCTTAAACCGCGGTAATTCCGGCTCCCTGCGGTCGATCTGGCTTCCCTCCAATCGTCTGCGTCTTCTTAGCGGATGAAAAGCATTTCTGCCGCCAGCCCCACTTTGAGGAATGTCTGAAAACCCGCCTTATTCATCGAAAGCGGAAGGGATTGGTTGCGTGCGCCTGAAAGTGCTGTAGATTCAAGCTGCTAGACAAAAACAAACGGCAGCATCGGACGCACGCATGGGTGAAACGTTACTTCCGGTC
>Ga0209702_10009837_pt1 | contig 10479 bp, 5 predicted proteins | sample FRY01_FD_187210 | JGI IMG/M metagenome (GOLD analysis project Ga0209702, IMG submission 187210) | Freshwater microbial communities from Lake Fryxell liftoff mats and glacier meltwater in Antarctica - FRY-01 (SPAdes) (version 2) | ecosystem: Environmental > Aquatic > Freshwater > Ice > Glacier...
AAAAATTTTTAAAGATATTAATTAAATTTCAATAATAAATGTAGTTTAACTCTTCATTGTTATAGTGTTTCAATTTAATTTTTATGTTATCAATTGTTCGATTTGATAATTTAAATATTTTAATTCAGATTGTTGATAAATTAAATTTAGAATTAAAAAAATTTTTTAAGTTACTTTTAAATTCTTACTTGTTTTTTACTTTTATTTCCTATTTTCATTAAGGTACTATAATAAAATATAAATAAATGATGATTTTTTAAGAGAAATTATTTTTCAAAATATATTCTTATAAAATTTTTCCAAATTTATCTGATTTTTTAAATTTTCAGATTTTTTGTAAAAAATTAATCGTCTAAAGATAATATTTTTATATTAGATATATAAAAAAGCTAAATATAGGATAAGGATAGGAAATTAGTGGGATTCATAAATTCGAAATTTGCGTTACAAGGGGGTAGATCATTGATTTTTCTCATAATTTAAAAAATAGCATGAAAGATATAGTTTTACTATAATTAATGTTATTTCAAGATGATCGACTTACTGAAAATGTTATATTTAATATGTGTTTTTTATAATCAAATTCCACATTTTTTTAATGGGGAATTTTCTATGGGTATTCATTTTTTTGCAATATTTAATCTATATATTTTCGTAAGGAATAGAAACTCTTGATTAAAGATTCAATAATATTGCTAATCCATGAATTTAACTTTAAAATTGATGAATGTTTTACAAAATATATCTATCCTATAATTGATTAAAGAGACTTTTGTCCTTTAAATATTTATTAATTTATTATTAAGATTTTTATCAATTTTTGATAATATTTCTTTGTTCCAAAAATATTGTTGAGAAAATTCTAATAAAAGTTTATAATTTTTATTAGATATTGCATATTTTTGATTTTCTAGCCCAATTTATATTCAAATTATATGTTTTTTTATAAATGTTGTATAAATTCTAAAATCTATGATAGAGTTAGTTTCATGAATTTATAATAGAGTTTTAAAATTAAAAAAAAATATATATACCTGATTTGAGATCTTATTTTTAAGTAATTCTGTTAAATTTTTTCTTAATATTTTGACTTTGCATAAAAAATGTTTTTATTAAAGACAATGAAATTTAAGATTTTGTTCAAAAATATTTATTGATAAATGTCTTCGTTTAATCATCGGATGGTAATGATATATGTAATAATATTAATAATTTTTTTTTATTTTTGTATAATCTATGTATATAATTTGATCAGAATTGATCTTTATCCGATGATTATAATTCTTTTTTTTGGACATCCATCTATAAATGGAAAAAAATTCATCTTTAGTACAAAAATATTAAAATATTTTAATTTTTTTTTGTAAAAATTCTATGTTATTTTGATAATTTTCGATCTTATTAAAGGTGAAAGTAGACATTTCTTTAAAAATATTTCTCAAATTATAAAATCTAGATCTGATAAAAATGAAAAAGAGACTTTACCATTTAACTATTATATATTTTTTTTATATTTTATATTTTTTGAATAAATATATATCCAATTAATGATAATAAGAGACCTCTATCCCTTAAAACTTGTAAATTTAAAAGTACTATCAAAGAATATTATTCCAAAAAAAATAAAAAAAAATTTATACTATAATAATTTTTTATTTTTTTACAAATAATTATCCTATGAGAGATATTAAAGACCTCAATTATCCTATAAAGAGATATTGTAATTTAAATTTTTTTATAAATTTATCTTATAAATATTAAATATAAGGAGGTCTTTTTTAACTATTAATTTTTTATTTTTTTTATAACTATATTCTTTAATTAGAAAAAAGAAAATCTTTTACAAATTAAAATATTTATTAATTTTTTAAAATTTTAAACAGTTATCTATCCTATTATTGGTAGAATGAGACCTTAATCAAATAATTATTTATGATAATTTTTATTAGATTTTTCAAGTAATATAAGAAAATAATTTTAATCCAAATATATAATTTAGTCAGATTCTATATTTTTAGTATAATTGTTTATTTTTATTTCAGTAAAATAATTCATGTTCTTAATATAATTAACGTATATATTCTATTGATGTCAAAAAGGATTTCTTTATACTTAAATATTTTCCTATTTTTTTATAATATTATCTTTGGACGTAAAAAAATAGATCTTTAGGCCACAAAAAATTACAAAGAAAAAAACATTCTTTATGTTAAAAAATAATATATGAAACCTTTATCCAATAAAGATTTTGGAAAAATTAATTGATATTTACCATTGTAAAGTTGAAAATAGATCTGCTGCATATAAAAATATTTAAAAAAATATTCTACCTTTTATTGAAATTAAAATTACATTTATCATAATAATATTTCTAAAAAAAATTGGCTCGCTTCCAAAATATGAGTACATTTCTATATTCTAAATAAAAGTTTATATTTTAAGAATTAAAATAATACAAAAAAATACTTCGGTAATAAATAATACAAATTTTGATGATTATTATCTATAAACTGTAACAAATATTATGTTAAAATGTAAAAGTATTGTTTAAAAATTAAATTTGTATTTTATTATAAACTTTGTAATAAAAAATATGATTTGATATTAAATTGCAAAATTGATTATGTTTATTTTTGGAGTGTGTTAAGTATTTAAAAGATGTAAATTAAATTTCGATAATAAATGTAGTTTAATTCATCATTAATGAAAGTTTCAATTTAATTTTTATGTTATCAATAATACGATTTGTCAATATAAATTTTTTTATTTACATTTTTGATAAATAGAATTCAGACTTAAAAAATTTAAATTTATCTTTTAATGCCTTTCATGTTTAATAATTTTATTTATTATTTAATTCAGTCATAATACTAAAATTTCATTTAAATTGATACTTTTAAAGTGAAAAATTTTATAGAATATTTTTTATCATATTTTTCAAATTTTTTTAATTTTTGGATTTTTTGTAAAAAATTTATCGTCTAAAGATAAAAATTTTTATATTAGATATATAAAAATAATAAATAAAGGATAAAGATCGAATATTAGTGGGTTTGATTTATTCGAGATTTGCGACAGAAGGGGGTATATCATCATTTTTTCTCAAAATTTTAAAAACAGCAAGAAATATCTTCATTTACTTAATAAATGTTTTTAAAATTATTGACTTACTAAATCTATTTTTCTTTATAAGTTATTTTGATTATCAAATAAAATTTATTTTAATAGAGTTTTTTCTATTATTATTCATTTATTTTGCATTATTTGAACTATAATTTTCCTAAAAGAAGATCTTTTTATAAAATAATCAATAATATTATTAAATTATGAATCTAACTTTATTATTGATAAATTTATACCAAAAAAATATATCCTTTAATTGAAAAAAGTCACTTATATCCATTGAATATGTATTAAAATTATTTTTTAACATTACTGTCAATACGTGAAAATAAAACTTTATCCCTTAAATATTCTTGAGAAAATTCTAATAAAAAGTTTGTTTCTGATTTTTTAAATATTTCATTTTTTTGATTTTACAAAACAATATATAATCAAATGATACGTATTTTTAGGAATGTCATATAAATCTCGAAAATATATGATTGAAATAGTTTCATGATTTAATAATAGATTTTAAAATTTTAAAAAAATAATTTTACTAGATTTGGTATCTAATTATTAAGATAATCATGAATATTTTTGATGAAAATTCTGAGCATACTTTAGACATATTATTATAATTTGACACTGGAATTTAAATTATTGCACAAAAATATTTATGGAAATACATCTTTGTTTATTCATTAGACGATAATTTTTAGGAAAAAATATTTAAAGACTGTATACTTTTTTTTCGATAATTAGAAAACCTGTTACGAAAAAGTAAAATTAATTAAAGGTTAAAGAATAATATGAATCGATAAAGGGCATATAGATTTTAACACTTTTAAATCATAAATACTTATTTCCCTAACTAATACTACTTTTTCAAAAACTTTGAAAACATATATTTATCAAATCTATTCAAACTTTTTTTAAATTTTTTACTAATTATACAACATATGATATGTAAAAAAAGGTCTTTTAGATAATAAATATTTTAAATTTGTTTTAAATATTTAAAATATTTATAACCTATAATCAGTAAAACAGGTTTCTAAAATATAAAAATTCATCTGATTTTTTAATTTTCTTATAGAAATATACATCCTATAATCAGAAAATAGAGGTCTAACCTATAAATTATTATCGTTTTTTTAAAACTTTATAACAAAATAACAAATTATATAGCCTAATATAGTGAAAAAAATAACTCATCTATAAAAATTTATCAAATTTTCTTATTTTTTTATTAATTATATAAGCTTCACTCATACCAAAAACCTCCTCTAACATATAAATGCTTATCAATTTTTAAAAAATTATCTAACTTATATTAATTTAAAACAAGTCTTTTTGGTTGATATATTTCTAAATTTTTATATGATAAATTCTAAATATTATAAAAAATGAAATTTATCTATGAAATATGTAATAATTTTTATAATTTTTTTGTTATTTTTAAATTTTATTTGAATATAATTTGTAAAATACGATCTTTATCCTATGAAACTTATTATTTTTTTTTAACATTCACCATTAATTTGAAAAATATACATTAGTACTAATATATTATTTAATTTTTTAAATTTTTATAAAGATTTCTTATGATTTATTTAAAAATTTCTATACCATTAAAAGTAAAAGTAGACATTTCTTTAGAAATATTTCTCAATTTTACAAAACATCTATCTATTAATATGAAAAAAGAGACTTTAACATATATCAATTTAATTTTTTTAAAAATAATTTTATATAATATTAATAATATTAAGAGTCCTATATCCCTTAAAACATATAAATTTAAAAAAACTTACAAAGAATACTATACCCAAAATTAAAAAAAAAGATATTTATCCTATAATTGTTTGTTGATTTTTTACAAATATTTATCCAATGAAGTGATATTAAATACCACAATCCATAATTAATTGATATTATTTTTTTTTCTTTTCTAGAAAATTGTCTTATTACTAATACATATAAGGAGGACCATTATTTCTATCAATTTTTTAATAACTCTATCCTATAATTAGAAAGAAGGTATTTTTGTCCAATAATATAAATTATTTATTTTTTAATATTTTAAACAAATATCTACACTACAATTGGTAGAAAGAGATCTTAATCTTATAAATATTTGGGGGATTTTTTTTGATTTTCGATAAATACAGGAAATTAAATTAATCCAAAAATAATATTAAGTCATTTTTTAAAAATTAAGTATTATTTTTTATTTTTATTTATAATTATGAAAATATATATTTAACAAAGATAATGAAAGAGGTAAAAATTTATAAAATAAGTTATTTAATTTTTATATGTTTATTATTAAACTTGCCATATTTAGTATGTAACTTTTTATTGATTTCTCTAATGAGATTATTGAATTAAGTATTTGTTATATTTTTAAATTCTGGCATTTTTCTTTGTCATTTCTTAAAAATGATATTTCTAATCTTTTTTTCGAAAAAAACGAAATTTTTCCATTTTTTTAGGGGCATAATATAAGAAAAAAAGCTTTTATCTTTTAAATTTTAATATTCCTTCTTGTTTATTTCTTGTTATTTTATTTAGGTATATTATTAATATCCCATTTAAATAGATACTTCCAAAGAAAAATATTTTATAAAACCAGTTCTTATCAAATTTTTCTAAATTTTTTTAAATTTTATATTTTTTCGTTTTTTTGTAAAAAACCTAACGTCTAAAGATAATATTTTTTATATTAGATATATAAAATTAATAAATATAGGATAAAGATCGAATATTAATGGGTTTGATTAATTCGAGATTTGCGACAGAAGGGGGTATATCATCGTTTTTTTGCAAAAATTTAAAAAAAGTATAAAAGATATAGTTTTATAATAATTAATTCTATTTAAAATGATTTACTTACTAAATATTTTATTTGTAATAGGGGTTATTTATAATTAAATAAAAATTCTTTAATATCATTTTTTAATGATATTTATTATTTTTAATATGTTTATCTATAATTTTTAGTAAAAACCAAAAACTTGTAAAAAATTAAATAATCTTATTGCTATTTAATACATGAATCTAACTCTATAATTAAATAAATTTAAAATAAAATATATATCTTATAATGGAAATATACAGACTTTTATCATTTAAATATTAATTAAATTTTTTTTCATAATTCTATCAATACTTGAAAATAGATCTTTATCACATAAATATTGTTGAGATATTTTTAATAAAAAGTTGGTTTATGTTTTTTTTAGACTTTGTTTTTTTTGATTTTCCAAAACAATTTATTTTCAAATTATTGGAATTTTGATAAATCTCAAAAAAATTTAAAAAATATATGGTAGAAATAGTTTCATGATTTATTTATAAAGTAAAAATTTTAAAGAATATTTTTACTTTATTGAAGTCTATTTTTTATGATAAATTGATAAATTTTTAAGGAAATGTTTTAATAAGCTTAAGTACTATTTTTATAATTTTACAATGGAATTTTAAAATTTTTAAACAAATATTTAAGGGATAGAAGTCTTATATTAAACATTAGATGATAATTTTCCGAAAAATATATATTCATCGATTACTTACTTATAGATAATTAGGAAAGCCTGCTAAAAATTTCTGTTAATTAAAGGATAAAGACTAAAATGTTTAGATAAAGAGTATATAAATTTTGCATTTATATTTATTTGTTTAATTAAGACAACATTTCAAAAACCTTTTATAGAAATAAAATCAGATGAAAATCTTTTTTGATAAAATTAAGAGAAATAGTTTACTTTTTGCAATTTTTATCGCTAGAATATTTACTATAATATAATTTTGTAAAGAAATATGCTTGATTTTTATCCAATAAAGTCCTTTATTTGTATTAATACTACTGTGTAAAATTTTTTAATAATAAAAGATATTCGTTGTTTTAAATAAATCCTTGATTAATTCCCCATATTGAATAATGAAATAGCATTAATCATAAAATCAATATCTTTTCTGCATAAATGAAGAATTTAAAAAAAAATTATGATCATTCCCGTTGGGATTGTAAAAAAGTCCTATACGACTGAATTAAATCCTAACTATATCCTATATATTTTTATTTTATATCACAAATTTAAAAATACGAATTTTTTGAGGTGAAAAGATTTCTAATTTTTCCAATAATTAAATCTTTTTGAGAAATTTGTAAATAATTCAATTTATTAAATATTGATAATAATTCATTTAGTTTAACCTATGAATTTTATTTTTTATTTTTTATTTTTTATTTTTATTTGCGGAATTGATCTGAAAATATAATAAGATAATAGTATATTTAAAGATAAAATCTGTAACTAATGGATTTTTGCTTATGTCAATGAAATTATAGAATTGGAGAAAGATTTTTCCTTTGGTTTATTATATAAAATATTCTTTTTCCAACTTATTGGCAGAATTCATTTGGTATTTTGAATACATCATTTTAAAACTGATGATTGGGGCTTCAGTAACAAATTTGGTAAATATATGGATATAATTTAATGTATTGGAACTATACTTTCCTTGAATAAATAATATAAAAGTAATTTTTAAGATCATTATTAACTTACGTATTCTTTAGTTTATATATTACAATAAAAATATGTTCATCTATATAGACAGAGCAATTATTGTTTTTTTCTCAATTTTAAATACTACAATTGTTAAATATAGAATTTTATTTAATTAATATATTATATAAATTTTTATTTAATTTATATATAAACATTATTTTATTCTTTATTAAAATTATTTTTTTGAAAGGGAAAATATTAATAAAAAGATTTTTCAGATTTTTATAAATTTTATAATTTTTGGATTTTTTGTAAAAAACTTTTCGACTAAATATAGTAATTTTTATATTAGATATACAAAAATGATAAATATAGGATAAAGATCGGAAATTAGTGGGTTTGATTAATTCGAATTTAGCGGCACAAGGGGGTAGATCATTGATTTTTTTCAGTATTATAAAAACAGTATAAAAGATATAGTTTTACTTTAATAAATGTTATTTCATGATGATTGATTTACTACAACTATCATTCTTAAAAGGCGTTTTTTATTATAAAATGATATTTCTTTTTTCAGGATTTTTTATTTTTTTATTAATAACATTGTTATATTTAATCTTTATTTGTTTCTTTTTAAAACAAAATTTTTTTAAATAAAAATCAATATTATTGCTAAAACATGGATTTAACTATATAAAGCATGAATTTTAAAAAAAAGTATCTGTCCTATAATGATAATAAAGAGACTTTTATCCTTTAAATATTTGTTTAATATTCTTTTTAAAATTTCTATAAAAAATTGAAATACATCTTTATCCAATAATATTGTTGAGAAATTTACTGGAAAAATTTCTTTATAATTTTTTTTCATATATAGTATTTTTAGAATTTCAAAAATATTTATTGTTCAAATAATAGGTATTTTTATATATGCCAATAAAATATTCAAAATTATATGATAGAAATAGGAATTCAGTCAGCTGTATCCAATTTTTTTAAAATCACCAAGGTATTGATGATAATCATTTTTAATTTTCTAATTTATACAGAAAAGTTATGAATTTTTATGATTAATGCTTATTGGAGATGGTGAATTGAGTGAAAGATATTTTTTTAATTACAAATAATTTCTTTTATTATTTGAAAAAAATTTCTACTATTGTTATAATAATACAGATAATATGTCTTTATTATATAAAAATACAAATTTAGAAAAACCTCAGGAAATTTGGATTAATCTAGGAAAATTTGGATGAACCTCAGTAAATTTGCAAGAATCACCGTAAACTTGAAAGGAAACAAGGAAAATTTGAGGTATCTCAGAAAATATTGACGAGTCTATGAAAATTTGGAAGAATCTCAGTATATTTGGGTGATTCTAATAAAATTTTGAAGAATCTAAGAAAAATTGCAACAATAACGGAAAATTATTCTATTAAATACTAATGTAAAATTGTTTTTAAAAAATAATATATTATCAATAAATATAAATTCATGGAAAAATTACTAATATCTAAATTAGATATTATAGAGTTTGCTATTAAAAATTTATAAAATTATATTTTAACATTTCCTTTCACATTATAAAATAGTTTTCAGCCTAAATAGATTTAGTTAAAAAAAGTTATTATTTAATGGGCAAAAAAAGACTTTGTCAGGTAAATTTTTTACAATATTTTTGTTATATTCCTTTATTAAATAAATCTTAAGCCAATAAAAATTTAATAAAAATAATGCCTTTTAATGACAAAAGACAGTTCTTCATCATATATATATCTTCAAAAATACTTATATTTTATTTTTTATTGTATTCTAAAAGTAAGAAATAGTTTATAATCCTAATTTAATTTACGTTTATATTTACTTGATGACAAAAATGTTTTCTTTATCCTATAAATATTTTTATAACTTTTTTAATATTACCGATGGAAGCAGAAAAATAGATCTTTGCCTACAAAGAATTACTAAGAAAAATAAATATTCTTAATTATAAATAATAATAAAAAAGACTACCTTTATCCTATCAATATTTTTCAAAAATTATTTAATATTTACCTTTGCAAAATTGAAATTAGATCTATTGCCAATAAAAATGTTTAAAAATAATCTTACTTTTTATGAAATTTCAATTAAATATATAATATTAAATACTTCTTAAAAAAATTGTTTCGCTTCCAAAATATTAGAAACGGTCTTTATGCTAGATAAATTATTAGATTTGAAAAATATAAAATTTCAAAAACATAATACTTTTGTAATAATTAATACAAATTTAGATAATTATTTTCTTTAAACTGTAACAAATCTTATGTTTAATTTGATATTTATGACTAAAGATTCTTTGAAATCTTTTTGTTTTATATAGACTTTGTAACAAAATATAGAATATTAAATTACAAATTTCATTATGTTTATTTTGGGGATTGATTAAAAATTTTTAGAGTTATAAATTAATTTTTAATAATAAATGTAGTTTAACTCTTCATTGTTAAAGTGTTTCAATTTAATTTTTATGTTATTTATCAATTGTTCGATTTGAAAATTTAAATATTTTAATTCAGATTGTTGATAAATTAAATTTAGAATTAAAAAATTTTTTAAGTTACTTTTAAATTCTTTCTTGTTTTTTACTTTTATTTCCTATTTTCTTTAAGGTATTATAATAAAATATAAATAAATGATGATTTTTTAAGAGAAAATATTTAAGAGAATAAATTCTTATAAAATTTTTCCAAATTTATCTGATTTTTTAAATTTTCAAATTTTTTATAAAAAATTTATCGTCTAAAGATAATATTTTTATATTAGATATATAAAAAAGCCAAATATAGGATAAGGATAGGAAATTAGTGGGATT
>Ga0209702_10009846_pt1 | contig 10468 bp, 10 predicted proteins | sample FRY01_FD_187210 | JGI IMG/M metagenome (GOLD analysis project Ga0209702, IMG submission 187210) | Freshwater microbial communities from Lake Fryxell liftoff mats and glacier meltwater in Antarctica - FRY-01 (SPAdes) (version 2) | ecosystem: Environmental > Aquatic > Freshwater > Ice > Glacier...
GTCGTCGGCCTCTTCCCGAGCGAAGAGTCACTCCTACGACTCGTCACCGGCGTCCTCATCGAGATCTCCGAGACCTGGGAAACCGGCAAAGCATACCTCACTCTCAACTAACAGAAACCAAACCAAAGAAACCAAAACCACCACCTTCAGAAAAAGTCATCAGCCACTTTTACAGAAAAATATTTACGCGGCCGGAATTTCTAGATTGGAATCGCTCTATCTCCATAGGAAATTTGAATAGTCCACAGCATGAAACTAATATCCTCTGACATGCCGGGATATGCGGTCACCGCGATCCTGATGGTCGGCCTCTGCTCCAGTTGCGCCAGCAAGAGCGCAAACGGCGGGGCCTCTAACAGCGGCATGACCGACCGACAAAAGACCACCGCACAGGGTGCCGGACTCGGGGCCCTCGTCGGGGCCCTCGCTGGTGCCGCCATCGGTGCCAATACCGGAAACAAGAACTGGCAAAAGGGCGCCCTCATCGGGGCTGCGGCGGGAGCCATCGGTGGCGCGGCCTATGGAAATCACGTCGCCAACAAGAAGGCCCAATATGCCAAACAGGAGGACTACCTCAACGCCTGCATCATCCACAGCCGCCAGGTCAACAATGAGACGGTCAACTACAACATCGCCCTTCGTCAGGACATCACCCGGTTGAGCCAGCAGAACGATCAGCTCATGGCCCAATACCGGGCCGGTCGGGCCAGCAAAAAGCAGATGACCGCCCAAAAACTGCTCATCGCCAGCCGCCGCAGCGAGGCCAACCAAAAGCTGCAGACGGTTTCCGATGAAATCAGCATCCAGACCACCGTCATGGAACGGGAGAAGGCACCCCAAATGCAGTCCGACATCGAGTCCCTTCGCGGTCAGAAATCCCAACTCGAATCACAGGTGAACGATTTGGCGACCCTCGACAATCGCTTCAGCGTGTAGACGCCCCCGCCACCATGATCCCGTGCGAACCAGAAATTGAGAGACCCCGCCGCCCGCTGGAGGTGGCCCTTGTCGTCCTGCTGCTGGCGGGCTGTGGGCCGGTGTCCGATGACCCGCGGGAGGGCGGGCTCGCCGGCTACCTCCAACACGGCGATCGCGGATACCAACGGCGCCTCGACTCCCGGCAGTCCGAACTCGACACCCTCGATGCCGAGGGCGCGCGCCTGAAGCGCACCAGCGGATCACTCCAAGAGGACCGCAGTTCGATGCAGGCACAGCTGAACCACAACCGCAGCGCCCTGCGCAGCATGAACGGAGAACTCGCCACCCTCGAGCGCCAGGTCGCCTCCAGCCGCGGCAACAACCAGCGATTGCTCGGCGAAATCCGCGGCAAGAAAAGCGAGTTGTCCGCCATGCAGAACGGCTCCGGCAGCGTCGATGCCCAGACCGCCGAGCGACGGAAGCTGCAGTCCGAGATCGCCGACCTCAAGGAACGCGCCCGGCTCCTGCTTGAAGTCCAATGAAGACTCCACGTCGTCTCCCGCCTTCACCCGATATGAACTCATCACCTTCATCTGTCCGGGGCCTCCTCAGCCTCAGCGGCCTCAGCGGCCTCAGCGGCCTCAGCGCCCTCTTCAGCGGCGCCCTGGCCCTCGTCGTCTTCCTCGCCCACTCCCTGGCCCTCGGGCAGCAATCCCGCAGCCCCATCGTCCTCGAGGGAAAGAGCATCCTCCCCCTCCGCGTCCTGGCCCGGCCCTTCTCACACATCTACAACGAGCCGGACCCCGCCAAAGGGATCGCCCGGGAGAACGTCCCGCCCTTCTCCAGCTATTACGTCTACACCCGTCCCATCGAAAAGGACGGCAAGGACCAGAAAATGGTCGGCGGCGAAGGTTGGCATGAGGTCGGTTCCGACAATCGCGGCACCATTCTCGGATGGATGCGCAACGAGGATGTCATGGAGTGGAAACAAACCCTCTGCCTCGAATTCGAACATCCCCAGGGCCGCAATCCGGTCCTCCTCTTCAAGGATCGGGACACCCTCGTCTCCGACCTCATAGAGGCCCCCACCGACCGCCGCGCCAAAGAGGCCCGCAAACTCTACAGCGCCATCGAGGACGGAAAAATCGACGACTCCTTTCCGGTCCTCTCCATGGAACCGAAACGCGCCGTCGATATCTCCTCCAGCTTCTACCTCATGCCCATCCTCGACCACGAGGAAATCAAACTCGATGCCCGGGAGGGACGCCTCCTCCGCATCGCCGCCGCCACCGGGGCCGCCGACGGACGGGGCGCCACCCTCATTGCCGATCAAACATTCCGCGAAACCGCCAACGCCGGATCGGAACTCGACCACGCCAAACTCGACAAGCTCACCATCGACCTCGTCTACGTCATGGATCTCACCCTCTCCATGGAGCCCTTCGTCGATGCCACCCGCGACCTCATCCAAAAAATCTCCAGCGCCCTCGACCGCTCCGGCGACCTGCAGGGCCGTATCCGCTTCGGCTTCTGGGGCTACCGCGATTCCGGGGAAATCGCCAACATCGAGTTCAACACAAAAAACTACACCCCTACCCTGCAGTCCGCCGCGGAATTCGCCAACACCATGACGGGCGTCGCGGTCACGAAGACAGACAGCGTGGATTTCGAGGAGGATGTCTTCGCCGGTGTCGCCGACGCCATCACCCGGACCCAGTGGAACCCCAATGCCCTGCGCTTCATCATCCTCATCGGCGACGCCCCCTCCCATGAACTCGGACACAAGTGGAACGCCAGCGGGATGGATGCCGTCTCGCTCCGGGAACTGGCCGATGCGGGCCGCGTCTCGATCTTCGCCATGCACCTCAAAGACTCCAGGTTCCCCCAGTTCCATGACGCCGCCCGGGAACAGTTCCAGACCCTCGCCGCCAATCGCGGCATGGGATCCGAAACGCAGTCGGTCAGCTACCACGCCCTCAATGCCCGGGAGGTCGATTCCTTCACGGAGGGGAGCATCGGCTTTTTCGAGCCCTTGCAGGAAACCCTCGAGGCCGCCGTGCGGCAGTCCGGCGGCACCGTCCGCGACCAGACCCCCATCGATCCGCCCCTCACCACTCCTCCCCCGGTCCCCACCACTCCCGACCCGGCCCGGCAGCAGGTCCGCGATCTCTCCCGGGAAATGGTCCGCGCCGCCCTCGTCGATTGGATCGGCCGACAGAACAACGTGCAGGCCCCCCGGGACGTGGTTGCCTGGGTCACCGACAAGGACCTCGTCGATCCTTCCGTGCAAGCCCTCAAGGTCAACGTCCTCCTCACCAAGAACCAACTCGACGCCCTCAACAGCACCCTCAAGGCCACCCTGCAGGCCGGCCTGCGCGGACAACTCAGCGGCCGGGGCTTCTTCGCCGAACTCCAATCGGTCTCCGCCACCGCCACCGTCAAACCGGACGCCATCAAGAATGCCAAACGCTTCGCCGACACCGGCATCGCCCCCGAGTTCCTCCTCGGCCTCCCCTACAAGAGCGAGGTCATGAACCTCACCCCGGAGCTCTGGGCCTCCTGGTCCGAGGACCGCCAGCAACGCTTCCTCCTCAAGGTGGAAAGCAAGATCGAATACTACTCCACCATTCACGACAAACCGGAGCGCTGGGTCGCCCTGAGCGAGGGCGCGGACGAGGATGAGGATGAAAAAGTCGCCCCCATCCCCCTCTCCATGCTGCCCTGAATCACCCCTCCCGACGTTGGCCTCCATCTACCAGATAGCCGATCGCCAAAAGAGGCGCGGCACCGGCGACCAGACTTTCACCCTCCAGGTGCCCGACTTCAACATCGGAGAGGGCGAGTTCGTCGTTGTCCACGGCCAGAGCGGCTGCGGAAAAAGCACCCTCCTCGACATCCTCGGCCTCGTCCTGCATCCGGACTCCGACCGCGAATTCACCTTCCACCCCGCCCGGCGCGACCCGGTCTCCATCAACCCCTCCACCCCCGACAGCCTCCTCACCACCATCCGCAGGCGCGAAATCGGCTACATCCTGCAAACCGGAGGGCTCCTCCCCTTCCTCACCGTCCGTCAGAACATCGAACTGCCCCGCCGCATCAATGGCATGCACTCCTGCCGCGAGGAGGGCGAACACATCGCCCGGCGCCTCGATATCGATTCCCAGCTCGGGAAATTTCCCGCACAACTATCCGGCGGCCAACGCCAGCGCGTCGCCATTGCCCGCGCCCTCGTCCACTACCCACCCGTCATCCTCGCCGACGAACCGACCGCTGCCGTGGATCAACTCACCGCCGCAGGCATCCTCGAACACCTCGGCGATCTCATCCGCGAACTGGGGGTCACCCTCGTTCTCGTCACCCATCACGTCGAACCGGTCCTCAACCTCGCCAGCCGCTTCTTCACGTTCCGCATCGAACGCGACGGCTCCGGCATCACCTCCATCTGCCATGAATCCACCCGGCCGGCCAAGTTCTGAATCCAGCCGGACCGCATCGCGCCCCGACGACCCGCCCACCGCGCAGCGGGGGCTGATCCTCTCCCTCGCCTCCTCCGACCTGCGCCACGAGAAGGTCCTCAACGCCTGCCTCCTCCTCGCCCTCACCGCAGTCTTCGCGCCACTCTTGATTCTCTTCGGACTGAAAAACGGCATCGTCGAAACTATGCGCGACCGCCTCGTCGAGGATCCCCGGAACCGCGAAATCCGTCCGCGCACCAGCCAAGTCTTCGAACGCGCCTGGCTCGACACGCTCCAACAACACCCGGAGGTCGCCTTCGTCGCCCCGATGACCCGGCAAATCTCCACCAGCGTGAAAGCGCGCATTGCCGGGCAGGATAACCTCATCGACCTCGACCTCCTCGCCACCGACCCCGGTGACGCCCTGGTCCTCGAGAACGAAGCCACCATCCCGACACCCGGAGAGTGCGTCCTCAGCGCCTCCGCCGCGGAAAAGCTCGGAGCCGTCCCCGGCAACGAAATCGAGATCGAGGTGGCGCGCTACCTCGATGGACAACGCTCCGCCGTCACCGTCGTGCATCGCTGCATCGGCATCACCTCGCCCCGGGCCACCGGCCTTCCCGTCCTCTTCGCCACCCTCGACACCCTCGAGGCGGTCGAGAATTACCGCGACGGCCGTGCCGTTCCGGAACTCGGCTGGCCCGGTGGCATTCCCGAGGCCCAACCGATGTTCGACGGCGCCCTCCTGGCCCTCCCCGGTCTCCTTCCCCGCGAAGACGAACTCGAACTCGTCGTCTCCACCGGCTTCAGCACCATCCGCCTCCTCCCGCCCGATGAGCGTCCCTCCTCCGACCTCCCCCCGTCCGCCCACCTCTACCTCCTCACCACCATCCGCAGCGGCATCCGAAAACACCTCGAAACCCTCAAGGGCCAGACCGCGGCGGATTCCTCACCCGCCGTCACCTCCACCCTCGGCCTCCTCGACGCCGCCATCGGCGATGTCGAATCGCTCGTCTACCGCGCCGAACACGACTCCGCCGCCGCCTGGGTCAAAATCGCCTCCAATTCCGGCTACTTCCTCGCCCGCGAACTCCGAAAAATGCCCAAGAGCGAACGCTTGCTCGAACTGGTCCGCAAATCGGGGACTCCCGCCGAAATCACCCGCGACGAAACCCGCCACGCCAACCTCCTCATGAACATCGAGGACGCCGCCAACCAATATGCCGACGCCCTCCGGGAACTCTCCAAACTCGACCGCGACATCGTCCTCGAGACCTTCGCAACCTTTCAGGAAAAGGTCACCGCTCTCAACCTCGAGGAGCAAATCAAGGCCAACGACATCATCGTGAATCATGTGAAGGACTACTTCGACACCAAACGACTCGACATGGAGGCCTATCAGAGGGAACTACAGTCCCTGTAACCCCCATGCCCCATCCCATCCTCGAAATCCGAAACCTCGCCAAGTCCTTCGGCAGCGTCCACGTTTTCGGCAAGAACCTCGCCAAGGCCCTCCTCAACGACCCCGACCTCCTCCTCCTCGACGAACCCACCGCCTCCCTCGACCCCAACATCGCCGACAAGGTCCGCAAACCGTCCGCCGCACCCACCGCAACCGCCCCATCGCCATCCTCTACACCTCCCACAATATGAAAGATATCGAAGAAGTCTGTGATCGTGTATTATTTATGCACTCGGGAAGGATCTTAGCCGCAGGGACTTCCGACGAAATCAAACAACGCTTCGCCGGCAAGGACCTCGATGAGGTCTTTGTGAAAATTGCAGGCAACCCAGTGGAAGCTCTGCTGCTCTGAGCCCTATCTACTAGTGCTACCCATCTCACCAAGGCTATGGAAACGCTGGAGCCGGACCGTCAGCGATTCCGGCCTGATCCGCTGCGACCGAGACAACCCGCCACAGTGGATGGTAGAGCGATTCGAAGCGAACCGGAAAATGTCGTCCTCGGTCGCTCAACAAGCGGACATCGTCATGCATTGCGATGACGAGACACGAAATAGACCACTAGTGCGACCACCAGCACGCATCCGGCAGACCAAAGAGCCCAGTTGAGGCCGCCACTCTCAGTGCCATCGGCGGTAGAAGCAGGCACCTCCGGGGTCGGCACCTCGCCGCCGGGTTCCGTTTCGTTCTCATGTCCCTCCGTCCCTCTTGGCCGCCGAACCGGGTCGATCGATTTCGCGGCAAGTCGCTTCTCCAGCTTTTCCATCTGCCTTCTGACATTCACTCTCACGCGGACATCGTCGTCTGCTTCGTACTGCCGGATTAACTCAAGATCTACCCGATTTCCGTAGGCGCTGAACACCGGCAAGGCGGCATTCACCAGCAAATAGTAATCGTCCGGACGGGGCTTGGGCTGCTCCGCCAGCTCGGAGCGCAAGAAATCGAGAAGTTTCATCTGATCTCCCGGAGCGTTTTTCAAGGTTATCACGATATCGGACATCTTTCCGTAGTCGCCCCGATACTCATCGGTCAGCAAATACATCAATGCCGGCCGGACAGCAGCTCCCTGGTCCCGATACCACTGAAGGTCCTCCCAATAGGGATGATCCTTCGGATACATTGGCGCGTCCACATAGTGTCCGTGCTCCCTGGTGAACTCGAGAACTCTCAAGCTTATAGGATCATTCGGCGGTTCGCCCTCGGCAAAGAGGGCTGGCTGAAAGACCAAGGTCAACGCGATGCAAGCAGATCTCGCTATGGATTTTTTTCTCATGGGTACACCTCAATAACTCCAGCTCCATAAATGGTTGCTTCTTGGCTCTCGGTCAAACGCCTGGTGTTCGTCGTATAGCTTCCCGCATCCCTGGAATAGCTGACACCCGAGCGCATCAGGTTTCCAGACTCGGAGAAATGACCATTCGAGTCTCCGGCACCATCTAGCAATATATGTCCCAGCTCGTGCGCCCACACGGCCTCTCTCCGAAGCTCAAGAGAAAGGATGAAGGTGCGCTGGAAATTCGACGCATTACTCCATCCGAACGGAAACGCCATTCCTCGCGCCTCTCCGCTAAGGACCTGTGCCGTGAGCAGTGCCGGTGCGACATAAATCGCACGAACGTCAGTCTGGTCCGAAGGTGTGGCGAGCGCATTCAGGAAATTCACCGCCTCAGTGGACAGTGTCCCAAGCGTCGTGATCGTGTCCAAAAGAAGTCCTTCAGAGAGGTCCACCCCCGCCGGCACCGCAACAAACTGAACGGACGCGAATACCTCCAATCCAATCTGGGCGTAGATTTCCCTCGCAAGCTCGATGTCATCCAGCGCGAGCGCTAATAGGTCCTCATCGAAGATCCCATTCGGCGTCACGATCAACGAGCTCACTTCGACAGATGCTCGCGCCAATACTGGAAGGGTAGCTCCGACTTCCCCGTCGATAGCGGACAACCTGAATTTCACCTGACTTCCGAGCGCAGCAATATGCGGCTGATCATCCTCCTGATCCGCGTTCTTGAAGCCGTTGTCCACCGCATCCGAAACAAGAATCATCGGCTTGGAGACATAGCCGTCGGAAGCGATTCCCAAATTGGGCGCTCCGGGGTCAAGCTGCAGAACCATCTTGGTCGGGGCATCGTTGTGACCATCCGGATCGCCTGCCGTTTCCACGAAGAACTGATCGAATGGTTCTGGTAGCTCATTTGTTGCGACAAGAATGCGGAACCGATCAATCTCCTCGCCAACGTTGGTGTCGATGAAGTCCTGCCTGAAAGCGCCAACTCCGTTCCATGCATTCTCCCACTTCGCCACCTTCAATTCATCAGTGGAGACCCATTTGCCCAACTGAGGATTCCTTACCTGGATTTCAAGTGGCATTACCGCCACAACCACCGTGCTAGACAAAAGCTCATCGCCTACATTGGTCGCGAAAAGCTCGATCTCGATTGTGAGCGACGAGGATTCTGGAGCCTGCAAGACAGAGTCGTGCTCGAAATGGACCGGATCAAACCCGTGTAGGGTGGTTCCCTCGGCTTCGGCTGCCTGCCACTGCCCATGCCGTGCGTTCACATCAACTGTGCTTGACCTGGACGATCCCTCCGAAGGTTTGATCGACCACGTAAGCCTATCATTGTAATCCGGCGCTGTCGCAGGGTCGGTCCAGCCCTGCACATACTCTTCACTTGCGATGCCGACCAGGAGCAAGCGCCTCTCTCCCGCTGGTATGGTCAGGGTCCGGTTACGCTTTTTGATCTCGTCTTCACCGAGATCTCCTGTCAGCACAAACCATTCAGCAAGCGGTGTTTCACCCGCGTCTGTAGGATCGGTTCCCCCATCCACCTCCCCGCCATCGGTTACCCCGTCGTCGTCGCTGTCGGGATCGTTAGGATTCGTTCCCAAGCTGATCTCCTCACCGTCCGTCAGGCCGTCGTCATCGGAGTCCGGATCAGTCGGACTCGTTCCGTTGGAGTTCTCCCAGCCATCGGGCAATCCGTCGCCATCGGTGTCGGGGTTCAGCGGATCGGTGCCCAATGTGAACTCCTGCGCATTGGTCAGGCCGTCGCCGTCACTGTCCTGGGACTCGCCAGGACCGCCGTAATCGGCTTCCCGGAACGCCCGGTAGAACATCTTGGGGGCGGAACCTGCCCCAAGCGGATCGATGACCAACCCTTCCTCCACGTTGGTGCCCACGATCGCCTCGGGAAGATAGACACAGTCCCCGGGCTTGAGGGTTTCTGACGTCTGAACGAAGTAAACCCACCCGCTGTAGGCATCCCAGTTCAGCTCGACCGTGCCTGCCGCCGCACCGGGTACCAGCCGCGCCGGGACACTCTCAACGGCACGCACATCAGGCACGGTCACGCCAAAGGTGGCTGCAAGCACCACGGTGAAGACCCTCCGGATGCTCATCGCGCACCTCCCTCGGCAAGCGGTTTCGGTTTGGCTTTCCGCCAGTAGCGTAGGGTGATGTCCTTCGGCTGTGCCGGATTCGCTTTGAGGAAAACCTCACGGTCCTTGGTGGCCTGTTCGCGGCCTTCGTAGGCGGTGATGAGTCGATCCTTCTCGGTCCGGTAGAGTTCGTGCAGCCCGTCGATGAGCGCCACGCCCTCGGTATTGGTGGTGTCGCCCATTGTGATGACATACCGGGGACCACTCTCCGCCAATGCCGGAAGAGAGGGTACCCGGGTCATCAGATCGCGCGTCTCCGCGAAACGCTGACGATCGACTGCATTGGAGTTCCCAATGCCCATGAGGAGGCCGAACTGGATGTCGGCGACCTCGTAAGTTCCGAACCCGGTGAGGTGATTGAAATCCACGTTTGAGTACGCCTGAAACTCTTCGGGCGGCCCGTCGTCGCCGAAGACCCACCACCGGAGGAAAGTCACCTCATGGTCGAAGACGGTGGCAGAGATGATCGTCAGGCGCAGTTTCTTCGGCGCCTGGCGCTGTTGGTCCAGCCATGCCTGCACCTCCGGGTCATTCAGGTCAATCTCGGAGGGAATAGGCTTCGCGCGCTCCGGAAGGCCCGGGTCCGCGACCCGGTGGATCGTAACCTTCCGCCCACTCTGCTCCTGCACGGTAGTCCTGAGGATCTGATAGTTCGGCGCCGGTCGCGCAGGAGGGGGCGGAGATGGGTTTCCGTCCGCGAGTTTCCCAACGATCCGGGGTGCCTCCTCATCGAAGGATTCCTCGACAGTCTCACTCTGGGCCAATGCAGGAAGGCAGCCGAGCGCGAAAATCAATGCCAACCTCAAAATGGCCATGCCGACCTGTTTCATGGGCGGGGAGCAGATAGGGGGCAGGCCCTGCCGTCAAGCAATCCGAGGTGACTCGTCCGAGATTCGTTCTCCCGTGGCCCGTAATACCCCAAGTTATAGCCCGGACCCATGAGACACCTAGCAATTCCAGTTTCGAACTATTTGCATTCCATCGTGACCACAAACCTTCCGGAGCCCTGCATATCTCAAGAGCTCAAACAGCAACTCCAACGTCCGCTCCTGCCATATGCTGACATCGAGTAACTATTCAAGTCCGATTAGTGTCGACGAGGTTTTTTCCTAGGCTCAAAGGGGATTTGATCAAATCCGCGAGAGTTCGGACTATTTTCAACGACTGTTTACGGGCGCAGGAGATAATGCTTCGGA
>Ga0209702_10009847_pt1 | contig 10468 bp, 8 predicted proteins | sample FRY01_FD_187210 | JGI IMG/M metagenome (GOLD analysis project Ga0209702, IMG submission 187210) | Freshwater microbial communities from Lake Fryxell liftoff mats and glacier meltwater in Antarctica - FRY-01 (SPAdes) (version 2) | ecosystem: Environmental > Aquatic > Freshwater > Ice > Glacier...
TTGAAAATGGAAGCCCCAAGAACAACAGCAATTCAATTGAATATTAGTTTCTAATTAGAGTTTTTCTATAAAGTCTCCTGATGTCGTTGCACTAGTCCGAAAAATGCTCATTTACAAAAGTAAACTGCGCTTTTTCGGCCTTCGTGCGCCTAATCAGAAGCCTCTATAGTTCAAACTACTGACTCTGTGGACCGTCTCGTCCTAAAAAAAGTTTACACTTTATGATTATAAATCCTGATACAGATTTACACTTTAATATTGATACTGAATTCCGTTTACATTTGCTGAACCGGCTGAAGCGGAAGCGGGCTCTGCTGAGGAGCATCCTATCAGGAATAATCCGGCTTGGGTTCTGTTACATAAACTAACTGATCTTTGTGTATGTCTACCATGAAATTCTGACCAAGATCCTCAATGGTATTGCAGAATATATGACTTGAACCGTATAATCCAGCGGCATTAATCCACCCAAACTCTACACCAACACTTAGCGACTCCTTAATCATATCCAAGGCCAGTTCAATTTTTGTTTTTTTAACGATGGCTTCTTTGGGAATACCAGCCTTTTGTCAACGTTCGGAATCATTTATCCATTGATCAGGCAAAAATAATCGGGTGTCTAGGCTTTACTCAAAAAGTCAGAAATGCAGTGGATGCAAGGCATAGACATTGAAGATGTATATTGAATACTTCGAAATGGCTGTAACGAAGCAAACGCCGTATTTCTGGCTAGTTTTTAAAATTTTAAATTCATGTGAAAAGTTAATCTTATGCAAGGATTTTTGCATATAATTGACAAAACCCATGCAATAGTAATGGTTGTCTCCATGATAAATAACTCATTTAAAAGGAATTTAACGTTTTTGAGTGAACCCTACTTAATTCTTGTCTCAGTATATTTCAGATGTAATTCAAGTGAAGTTTAAACCATTACTCAAAAAATAGATTTTAGATTATGCTTGTTTCTAAGTTTAAGGGCATTGCCTATTCTCCTATATTCCTCAGCCCACTAGTACTGATTTTAGTAATTGTATCTTACTATTTTTCCGACGATGGGATTACATCAACCATGTTTCTGTTTTGTTGTGCTCTATTGGTACTGTGGATGGTATTGATATACTATATGCTGAACACCTATTTCGTAAGCGTGAAAATCCACCATAATGAAATCAGTGTCCAGTCAATTTTAGGTAAAGGAAAACCTCAGAATTTTGCTATGAATTCTTTAGATGGATTTCAGCTTCAACAGCAATCTGGCGAAACCAATTCTTCTGAAGTAATTTTCATTTACCAAAAAGGGAAAGTAGTAGTCAGATTATCAGAGCTTTTCTATCAAAACTATCCTGAACTTAAGAAAGCAATTAGTCAGAAATTGAAAAAGATCCAAAGTACTTAAAAAGTTTTTCCAAGCCAGACGATTTAATATTACAAGCCCTTTTGGGTTTAAATCATTTTCTTTTGCTGTTTTTTAATTGAATTTAATCCTTTCAGGGTTTAAGCAATTTTAACTGAGAAGCTGTATATGAATCTTGCCCTTTCGATATTTAACTATAAATCACAATTTGTCGTAATCTGAAATGAATCCCTAATAGATGATCGTATTTCAACAGGACAATAGTTAAACGAATCTAAACCTCGAATGGTAGATATTACTTATAAACGCGATACTTTCGAGATTGAATCATGAATTACAATTTGTCGAAATCTGAAATAAATCCCGAATGGATGATCGTATTTCAACAGGACAATAGTTACGTGAATCTAAACCCTGAAGGGGTGATATTATTAACTAGTCCCAAATTCCAAAACATCCTTCCCAATATCTTTCCGATAATAAATACCCTCGTAGCAAATCTGGTTGATGCATTTGTAGGAGTTTGCTAAAGCCAAATCTAAAGAATCGCTTAAAGAAGTAAAGGCTAGAACTCGGCCTCCATTTGTGGCAATTCCATCCTCGGTTCTTTGGGTGCCCGAATGAAAAACCAGCTCCCCTTTGAGTTTTTCTAAACCATGAATTAATTTGCCTTTTTCATAATTTCCTGGATATCCACCAGATACTGAAACCACGGTTACGGCTGTTTTATTGCTGATTTTTAGTTCCTGCTCCGAAAGAGTTCCTTTTGCCACAGAGTCGAACAAGGAAACTAGGTCACTTTCAATTCGAGGCATTACAACTTCTGTTTCCGGATCTCCCATTCTGCAGTTATATTCAACCACAAATGGCTCACCTTGAACATTCATTATTCCAATAAATAGGAATCCTTTATAGGTAATTCCTTCCTTCTTTAGGCCCTGAATTGTAGGCTCAATAATCCTAAGCCTAATCTTTTCTATGAATTCAGGAGTGCAAAATGGGACAGGAGAAACCGCACCCATTCCACCAGTGTTGAGGCCTGTATCATGCTCTCCAATGCGCTTGTAATCCTTTGCTTCCGGCAAGATTTTGTAATTACTTCCGTCGGTAAGTACAAAAACAGAGCACTCAATGCCTTTCATAAACTCCTCAATCACAACCACATTTCCTGCGTTGCCAAATTTCCCACCCAACATTTCCTCAAGTTCTTTTTGGGCTTCCACTAATGTATCAGGTATCACAACGCCTTTTCCAGCGGCTAACCCAGAAGCTTTTAGCACATAAGGAGCTTGAAACGTTTTTAAATACTCTTTCCCTTCTTGCAATGTGCTTGGAGTAAAGCTTTGATAGCGGGCTGTTGGAATGGAATACTTTTCCATAAACTTCTTTGAAAACTCCTTACTTCCTTCTAATTGAGCACCCAATCTATCTGGGCCTATGACCGGAACATGCGTTGTATCCGGTCTTCCGGCCAAATAATTTACAATTCCATTCACTAATGGATCTTCTGGCCCAACCACTACGAGCTGAATGGTATGCTTCATAATCGCCTCAGCAATTCCTTCAAAATCATTCACATTAATCGAAAGATTTGTCCCGCAGGCAGCTGTTCCCGGATTTCCTGGTGCAATAAATAAGTTAGTTAGTTTATCGCTTTGAGCTAATTTCCAGGCAATTGCGTGTTCTCTTCCTCCAGAACCAATTAGCAGTATATTCATGCTAGCAAATTTCGACAATTAATTATTATTGACGCGAAACCTTAGTCATATTTCAGTTAAATAGGGCTCACTTAAAAAGTCAGAAACACGTCAGATGCTAGACAAGAGGATTTTATGACGTACAAATAGTACTTCAAAATACTCTTAACGAAGCAGATGGCGTGTTGCTGGCTAAGCCAAATTCTAGAAAACAATAAAATAATAATTTGGGACGCATATAATTTGATCAATTTCGTCAAATAATGCACACCAAATCAAAACCAACATTATAACATTCACACATTCAAAAATTTAGGTATTTTTTAGTGGACCCTATTTAATTCTTAGGATTGTGACTTTCGCCTTAGCCTGTAATGTTTCTTGTTCAGGAAATGTGGCTGGAGGAAATGCTATAGTCATTGGCGGATTCGTTTTATTTACCACTTGGCTCGTATTTCTAATCAGAACAATCCACAATCAACTTAGAAACAAGAGAGAGCGTTTACGAAATGAAGAGGAATTTCAATAGTCTTTCATTAACGCTTCAGCAAGTATCAAATCGGAAGGTTGCGTAATTTTTATATTCTCAGTGTTACCTGCCGTAAGATGAATAATGTTTCCAGCAGCCTCCATAACCGACGCACAATCAGTAAATGCGGGAGAATATTCCTGCTCAAAGGCTTGTTTCATTTCCGCCACCTTGAAGCATTGAGGGGTTTGGACAATCCTAAATTTAGTTCTGTCAACAGCTTGAGAGTTCGAATCTTCCTTGATGATCCTGAGCGAATCATTAACGTCAATAACAGGAACTGCGTTGCCAAGCTTAGATGCAGTCTCAAAACATCTTTGAATAGTTAACTCGCTAACCAATGGTCGAACGCCATCATGCACCGCTACAATTCCGTTACTAACCAGTTTCAATCCGTTTTTCACAGATTCGAAACGTGTTTTACCACCAGTTGATAGTGTATGCTTGATTTGGAATTTATGTTCTATTACCAAAGAGTTCCATGTTGTGTGATGATTCTCGGGTAGCACTAAAATAATGTTTATGCCGTTCATTGCAAAAGAAAACCTTTCGATGGTATGCATTAGAACCGGTTTTTTCTGAAGCATTAAGAATTGCTTTGGAACTGAAGCGCCCATTCGTTGACCGCTACCACCTGCCACAATAATTACGTGAAACTGAGTCATTTTTTAGAACGTGAAGACATTCAAAGATGCGCTAAAATCGAATGCTCAAATGAAATTATTCTTTGGAATAGAAGGTTAAAATTGGAGAGATTTGATTAATCGTAGACAAGAGTCCAAAATCCCAACCACAAATAACCGTATCGGAAAATAAAGCATAACATATCCATTAAAGCCTAAAAATAACTCTAATGCTTTCGTAGTTCAGTAATAGAATTGCGCTCTTTAGATAATGAGCATTGCATCACCGTAAGTGAAGAAACGATATTCCTCTTTAACGGCTTCCCTGTAGGCTTCCATTAAGAAATCATGTCCTGCGAACGCAGAAACCATTATCATCAATGTGCTCATTGGCATATGAAAATTCGTCACAAGTGCATTAGCGACGCGGAAATCATATGGCGGAAAAATAAACTTGTTGGTCCAACCTTCATACGATTTCAAATGTCCATCAGTAGAAACAGAACTTTCAATAGCACGCATGCTCGTTGTTCCAACAGCAATAACGTTTTTACGAGCTTCCTTCGATGCATTCACAATTACTGCAGCCTCTTCAGAAACATACATTTCTTCGCTATCCATCTTGTGTTTGCTCAAGTCTTCGACTTCTACATTTCTGAAAGAGCCCAAACCAACATGCAAGGTCACCTCAGCGAAGTTAATTCCTTTTAATTCCATGCGCTTCATTAAGCTTCGGCTAAAGTGAAGTCCAGCAGTTGGAGCTGCAACCGCACCCTCGTTCTTCGCATAAACTGTTTGAAAACGCTCTTCGTCTTCTTCGTCAGGCTTACGGTCGATGTATTTAGGAATTGGAGTTTCCCCTAAAGAATAAAGCACTCTTTTGAATTCTTCATGCGGACCATCGAACAAGAAACGAAGCGTACGACCTCGTGATGTAGTATTGTCAATTACCTCGGCAACCAATGAATCATCTTCGCCAAAATAAAGTTTGTTACCAATTCTGATTTTACGCGCAGGATCTACCAAAACATCCCATAAGCGGCTTTCTGCATTCAATTCTCGAAGCAAGAAAACCTCAATTTTAGCACCTGTTTTTTCCTTATTACCATACATACGGGCAGGAAAAACTTTTGTATTGTTTATAACGAATGTGTCGCCATCATTGAAATATTCTATGATATCCTTGAAACTCTTGTGAGTAATGGTCTTTGTTTTACGATCAAGTACCATTAAACGCGACTCATCTCTATTTACAGCAGGGCGATCAGCGATTAGTTCTGGCGGCAACTTGAATTTAAACTGGGATAACTTCATAGATAGGGCAAATAAGTAAAATAGCGGGCAAAGGTAGAAAAAAAGGCATTCCAAATGGACGAAGGAATTTTTCGAAGGCCTAACTCATGTTTTTCTTCAAACCTTAACGTTCAATTGTTGAAAAATATAAGCACGCGCCTATCGTTAAAGCTTTCTGTATACTTGCTTTGTACTATGAGAATTCTGTTTTTATTATTAATGCCTTCGCTTTTAATAGCTCAAGGTCGGCAAACGGCTAGTCAATACGTTGATAAATACAAAGACATAGCTATTACTGAGATGCAGCGTTACGGAATACCAGCATCAATAAAATTGGGACAAGGAATTCTGGAATCCTCCGCAGGAAATAGCGATTTAGCGAAAGAGGCAAATAATCACTTTGGAATAAAGTGTAAAAAGGATTGGATTGGTCCTGCTTTTTACAAAGATGATGATGCAAAAGATGAGTGCTTTCGTAAATATGAAAATGTCTTGGCTTCTTATGAGGATCATTCTCAATTTTTGAAGAATTCTCAACGTTATGCTTCATTATTTGAGTTAGAAAAAGACGATTATAAAGCATGGGCGCATGGACTAAAAAAGGCAGGATATGCAACCAATCCGCAGTATGCTAATCTTTTGATTAAAACAATTGAAGAGAATCGCCTTTTTCAATACGATACGCAAACCATTGTAAAGGGCGATAATCCAACTCCGCTGACTAAGCGATTGAATGCAAAATCGAAAGATGATGATGTACCAGAGATTTCTTTAGCTAAGCGCGAAGGAAGAGAGGTTTTCGTGAAGAATCGAGTTAAGTATGTATTGGCTCATGATGGCGATACGCCTGAAACATTGGCTAAAGAGCTCGATTTGATGGTTTGGCAAATTCCTAAATACAACGATTTTGAGTCGCCTGGTTTGAGGTTAATTCCTGGCCAGGTGATTTTTATTCAGCCCAAAAGACGAAAAGCGGAATCCAAATCTCATAGCGTGAAGGATGGTGAAACGTTGCAAAGTATTTCGCAGGTTTATGCCATCAAGCTTAAAAATCTAAGAAAGTTGAATCTTTTGATGGAAGGCGATTCTGCAAAAGTTGGACAAGAGCTAAAACTCAAGTAGAAAGACCTAACTGAGCGTTTGAAATGCTACAAATGCTGAAACCCAAGCTAAAACACCCATATACACAAATTGTATAAGAGGCCATTTCCAGCTTCCTGTTTCACGATAAACAACTGCAATAGTACTCATGCATTGCATCGCGAAAGCATAAAAAAGTATCAAAGCTATCGACGAAGCTACAGTAAACACCGGCTCACCAGTTCTGTCATTCAAATCGCTAGTCATTCTAGCTTTGAGCGTTGTTCCAGTTTCGTCTTCTCCACCTGCACTGTAAATAGTTGCCATCGTGCCTACAAATACTTCCCGCGCAGCGAATGAGGCAACCAAGGCAATTCCAATTTTCCAATCGAAACCTAAGGGTGCAATGACTGGTTCGATGCTTCTTCCAAGAATACCTGCATAGGAAGCTCTAAGTTTTTCTGATGCTAGCTTATTTGAAGCTTCTTCCTGTCCTATGCTGGCAACAAGTTCAGTATTAGAATACTTGCTTTCTAAGGTTTCAAAGGTATCGCTTGGTCCGTAAGATGAAAGTCCCCAAAGTACAATGGAAACAGCAATAATCACCTTTCCCGCGTCGCGGATAAATACCTTTACCTTATCAACCATAGTTAAGCCAACTACGCGCCATTGTGGAACACGGTAAACTGGCAATTCCATGATAAAGTAACTGCGTTCTTTCGACTTGATTATCCACTTTAATAATAGCGCTGTTCCAAGTGCTGCGAGAAATCCAATGAGATACAATCCCATCATTATGATTCCTTTCAAATTCATAAACCCAAACTGACGATCAGGAACTGCTATCGCAATTAGTAAAGTATAAACGGGTAGTCGTGCAGAGCAACTCATCAATGGAGTCACGAAAATGGTGATGAGTCTTTCCTTCCAGTTTTTAATTGTTCGGGCTGACATAATCGCCGGCACGGCACAAGCTACACCTGAAATTAATGGAATTACAGATTTTCCATTGATACCGAACTTGCGCATTACGCGATCCATAATAAAGCTAACTCGCGCCATGTAGCCCGTGTCTTCTAATATTCCGATGAATGCAAAGAGTATGGCGATTTGAGGAATGAACATAAAAATTCCTCCTAATCCTGGAATGATTCCTTGCGTGATTAGGTCGTTCAATGGGCCAGCGGGTAAACTTTTAGATAACCAAGCGGATGTGTTATGAAAGAGACTGTCAATGAGATCCATGGGAACTTCTGCCCAAGAAAATATTGCTTGAAAAACGAAAAATAGAATTCCCAAAAAGATGAAGAAGCCCAAAATGGGATGTGTGAAAACGGCATCCAATTTCAATGTAAACCTCAAAGCTCTGGTAAGAGTAACTTGAGCTAGGCAATTATCCATGATAGTTTGAATCATTCCGTAGCGTCGAAGTGATTCTTCCGACTGCAAACTGAATGGACTTTTACCATGGCTTACGACAATTTCTCGAAGGTTAGGATAAGGACTGTTTTCACTAAGTAAGTCGTAGTTGGCAGCTTGTAAAAACGCCTCATAAGAATGCTCAATAGCAGTGGCTTTTTGCAGGTTCTCTATCAATCCTGGATAGTGCAAAGTAGGATTATCAAACGATTTTGGTTCCCCAACCTGCTCTTGAAATAATGCTTGTTTTAATTCAAGAATACCTTTTCGTTCACGCGCATTCACGGGAATAACTGGAATCCCGAGCTCGGCTGCCAAACGCACAGTGTCTAATTTTAAGTGCGAGCGCTCAAGTAAATCGATCATATTTACTGCTAAAACAGTAGGAATCCCTAAGTCGATCACTTGCAAACACAAGAGCAACGAACGTTTTAGGTTGGAGGCATCAGCAACAATTAAGACTTTATCTGGAAACTCATCACTTGAGTGATCGGTGAGAACTTTAAATGTTTCTAACTCATCGAGCGATTTTGGAAAAAGGCAATAGGTGCCAGGAAGATCAATGAAATTAATGGTTTGACGCTCTTTGTTGCGCGGATTAAATACGCGAACCTTTCCAGAATGTTTTTCGACGGTTACTCCTGGGAAATTTCCGGTTTTCTGATGTAATCCGGTTAAGGCATTGAAAAGCGTCGATTTACCACTATTTGGATTACCAACTAAAGCTACGTGCATCAATTTTTCACCCATCGTTATTCACTTTCTATCAATACAGTTGCTGCTTCTTGCAAACGAACACTAATTAAAGATCCCAAACATGCAAAAGCGATAGGATCGCCGAAAGGAGCCTTACGAATCATCGTCACAGTTGTACCCGGAATTACACCTAATTCTATAAGTTTTAATGAGATTTCTTCATCAGTAAAACCTTGAATTATAGCCGATTGGCCTATCGAAAGTTGGGATAAAATGCCCGACATTTTGCTTGTTTAGAATGATTCTAATTAAATGCGAAAGTACAAACAAGTCTTAGAACAGAAGATGATTTTTATCAGTTCTTAAAAAATGTATGCCTAATTCTATGAACAACAAGGTTTAATTGGGCTTGTTCAAATGCGAATATCTTCTTTAACTGGAACTTCCAAGGCGATGCGTTTTGAGCGTCGATGGTCTGGACAATCGCATTTCTTTTTGAATAATGAGCAACTAGGCAATGCTAGAATGACTATTAGAAATAAAAGAAGGAAGAATTTCGATTTCATTTGTTTGAATAACGCGAATATCATTGATTTCGTTTCAACGTTGAAGCACTTTGAAGGCAATTTCTCGACCGAGACCAGATTCATAAGCCAATTTACCCCAAATTAAAGCAAGGTGTTCTAATGGAAGTTCCATGTCCAATCCGCCTACATCAAATACCCGAAAGCCAGCGTCTTCCGCTAGTTGAGCCACAATTATTTTATCATCCTCGCCGTTTCCGCAAATAAACATATCTGCAACTGTTTCCCCGTACTGCGGATTGTCCATATTTTCAGCGCCTATCATATTGAAAGCTTTAACAATCCTGCTATCGGAACGTGCGGCTTGAATAGCTTCTGAAGTTCTCAGGTATCCTTCAGGTTTGCGAAAAACGGCATTCATAGCGTCAATGATAATTTTTCCTTCGGTATCACCAAGCTTGCTAACCACATCAAAAGCAACATCCGCAGGAACCGCCAGTAAAATAACGTCTGCTTTCTTTACAGCTACTTCAGGTGCATGAGCTGAAATTAAATCTTCGTTATAAGCGACAAGATCTCGCAAGGCTTTGTTAATCGGACTTCTCGTACCTAAAAAAATTCGATGTCCCTTTCTAGACCATGCTCTAGCAAGACCGCCGCCAATATTTCCTGTTCCAATAACAGCAATATTCATCTATTAAAATTTTGTCTAAAATACATAATGCATGTGATAGACAACCTTAAGCTTTCTTAGCTTTGCCAAATGTTAAAATACATTCTACTGATTTTGAGCTGTCTTGGCTACTTGTCCTTGATTTCGCAAACTAATAATATGGGTGTTGGAACCTTGAATCCTCATCAAAGTGCAAAATTGGAGGTACAATCAACCGAGCAGGGTTTTCTCGCTCCGCGGATGAGTTCATTGCAGCGATTGGCCATTTCCTCTCCATCGGAAGGATTGCTAGTTTTTGACTTGAGTGATTCGGCTTATTGGTTTTTCGATGGGATTCAATGGAAGCCTTTGGATGCAGTTATTCCTCCATTTCCAGCGCCTAGTTCAGATATATTGGTTTCGTTTTTATCGCAAAGCGGATTGGCAGGCACGGGGCCAACGATTATTGGATCAGGTTCTATTGCAGCAGCAAGTTTAACCGAGGATGGACAATGGATGACGATCAACGCTTTTGGAGAAATTACGAGTGATTCAGCGACCGTAACTATCAAACTTGGCAATAATAATTTGGTTTTTCCAA
>Ga0209702_10009850_pt1 | contig 10464 bp, 8 predicted proteins | sample FRY01_FD_187210 | JGI IMG/M metagenome (GOLD analysis project Ga0209702, IMG submission 187210) | Freshwater microbial communities from Lake Fryxell liftoff mats and glacier meltwater in Antarctica - FRY-01 (SPAdes) (version 2) | ecosystem: Environmental > Aquatic > Freshwater > Ice > Glacier...
ACGCGCCTCAAAATCTTTCTCTATCGCCGTGCTGACCACGCTCGCCTTGAACATCTGAACCCCCAAAATTTATGGAGAGCCTCTGAATCATACATGATTCTTATAGGTCAAGAAAATATGACGGGTGTTAAGTAAATAGATTGATGTTGTAGTATTATCCATTAGAACTCTTCACTATAGGGAAGTCATAAGCTTAACTGCTTTGGGGGTGCTCCTCCTTCACATAGGTAACTTGACTCAAATTTAGCACAGCTCGGCGCTCCATTCATTTCAGTCGGTTCAGTATGTGTTAGCGTCTATGGCGATAAATTAGGCACTAACTGACATGACCTTTGACTCCTCACCACTTGGCGGCGTAGCCTCTTTTTCTCAACAAAACGGGGGCTTGCAGTGCGTCACGAAACAAATTTTACTGTTCGATATCTCACTGAAGATCCCGTGCCAATTCGCGACATTATTGCCAGCCTACAGGGCGCAGACACGGCGATACGGGAAGCTGGTAGGTTAGCCCAAACCAAAAGAGAGAGGCCTACGAAAGGAAGAAGGGGATTTGCCCTGTTTGCAACGAACACTTTGATATTTCTGAGATGGAAGCTGATCATGTTACGCCATGGCACGAAGGCGGAAAGACTATCGCGGCAAACTGTCAGATGCTGTGCAAGGAAGATAACCGACGCAAATCCGGCACATAATTTAATTGTAGAAGCGGAGCCGCCTACCCCCCCGGCCTAAGGGCATCGCCCTGCTAAAATTTTTTGAAATTTCTTATGTCGCGAGAGAGGCCGCTTGTTATCGTCGCTTCATGCTGTTGATTTTAGCCCCCCCCGCCCGGGGGCACCCTTGCGATGCCAACAATATCGTGGTGAGATTGCTCGCAAAGGGCGCCTCCTCCGCCGTTTCTAGCGTAGGCACAGTGAGGTTTAACCCGCTGATCGGTGGGGATATGGTGGGGTGCGAATGGAGGCCATGCTCTCGAAGGCGGATAAAGCTTTGAAAAACATGGTGGGCGCGGCAAGGATTGAACTTGCGACCCCACCCGTGTGAAGGGTGTGCTCTACCACTGAGCTACGCGCCCGCTCGGATGACTACAGAAAGTACGTGTCATCGGCAGGGCGGGTCCATTGCCGTGCCCATGACGGGATAACAAGCATTTCTGTGGTCTATTGCAGCAACATTTTCGCCATCGCCGCAAACCAGCCCTGCGGCTCCTGAGCCTCGGCCTGTGCGCGCGGTGAAGCGGGGCATTCCAAGCAATATATCTGCATGCCACGTGTGCCGAGCAGCCGTTCGAGATCGCTCGCGACCTGGCCGGTTAGGGCCTGTTGGCGCATAGCGACCATACCGAACAGATCAGTCTTGCCAGATGAGCGTGCTTCATTGCCGCCAGATACCAGCGATTGGATCAGAGACTGGTAGGGATCGACGTCACCGCCGAGATATTTGACGTGCCAGTCGCCCGTTTCCAGTTTTGCCTGCTTGGCGGCCCAAACAATCGCATCTTCGATCCCGCCATATTGGTCGACCAGACCGAGCTGGCGCGCTGTGCCGCCATCCCAGACCCGGCCCTGACCGATCACATCGGCCTGCTCAACCGATATGCCGCGCGATTCCGCCACCAGCGTGAGGAACCGGCGGTAGCCATCTTCAATCGAGCTTTGCAGGATCGAGTCCACTTCAGGAGTAAATCCGGCCACCAGATCAGGCTGACCTGACAGCGGCGTAGTGGTCACGCCGTCCGCATTTACGCCCCATTCGGCAGCGGCATCTTCGAATGTCGGGATGACTGCGAAGATACCGATGGATCCGGTAATCGTCTCAGGTTCTGCGAAAATACGGTCGCCCGGGGTGGATACCCAATAGCCCCCGCTGGCCGCCAAATTGGCCATCGATACTGCGATAGGAATATCATTCGCCTTGTGGCGCAGGATCGCGCGGCGGATTTCTTCGGAGGCAAGAACCGAACCGCCGGGAGAATCGACGCGAACCACCAGCGCGGCCAGATCGTCGCTCAGCGCATCGTCCAGCAGGGCCGCAATCCGGTCACCGCCGGCTGTGCCCGGGCCTGCATCACCGTCAACGATTTCACCTGCAATAGTGACCACGCCGATTGCCTTGCCGGGAGTAGATGGGGCGCTGTCGGCCAACCATGGGCCGTAATCGGTATGAGCGAAACTGCCAGGCGTATCGTCCAGCTTATTCTCGCCAACGATCTCTGCCACATGTTCACCAAATTCGGTCCAACTGCCCAATTTATCGACCATGCCAGCGGCCAATGCTGCCTGAGCCAGGTCGCCTTTGTTGGCCGAAACCCATTCTGCCGGGGTCTTGGTAACCAGATCCATCTTCAGTTGCGGACGAGCCTTCTTGACGTTCGCCTGCCATTCTTCCCACAGCGATCCGTATAGCGCTTCGTAATTCTCGCGGGCTTCGGGCGACATGGAATTTCGGACATATGGTTCAACCGCCGATTTATAGGTGCCGACCTTATAGACCCGCGCATTCACTTTAAGGTTTTCCAGCAACTCGCTGTAATACAGCCGGGACCCGCCGGGCCCTGCAATCAGGGCGCCGCCCAGCGGGTCGACCCAAACTTCGCTGGCATGGGCTGCGAGCATCATTGCATCATCACCGTAAACAGTGGCGAAAGCCAAGACTGGCTTCTCCGCTGCTCTCGCCCGGTCGAGCGCCGCGCCGACAGCTTCCAAATGAACTTGGCCGCCGCCGAGGAAATTGGTCATGTCGAGAACGATGGCTTTGATCCGGTCGTCAGCTGCCGCAGCCTCGATCGCCTGCACCAGATCGCGCGACTGATATTCGCCCATGGGGGCTGAGCCCAACAGCAAGGCTTCGAATGGATCAATGATCGATTTTTCCTCGACCACCACACCGTTCAGTTCCAGCAATAGCGCGCCGTCGCGGATTTGTGCCGGGCTGGGCCGCGCCGTCAGTGCTGCATATAGCAGGGCGAAAAACAGCAGCAGGAACACCAGGCTGAGCCCATCTTTGACCGCAACCAGAAGATGCCAGACTTTACGTGCGAAACTCATCTAACAAATACCCCGGTTGTAATTCGAATTGATACACTAGTAGCAAGGCCCGCGCCGCGCCACAGGAAACCACTTGAGCGACATACCAGCTTCGACTAGGGACTTGGCTTTAATGACATCGACAGAAAAATCATCGTTTGCTGACTGCTATCCTTCGGGCGGCGCGGCATTCCCACACCGCGACCTGCTGGGCATTGGCCAGCTGGAACGCCACGAAATCCTGTTCTTGCTGGACGAGGCGGAACAATGGGTCGCGCTGAACAGGCAACCGTCCAAACATAATGATGCGTTGGCCGGGCTGACAATCATCAATGCTTTCTTTGAAAATTCGACCCGCACGCTGCTGAGTTTCGAGATTGCCGGCAAGCGGTTGGGTGCCGACGTGGTCAATATGCACGCAGCGCAATCCAGCGTGAAAAAGGGTGAAACGCTGATCGATACGGCGATCACACTCAACGCGATGCGGGCCGATGCCATTGTTATCCGGCACGGCAGTTCCGGCGCGGTGGCGCTGATCGCCAGCAAGGTCGACTGCCCGGTGTTGAACGCGGGGGACGGCAGCCATGAACACCCGACACAAGGTTTGCTGGATGCGCTGGCTTTGCGCCATGCACTGCGGGCGCGGGGTGAGGCGGCGGATGACTTCACCGGCATGAATGTCACTATTTGCGGTGATATCCTGCACAGCCGAGTCGCCCGGTCCAATGTGCTGTGCCTGACTGCGCTGGGCGCGAATGTCCGGCTGTGCGCTCCGCCTGCGCTGATGCCTGCCGGGATCGAGCGAATGGGCGTGACTACTTTAACGAATTTTGATGAGGCGCTTGCGGGCAGTGATGTCGTGATGATGCTGCGCCTTCAGACCGAGCGGATGGAGGGGCAGTTCATCCCTTCACCGCGCGAGTATCATTACCTGTACGGGCTGACGCAATCGCGCTTGGCGAATGCTGCGCCTGATGCCTTGGTCATGCATCCCGGCCCAATGAACCGCGGGGTCGAGATCGACAGCGATGTTGCCGATTTGCTCAACCGTTCGATTATTACCCAGCAAGTGGAAATGGGCGTCGCGATCCGCATGGCGGCGCTGGACGTGCTGACCCGCCGCGCGCGCGGGTTGCCCGGCTGGGACGATGCAGAAAATACGGGGCAATGGGTGTGAAACAGCTCAAACCCCTGACAATCACAAATGGCCGGCTGGTGCTGGCTGATAACGTCACCAAGGGCGCGATCCGATTGGCCGAGGGGCGCATCGCTGCGCTGGGCGCAATCGCTCCGCAAGACGGAGACGATGTGCTGGACGCCAAGGGCCAGTTGATCGCGCCCGGCCTGGTTGATTTCGGAGTGTTTGCGGTCGACAAGCCCGCGTTTCACTTCGGCGGGATTACCCGTGCAGCCTTGATGCCCGACCAATCACCGCCGCTAGACGTGCCCAGCCGCGTGCGGTTCGTGGCGCAAAGCGGCAAGCCTGATTTCTGGGTCCACCCGCTTGCCGCTGCAACCAAAGGGCTGGGCGGCAGCGAATTGGCCGAGATTGGCCTGATGCGAGAGGCCGGTGCGCGAGGTGTCGCGACAGGCCGCCAATGGATTGGTGATAGCGGCGCAATGCTGCGGTTGCTGCAATATGCCGCAATGCTTGATCTTGTCGTAGTGTGTCACGCGGAGGATGCCGGAATATCCGGTCATGCGGCGGCCACTGCGGGCGAAATGGCAACTCGGTTGGGTCTGCCAAGTGCCCCTTCCGAGGCAGAGGCGCTGGCCGTTGCCCGCGATATTGCGCTAGCCGAAATGGCTGGTGCGCGGGTACATTTCCGGCAGGTGACGACCAAGACTGCGCTCGACCTGATCCGTCAGGCCAAAGCTCGCGGGCTGGCGGTAACAGCAGGGGTTACGCCTGCGCATTTCATGCTGTCCGACCTGGCAACTGCAGATTTCCGCACCTTTGCCCGTCTGTCGCCGCCGCTCCGCGCTGAAAGCGACCGGGAAGCAGTGCGGGAGGCAATTAGTGACGGCACGATCGATGTGATTACATCGGGTCACGATCCTCGCGGCCCGGAGGATAAACGCTTGCCCTTTGCCGATGCCGAACCGGGCATGGCGGGCGCGGAAACGCTGTTGGCGATGGTGCTGACGCTGGCGCGCGACGAAGTGATCGGCCTTGCTCGGGCATTCGAACTGGTTGCTGGCGCTCCGGCGCGGTTGCTGGGTGTGGACGCAGGCGCGCTGACAGCTGGCTACGAAGCTGACATCGCTTTGATCGATCCCGAGAAACCGTGGATCATCGACAGCCGCAAGATGGAAGCGACCGCTGGTAACACCCCATTCGATGGCCAGCCGACACAAGGCCGCGTCACAAAATTATGGAAAGGCGGCGTTGGCGTTTAGGCGCCGAGCTGCACATCAGGCTGATGCCGGATTACTACCCGGCGGCCTGAGTTATCTCCGGCCGCGCTTCTTACGTGCGGCATAGCGTGCATCGCGGGCGGCTTTCTTCTCGGCTTCGCTGACCTTTGGCTTCGCAGAAGCAGCTGCTTTCGCTTCTGCTGCGGCATCTTCTTCAGCAAGCTGCTGCGCTTTTTCAGCGACCTGCTGTGCCTTCAATCCCTCGCGTTCTGCAATCTTTGCTGCGCGTTTGGCAGCTTGCGCTTCTTCCTTGGCCAGACGAGCAGCCTTGCGCTGGGCAAGCACTTCTTCGCTGATCGGCGGCTTCGCCTTCATCTTCTTAAGAGCGGCCAATTTGGCCTTTTCCGCCATTGCGGCGCGTTCCTGAAAGCTTGGCTGTGTAAATGGCGGGATCAAAATTCGTGTATCCTGGTTGCGAGCACGACAATGAATCGCACGAAAACGCGAGATTCTTCGCCTCCATAGGCTAGTCGGCGGCAATCTCAAAGCGTCGCGCCCATAATTGGCATAGATCGCGGATGCAACTCAGTCACAAAAAAGCCCCGCCCCTGAGAAGGGGCGGGCAGTTTTCGCTGTTGCTATGGGAAAAGTGTCTTAGCGGCGGGCCATGCGTATGCTGGAATCCACGGCGCCGGGCAGTGGGCTGGAAGCGGCATAGGCGATGCACCCGAAGCCGCGAGCCTTCACGTTGGAGCACATGGAGAGTGCGTCGCTCTTGCTCATATCGCCAGCCGACACGCGCCAATACGTCTTGCCGTTCACGCGGGCTTCGGAAATGACCATTTCATATTGGTCTACATGGGCATAACGCTTGGCATAAATGCCGGTGGCGCGCTGGGCATTTTCCTTGCTTGAGAACGAACCAAGCTGAATCAAATGATCTCCGCCCTTGGTTGGTCCGCGCGAGACCGAAAGTACTGCGGCTGAACGCGCCGGAGCGGCATGAACTGCAGGGCTGCTATTGAAACGCTGGGTGTATTGTTTTTCCGGAGTGGCAGCAGATTTCGGTGCTTCAAAAGCGTCGCTGAAGTTTGCCAACTTCGCTTCAGCACTTGCCGGAGCAGGAGCAGCGATGATCGGCGCAGTAGGAGCGGACTGAGCAGCCGTGTATTTGGCCAATGCAGGCAATTCGCCCGAAGTGTTTGCGCCAGTTGCCTGCGCCCATTCGGGCGCAGCAGAAGGTCGGGCTACCGGAATTTCTGCTGCGGCTTCGGCAAACATCTGTTCTTTGCTTGGCGTGTTGGCCAATGCCAATTGGGCGGGTTGGCCGCTGTCGCGAACGAGCGGCACTTCGAGCAGCTTCGCCACGCGCCGATGGAAATCGCCGGGCGAAGATGTGCTGGCCCATTCGCTGATGCGGTCGTTGATCTGATTGCCGGGAACATCCTCTGCCGCCATCAAGCGAGCCGCACGCCAATCACCCTTGAGGGCATAGGCATAAGCGAGATTCTGGCGAGTTTTCGCATTGTTCTGACCGCTGCGGATCGCGTTGGACAAAATATGCACGCCTTGGATGGCATCACCGGCCAAAGCCATCGCGAGGCCAAGATCCGCTGCGTCGATATCGTCGCGGTAATTATCCAGTAATGCACGTGCAGAGCGGACGTCACCTGACGCAATCTGCGCCAACGAAAGACTGAGCGCGGTGCGCGCGCCGGTATCGCCCAATGCCATCGCATCGCCGAAACTGGTGGCGGCGGAGTGGAACCGGCCTGCTTCCATATAACTTGCGCCGAGCATGGCGCGATAGGAAGCATCGCGCGGCTCAGCCAGAACCGCTGCCTCTGCATGGGTTAATGCCTTGTCAGGCTGCCCTTTGGCCAGGGCGGTCTGCGCCTTGCCTGCCGAAAGATCGGCGCGCGGTGCAGCGCTGGTGGTGCAACCAGCCAGCGCCGAAGTGGCGAGGGCGGTTGTCACTGCGAGTGTGACGAAACGGGCGTTATGTGCGGATTGGCTCATAGTCTGTTTCCCTGTTTTAGGCATTGTCGCTTCCGGATGTTTTACCGGGCCGCCGAACTTGCGCAGCCAGCGATTCGAGATCGGGCATATTGCCCAGTAATGCGTCGAGCGCGTCGGTAACGATCTGCTGGGCGCTGCGCCCGCGGATGGTACTTGCGAGACGCAATTTCAGGTGGCGTTCCGGATCCAGCCGCAAGGTGAAAGCAACGCGTTTACCCTGCTCGGTGGCCGATACGCGGTGCGCACGAGGCGGCTTGGCAGCGGAAACGGCGCGCACCGCCACTGGGGCAGCCACAACAGTTTCTTCTGCTGCAAACTCTTCTTCGGCAACGATTTCCGGGGCCTCAAAATGGTCTGAGTTCAAGCCATGTTCTGGGCTCAAATCAAGCGGATCATCTTCTTCAGCAGCGAATGCTTCGTAAGCTTCGTCTTGCTGTTCGGTTTCGGCAAAGTTGGTTGCTTCGAAATCCTCGTCATCTGAGCAATCATCATCAGACATAATGGCGTCCGACATGATTGGCGGTGACTTTGATTCGAGGCGCTTGGCCAGGACGTTCTGCTGATCACGGGCCGGGCCTTGCGGCGATGCGAATTCTGCCAGTTTTGCGCCGGCTTGTTCGTCAATGTTGCGTGCTTCGGCGGCGGTCTGTTTATTGGCCGGGGCAGGTGTGAGTTGGATCACATCGGCATCGCCCATGTCATTCCAGCCAAGATCGTCCAGCGAACCTTCCGAAGATGCATCGGTATCTTCGGGTGAACCGCCGATTGCGCCCAGCATTCCGCCGTGTTGTGGTCGCATGGCCGGTTTTGCGCCGCCCTTACGGGCCAGCAAACTCGGGCTCAGAGAAGCGAATGATATCTCGTTCATTGTGGCCGTTCCTGCGCTCACTGTGCGACGCGGCGACCAAAGCCACCACCTGGACGGCTGGCTCCGGAAGCCTGCGTAGCCATATTCGGAGCGGCAAAGACTGTGCGGCGGAAGTTCTTTTCCAACCGGTCGGCAATATAATTCCACAGCGCCGCGACCTCGGCAGAGGAGCGGCTGTTGGGATCAACTTCCATCACGGTGCGGCCATCGATCATCGAGGCGGCAAAATCGGTCCGGTGATGCAGGGTTATCGGGGCTACGGTGCCGTGCTGTGACAGGGCAACAGCGGCCTCGGATGTAATCTTGGCTTTCGGTGTGGCGCCATTGACGACGAACACCAGCGGTTTGCCAGCGCGTTCGCACAGATCGACTGTGGCGCCCACGGCGCGCAAATCATGCGGGCTGGGACGAGTCGGCACGACGATCAATTCCGCCACTCCGATCACAGATTGGATCGCCATGGTGATCGCCGGCGGGGTATCGATTACAGCCAATTTAAAGCCCTGCTGACGCAAAACCTGTAAATCGGATGCGAGCCGAGCGACTGTGGTTTGAGCGAAGGCGGGATATCCCGCTTCCCGCTCGTTCCACCAATCAGCGGTCGAGCCTTGCGGATCGATGTCGATCAGCACGACCGGTCCGGCCCCGGCGCGTTGCGCCTGAACGGCCAGGTGGCCTGAGAGTGTGGTCTTGCCCGAGCCACCCTTCTGCGAAGCTAATGCCAGTACACGCAAGGCGTGATCCCCCTGAAAATCCAATTGTTGTCGCCGCACCAATGCGGGTCGGACACTGAAATCGCAGGATACAACTAATTTTGAGTTAACGAGGGCGCAGTCTTGTGGGTTCAAGGGGATGAGAAGCGCCCCCCGATCAAGCAACGTCGAAGAATTATGGGGGCTTAGAAACTCTCTGCCAACGAGCCGTTCACTATGGCAGGCTAGAGCTTTGGCCAGTCTAGCGGGCCAGGCGTATTAAGAGCCTTCAGTTTGGCGTTGTGGTCGAAAAGGGATATTTGAGCCGATGAAGAATGCGCGCGCTTTTCTATACGCTGTTTCCCTTTGCGGCGCCGGTATCTCGGGGCTGACGCTTGCTGCACCAGCGTTTGCCGACGTTAAAGCAGGCGTGGATGCGTGGACCGCTGGCGATTACATTACTGCCGTGGGTGAATGGCGCGGCCCAGCCGCGAACGGTGATCCTGATGCACAATTTAACTTGGCGCAGGCATACCGCCTAGGCCGGGGTGTGGAGGTAAATCCGAAACTGGCAGAAGCGCTGTATGCAAAGGCCGCAGTGCAGGGCCATTTGAAGGCAGCCGACAATTACGGCCTGCTGTTATTCCAGGATGGCCGCCGCGAAGCCGCTATGCCTTATCTATCCTCCGCAGCTGATCGCGGCGAGCCGCGCGCGCAATATCTGATCGGGCTGGCACATTTTAATGGCGACTTTCTGCCGAAGGACTGGGTGCGGGCCTATGCATTGCTGACCCTGTCCAATTCAGCGGGCCTGCCGCAGGCCGCACCGGCCATCAAACAAATGGATGATTTCATCCCACTGGCACAGCGCGAACAGGCGCAAAGCCTGGCGCAGCTGCTGAAGCGAGATTCTGATGCCTCGCGTTCGGCGCAACTGGCTGCCGCAGATTTGGGTGCCGATATGCCCAGCCAGTCGAGCACGGTTGCGCCGCCTGTTATTGCCGCTTCGCCGCCTGCAACCCTGCCGGGCCGCAACACCAGAATTCCTCAGCTGATTCGTTCCGCTGCGGTGCCGCCATCTGTGTCAGCCGCGCAGGCGGCTATTGCTGAAGCATCAGGAGTGACAGGCACGGAAAGCCCGGCCAGTGCTGGGGCGGATTTTGTGGGATCAACCCGTCAGGCCGCTGCTGCCCCGGTTCAGAGCCCGACGCCTAACCCGCCACCAAGACCAGCCCGTGTCGCTAGCGCGTCTCAGGCTACTCCTTCGGCGACCACTGGCCCATGGAAGGTCCAGCTAGTGGATTGATCGGATCATATGAGTCCGATTGGGGATTCCCTGTTTTGCTGTGATGTGCGATTCTGCGCGCATGCGTACCGGTATATCATTCACCCTGTCTGCCAGCGATCGTCATCGATTGCGGGCGATCATCGCTAATCCCATGAGTTCGCAGAAGCACGTCTGGCGGGCGCGGATTGTTCTTCTGAGCGGCGAGAGCCGTGG
>Ga0209702_10009852_pt1 | contig 10464 bp, 7 predicted proteins | sample FRY01_FD_187210 | JGI IMG/M metagenome (GOLD analysis project Ga0209702, IMG submission 187210) | Freshwater microbial communities from Lake Fryxell liftoff mats and glacier meltwater in Antarctica - FRY-01 (SPAdes) (version 2) | ecosystem: Environmental > Aquatic > Freshwater > Ice > Glacier...
TGGGAACGGCGTCAACGAAGCGCCCATGGCTGAACTTCGGCAGCGGCATCCCGCCGCCTGGGCGGCCTGCGCCCAAGCCTTCCAAACGCTCTAACATTAGAATGTCCAAAAAACAAAAACTCGAACTTACCTGGATTGGGAAGGAGCACGGGCCCAGGCTGGAGCCGCGCATCTTGCTGGAGGAGCCGGAGCGCTCGCATCATGCCAAGTTCCGTGTGAAGGTAGCCACACTGGCAGAAGGGCTCACACGAAGCCACGAAGGCACGAAGCAATCAGGAACGGCTACTTCAAAAAACCTTCGTGGCTTCGTGCCTTCGTGTGAGGCTGAAGTGGGCGACCTCTTCGACAAAAAGCTCATCCACGGCGACAACCTCCTCGCCCTCAAGGCCCTGGAGCGCGAGATCAAGGAAATGGACCGCCTCATCAAAGAAGCCCGCCGCAACGCGGTGACCGCCCTCAGCCTGGAAGAAAAGCTCGCCAGTCAAAAGCAGATCAAAGCCATCGAATCCCAGCGCAACGACAAACGCCGCTCACTCTTTGAGGCCCAGGATGCCATTGATCGGCAGCGCGAAGACTTTATCGGCAAGATCGAGGGCAAGCTCCAGCAAGGAACAGCCTTGAACCCCTTGTTCAGTGTGCGATGGAGCTTAAACTAGACAATCAAACCTTCCGCCTTTCGCCATGAGTTCCTTCCCCAGCCACCGACTCGAAGAGATTTCCCTTTCGGGGTATAAATCCATTCGGGAACTCACGGCCTTCAAGATGTCCTCTGGCCTTAACGTGCTCATCGGTGCCAATGGCTCCGGGAAGACCAACTTCATCCGCTTCTTCGAGCTTCTTGGCCATATCTTTGATCCCAACAAAGGTTTGCAGAACTATGTGGCGGCGCGTGGCCGTGCCGAGGCCTTCCTATTTCGCGGGATGAAGGTCACGCCCCAACTCACGGCCCATCTAAAGTTTGGCCGGAACGAATACAAGTTCACACTGCGAGCATCGGATGATCGATCACTTTTCTTTGCACAGGAATCGGCACCCTTCAATGGCCAATGGCTCACAGAAAATGACCAGGGGAGCGGTCATTTGGAGAGCTACGTTTTGAAGTATTCAGACACCGCAGCCAAAAAATGGGTTGTAGAAACCATCCGCGACTGGCGCGTCTATCACTTCCACGACACCTCCCCCTCCGCACCTGTCATGGGTCTATGCAATGTGGTGGACAACGATGTGCTGCACGGCAACGCCGCAAACTTGGCTGCATTCCTCATGAAGATGGCGAAGGAGCATCCGCAGAACTTCGCCCAAATTACTGAAACCGTGCGGCAGGTAGCCCCGTTCTTCGGTGAGTTTGTGTTGAAGGAAGTGACTCCAGGGCAGACCCAGCTCTTGTGGAAGGATCGCTTCTCCGATCTGCTCTACTACCCCTACCAGCTTTCGGACGGCACCCTGCGTTATATCTGTCTCGCCACCCTCCTTCTCCAGCCCAACCCACCCGCCACCATCATCATTGATGAGCCAGAGCTTGGCCTGCACCCCTATGCCATCAAGCTGCTCGCCAGCCTGCTTCAAGAGGCTGCGGAGAATGTGCAGCTCATCGTCTCCACTCAGGCATCTTTGCTGCTGGACGAACTCACTCCCGAACAGGTCATCGTTGTGAATCAGCGCAATGGCGAATCCATCCTGGAGCGCCAGGACCCGGAGAGGCTTGCCGATTGGTTGAAGGAATACACCCTCGGCCAGCTTTGGGAAAAGAACGAGCTGGGAGGGCTGCCCTAATGAGCTGGCTGCGCCTTTACATCACCGTCGAAGGACAGGCGGAGAAAGCCTTTGCCGACGCCGCACTGACGCGGCACCTCGCCAACTACAGCATTGAGGTCAAGCCTCGTGTGGTGCTCACGAATCGGAAATTGGGCAAGCGCGGTGGCATCCTCGACTTTGCTAAGATTCAAGGCGACCTCACCCGCCTCATGCATCAGGACCGGCAACCCGAAGCGCGGTTCACCACCATGATTGACTTCTATGCGTTGCCTCCTGAGTTCCCCGGTTGGGCTGCAGCGCACCAAAGAAATAGCCCTGAGGAGCGAGTCGCGGTCCTGGAGCGGGCTTTGCACGCGGAGTTCGGCGATGACCGCTTCCATCCCTACATCCAGCTTCATGAGTTTGAAGCCCTGCTATACTGCGATCTCGGGGAGCTTCAGCGCCGCCTCGCTCACTCAGAGCAAGGCATCGCCGCCCTTCAGCGAGAGGTCCGCCACCTTCAGCCTGAAGAAATCAACGAGGGCGCGCATACCGCACCCAGCAAACGCATTATCCATCACCTGCCCGTTTACGAGCGGAGCAAAGTCCGCGTGGGAGCCCCTGCTGCGGCTGCCATCGGTCTTCCTGCCTTGCGCTCCAAATGCCCACACTTCAACGACTGGCTCACCCGCTTGGAACAGCTCGTCTGATCCCACTCCCCTCTCTGTGTTCTTTGTGCCCTCTGTGGTTAACCCTCTTTCCGAATGTCCAAAAAACAAAAACTCGAACTCACCTGGATTGGGAAGGAGCACCGGCCCAGGCTGGAGCCGCGCATCTTGCTGGAGGAGCCGGTGCGCTCGCATCATGCCAAGTTCCGCGTGAAGGTAGCCTCACCGGCAGAAGGGCTCACACGAAGCCACGAATGCACGAAGCAATCAGGAACGGCTACTTCAAAAAACCTTCGTGGCTTCGTGCCTTCGTGTGAGGCTGAAGTGGGTGACCTCTTCGACAACAAGCTCATCCACGGCGACAACCTCCTCGCCCTCAAGGCCCTGGAACAGGACTACGCTAGCAAGGTGAAGTGCATCTTCATTGATCCCCCTTACAACACCGGCAGCGCCTTCGTCCTGCCTTTGCCATTTCGCATAGATGGTTTTACTGAACCCTATCTCAAACTAAAAACCGTATGAGCACAGCCAGCCCCAACACAGTGCCACCACACCATAGCGCTTTGCCACCATCACCAGGAAGCTACACCTATCCGGGAGCTAGGTGGTGGAAGGTTGATTTTCATACTCATACGCCAGAGTCTGATGACTATGCTGGAAGGGCGGGCGTGAAGAAAGAGGAACTGAAAGCGCAAACACCTTCACACTGGCTTGCGAGACAAATGGCATGGGGATTGGATGCGGTGGTTGTGACCGATCACAACTCCGCTGGCTTTATAGCCAAACTTCGGGCCGCCTATGATGGGATGGATCAGGCTTCGCCAAGCTTCCGGCCCATCGTCATTTTTCCTGGCTTTGAACTTTCTGTGAATGGCGGCCTCCACCTTTTGGCCGTTTTCGATCCAGCGAAAAACCTAGATAATGTCAGTGGTGTTATCACCGCCTGTAGTTACAAAGGCAAGCGGGGATACACCAATGACGGTGTCTGTTCTGAGTCCTTTGAGAACTGCGTTAAGATCATTAAACAGCATGGCGGACTGACCATTGCCGCACATGTAGATGAGGCCTGCGGATTGCTCTGGAACAAGCTTACCACAGGCGAAGAGGTCCGGGAACTGATGCGCAGCGGGCACTTATCCCATGAAGCTGCGATAAATCAGCTCATCTCCGATCAGCGACTTGTGTCAACCGTGCGCGATGATGCTCAGAAATTAAATCAAACGGTTCAGGATGTTTTGGCGGCCGGGTTGGATGCCATTGAAGTTCGCAATTGGGAAAACCTGCCACCAACGATTCAGGATCACCCAGTTTTGGCTCGCCTCGCCTGCGTCACTGGCTCGGACAGCCACATGCCAAGGGACATTGGGCAGAACGGTTTCTCGATGGTTCATATGACGCACCCAAATCTCGAAGGCCTTCGCATGGCCTTTGCAGACGGTTCTGCCATTCGGGCAAGGGGTGGCGACGCCGTCAAAGAAAGCTGGTCCGTGCGTCCCATCGACCGCACTGACACCAAGGATTGGAATGTTTGGCCTGATCATGCCGTGGAGAAGATCACCATCGCTCAAATCAAGACGGCTTGCCGTGAGGCCCCGCTTGAGATGCCGCTCCATCCTCGGCTCAATGTCCTTGTCGGAGGCAGAGGATCAGGCAAGAGCACCTTCGTTCATGCTCTGCGTCTCGCTTCGCAGCGTGGACGTGAACTGCCTCGCTATGAGGGTGACACGCCTGTGCGAGAATCCCCCGCTGGTGACTTTTGGCGCTGGGCACAGATTCCAGCAAGTCGCGGCCAGGATGGTGTCATCCTCAAAGACTTGAGTGTCATCAAGGTTCTTTACCGCTCACCAGCCCAGTCCGCTGAACTGCACTGGCAGGCCTCTTTTCTTGGCCAGGGAGCTAGGTCCTCGCCTCCAACTCTCCGCATTGGTGACTTGGGTGCTCCGCCCGCCGAGGACGGCGGAGCTTATTCGCCATCGCGGTTTCCACTCAGCATCTATAGTCAAAAGCAAGTCTTGGAAATGAGCCGTGGTTCTGCGGGCCTGATGGAGATCATCGACCGCGAACAAAACGTTGCCTCGCTTGAAGAGCAGTTAAAGCAGGCCGTCGCCACCTATTCCGCTACGCGCGCGAAGATCCGCGAGCTGACCACCACCCTCGCCAATGAAGCTCAGGACACGGCCAGCCTGAAGGACATCGTCTCCGAGTTGGAGAAGATTCAATCAGACGCCGTGAAGGAATATCAACGGAGGCAGGCGCAGGCACGTGCTCTGTTTCCCAATTTGAAACCTGACTCGCAGCAACTCATTTTGGCTCAGGAACTCAATGAACAGGCTGACCGTCTTGGTCTGCCTGATCTGCCAGCGGTAACGATCCCAGTCACGGATACAGAAGTTATCGCGGCACACGCGCTGTATCAGAATGCCCAGCAGGAACTGGATTCCATCGCCAGTCAGATCCGCGCCCAGGCCACTGCGATTCAAACTGTCCTGACCACGCTGGACCAAACCCTCCGCAGCAGCGTTTGGTTTCAGGCCTGCAAAGATTCCAAGACCGCCTATGACGCGTTGCTCGGCGAACAAACGACGGCCTTTGATCCGGCAAGACTAAACAAACTGAATCAGGACCGCACTCAACTGGAAACGCGACTGGCGAAACACCAGGGAACTAGGGACGAGATCGCTCTCCATGAAGCTTCGGCCACTCAACAGCTCGCGGCGGTTCACACAGCCCGAAAGGCGATCAGCACGTCCCGAGAATCCTTCGTCACCACGCACAATGCCAAAGGCACGCTGCTCAGGCTCACCTTGGTCCCCTTGGGAGCGGAGGCAGGTTCGGTAGAGCGCTCCCTGCGGGATAGTATCGGGGTCGATGCCGAGAAGTTTAGCCCATCCATTGGCTTGTCTGAAGGAGCGAGAGAGGATTCACTGCTCCGTGTTTTCCAAATCGCTGCCACTCGGGAAGCAGGTGCCGCATTGGTCCGTCAGCGTCTCCTCGCACTGATGGACTCAACTGAGAATGAGCCAGGTTTTGCCGACCTGCAAAACAACCTCAGACGCCAGCTCAGCACCAACCCATCGCGGAGAGAAGCCATTGAAGCTTGGTTTCCAGCCGATCATCTAAAACTCGAATACCGCACGACAGAGTCCGGCTCCTGGAAATCCATCTCCCAGGGCTCCATCGGCCAGCAAACGGCGGCTGTTCTTTCCTTCCTGCTCTCCTTTGGCGACGAGCCGCTGGTGCTCGATCAGCCGGAGGATGATCTCGACACCCGCATGATCATGTCACTCATCGTAGAGCAAGTCCGCACCATGAAGGAGCATAGGCAGATCATCATCGTCACCCACAATCCCAACATCGTGGTTCATGGCGATGCTGATCTCGTTCATGCCATGGAGGACGTGAATGGTCAGGTGACACGCAACCCAGATGCCTCCGGTGGACTTCAGGAAAAAGCTACGAGGCAATTCATCTGTGATGTCATGGAGGGCGGTGCCATCGCCTTTCGCAAACGCTTTGACCGTATGGGAAGAGAGGAGACCTGATCTATGTTTGATACACACGAAGAACTTCTGCGCCAGATTCGCCTTGGAGAAGATAGCCTGCTGGAGTGCAAGCAGGTCTTTTTCCGTCACGACAAAGTCCAAGGACCCTCCGCCGAAAAAATGGCGGATGAAATCGCTGCCATGAGCAACGCTTCCGGCGGAGTCATCGTCCTTGGCGTCGATGACAAGACCCGTGACATCGTCGGCATCGAAGCCCCCAAGCTGGAGCTGACTGAGACGTGGTTGCGTGAAATCATGGAAACCCGAATGGAGCCGCCGCTCCAGGCCTACACGCTGCGCCGCATCGAGTTGCCGGATGGCACCGGAGCCTTGCAGCCCGTTCTCCGGCTGGACCTGCCCCGCAGTCTTTTTGTCCATCGCTCTCCAGGCGGTTACAAGATCCGGGCGGGCAGTTCTGTTCGTGAGATGGCCCCGGAGTATCTGGCTCGCATGTTTCAGCAGCGCAGCCAGTCCCGCCTGTTACGCTTTGATGAACAGGTGGTTCCTGCCGCACCGCTGGATGCCCTCTCCGCCGCACTTTGGAGAAAGTTCGTTACCACGCGCACACGCACGTCCGGTGATGACAAAGACCTGCTGTCCAAGCTCAAGCTGGCTGATGCTGACAATGAGGGAAAATGGCACCCCACTGTATCCGGCTTGCTCATGGCCTGCACAAGTCCCCATGAATATCTGCCCTCCGCTTTTATTCAGGCTGTCGCTTATCGCGGCATTGAGGTCACCCCGGCGGATCATCAGGCCTATCAGTTGGACGCCAAAGACATCCACGGCCCGCTGGATGAGCAAATCGCGGAAGCCTGCCGGTTCGTGGCACGCAATATGAAGGTCGGTGCCAGCAAGTCCATGGGACGCCACGACTTGCCCCAATATGATCTCACCGCCGTCTTTGAAGCCGTCACCAATGCCGTCTCACACCGAGACTACGCCATCTATGGGCAAAAGGTGCGACTCCGTTTGTTTGAAGACCGGCTGGAATTGCATTCCCCTGGTGCCATTCCCAATACCATGACCATCGAGAGTCTGGAGTTCCGCCAGGCGTCTCGAAACGAAAACCTCACCAGCCTCCTCGCCAAATGCCCGGTGCCGGGAATGGAGGGTCTGAACAGTGACCGCTCCACGATCATGGACAAGCGCGGCGAGGGCGTGCATCTCATCCTGAGCCTCTCTGAGAAGCTTTCCGGCAGGCGTCCTCTGTATCGCCTCCTGGATGGCGATGAACTGCAACTCACCATCTACGCTGCTTCATCGGGCGACGTTTGATCAACCACAGAAAAAGCAAAGATCACAAAACATGACTGCCTTGGACTTCCCTGCTTCCCCTCTCTGTGTTCTCTGCGTTCTCTGTGGTTAACCCTCTTTCCGAATGTCCAAGAAACAAAAACTCGAACTGACCTGGATTGGCAAGGAGCACAGGCCCAGGCTGGAGCCGCGCATCTTGCTGGAGGAGCCGGAGCGCTCGCATCATGCAGCGCATCGCGTGACCGAGGGCGACCTCTTCGACAACAAGCTCATCCACGGCGACAACCTCCTCGCCCTCAAGGCCCTGGAGCAGGACTACGCCGGCAAGGTGAAGTGCATCTACATTGATCCCCCTTTTAACACTCAGCAGGCATTCGATCATTACGATGATGGGGTCGAGCACTCGCTCTGGCTACAACTGCTTCGAGATCGTGTTGAGTTGCTTTATTCGTTGTTGTCCCCAGATGGATCAATGTTTCTCCACATAGACGACAACGAATTGGCTTACTTGATGGCCCTCACTGACGAGATTTTTGGTCGGAAGAACAGAATCTCAGTGATCGCCTTCAAGCAAAGCTCGGTTTCTGGGCCGAAAGCAGTAAATCCAGGCATCGTGACCACGGCAAGTTTCATTCTCTACTACACAAAGAACAAAGCTCTTTGGAAACCAAACCGAACATTCATGCGGACGAGCCGAGATGACCGCTACAGCAAATTTATCGCGAACTACGATGCACCATACAAGAAATGGAACTTGGTACCGCTAAAAGATGCATTCGGCGAGGCTAATGGCGGGAGCTGGGACAAAGCCCGCGTGCGCTTTGCAGAGAAGGTCGAAGCCAAACTTGAAGAATTCGTGCTCTCAAACGCCCAGAGAGTTGTCCGAACTGCGAGAGTAGCGCCGAGCGATGTAAACGAGGAGGCTCGTGACGCCTTGATGAATTCGATGGATAAGTCCGGAGAGGTTTTTCGATCCGAACGTGAAGGCAAGGCAGACTATTACTTCTTGAACGGCGAGCAGCTATTGTTCTACTCAACCAAGACTCGGATCGTCGATGGAGTGCTGACAACAGCCAGTCCGACTTCCAATATCTGGGATGATCTATTGTCGAATAATCTGCACAAAGAAGGTGGAGTTGCCTTTCCAAATGGAAAAAAGCCGGAGTTCTTGATAAAACGCGTTCTCGACATCGCCACCAACCCCGGCGACCTCGTGCTCGACTCCTTCCTTGGCTCCGGCACGACGGCGGCGGTGGCGCACAAGATGGGGCGGCGGTGGATTGGGATTGAAGTAAAAGATCAATGCGAGACGCATTGCCTGCCGCGCCTGAAGAAAGTGGTGGATGGCGCGGACCAGAGCGGCATCACGAAGGCCGTGGGCTGGAAGGGCGGCGGCGGCTTCCGCTACTACCGCCTCGCGCCATCGCTCCTGAAACAAGACAAGTGGGGACAGTGGGTGATCTCCGACAACTACAACCGGGAGATGCTGGCCGAGGCCGTGTGCAAGCTGGAAGGTTTTACCTATGCCCCCAGCGACACGCTCTACTGGCAGCAAGGCCACAGCACCGAGCGCGACTTCATTTACACCACCACCGCCACACTTACCCACGATCAGCTCCAGCAGCTCGCCGATGAAGTCGGCCCGGAGCGCAGCCTGCTCGTCGTCTGCTCCTCCTTCCGTGGCGACAAGGCAGGCTACAGCAACCTCACCGTGAAGAAGATCCCCAAAGCCGTGCTATCCCGCTGTGAGTGGGGCAAGGATGACTACAGCCTGAAAGTGGAGAACCTGCCGAAGGCTCCACCGAAAGCCGGACAAATGAACCTCTTTGATGATGGAGGTGCAGTATGAACCGCAACGTCAACGCCATCTCGGGCCGTCTCAGCCTGCGCCCGCCGCAGCGTCACTCGCTGGAAATCCTGCATCGACTCACGGAGATCGCCCCACTAAAGAAGGACTTCGACCGCGAGGCGATCACCGCCGCCATCCGCAGTGAGTTCCCCACAGTAACGGACTTCGAGCGTGAGTTTGCCTCACTCTGCTTTGCCCTCGCCACAGGTGTGGGCAAGACGCGCCTCATGGGTGCCTTCATCGTTTAACTGCACCTGGAGCACGGCATCAACAACTTCTTCGTCAGGGCTCCCAACCTGACGATCTACAACAAGCTGATCGCCGACTTCACGCCGAACACGCGGAAGTATGTCTTCAAAGGCATCTCGGAGTTTGCCACGGATGCGCCGGAGATCATCACAGGCGACGACTACGAAGCGAAGGCTGGCACGCTGTTTGACCAAGTGCTGCGCTGCAAGATCAACATTTTCAACATCAGCAAGATCAACAGCGAGGTGCGCGGCGGCAAGTCCCCGCGCATCAAGCGCCTGAGCGAATACATCGGCGAGAGCTATTTTGAATATCTGGCCGGGCTGCCCGACTTGGTGCTCATCATGGACGAAAGCCATCGCTACCGCGCCAGCGCCGGTGTGCGTGCGATCAATGAGCTGAAGCCGGTATTGGGATTGGAACTCACGGCCACGCCGTTCATCGAAGGACCGAAGGGCGCGGTGCCCTTCAAGAACGTGATCCTCGACTATCCGCTGGGCCGGGCGATGGCAGATGGCTTTGTCAAAGAACCGGCTGTCGTCACGCGGAAGAACTTTGACCCCAAAGGCATGTCGCCCGAAGCCATCGAACGCCTCAAGCTCGAAGACGGTGTGCGAATGCACGAGCAGACCAAGGTGAATCTGGAGACGTATGCCCGCGAGGCTGACGTGAACATTGTAAAACCCTTCGTGCTGATCATTGCCCGCGACATCACGCACGCGAAGCAATTGCTCGACCTGATCCAGTCGGAGGAGTTCTTTGAAGGACGCTACAAGGAGAAGGTGATCCAGGTGGACAGCAGCAAGACTGGTGCGGAGGAAGACGAGATGGTGGAACGCCTGCTCAAGGTGGAGCACAACGACGAGCCGACGGAGATCGTGATCCATGTGAACATGCTCAAGGAAGGCTGGGACGTGACGAATCTTTACACCATCATCCCGCTGCGTGCCGCCAATGCCCGAATCCTCATTGAGCAATCCATTGGTCGAGGTCTGCGTCTCCCCTATGGCAAACGAACGGGAGTGCTGGCTGTGGATACGCTCAACATCATCGCGCATGATCGTTTCCAAGAGATCGTCGATGAGGCGAAGAAGCCGGATTCCATGGTGCAGAAGATGCGCGTCATCGAACTGACCGATGAGGAAGTCGGGCACAAGACGGTCAC
>Ga0209702_10009853_pt1 | contig 10461 bp, 6 predicted proteins | sample FRY01_FD_187210 | JGI IMG/M metagenome (GOLD analysis project Ga0209702, IMG submission 187210) | Freshwater microbial communities from Lake Fryxell liftoff mats and glacier meltwater in Antarctica - FRY-01 (SPAdes) (version 2) | ecosystem: Environmental > Aquatic > Freshwater > Ice > Glacier...
GACATTTATCTTTCTAGGGTTTATATGACAATTCTTAGATATATCATTTCCAAGCCTAATACCAGAGGCCATAATTAATTCGCCTTCAGGCTCTGGGTTAGTAAATATTGGTCCTATTTCAAACAAAGATAAATCTTTCATTGACCTTGCTAAATTTTTTGATGCAATCTTCAATAAATTTGGCAAAATGCTAGGTCTCATATAATCTAGATCTGAACTTATAGGATTGACCAAGAACAATTCATCTAGCATTTTGATAGAAAAGAGCTTGGCGCTGATACTATCCATAAACGACCAAGTAAGTACCTCATCATAGCCACGATTTGCTAAAATTCTCTTTAACTCAGATATTCTTTTTTGTTCTTTTGGAATTATTCTTACCTGATCACAGTTTGGTAGCTGAACACTCGGTATCTTATCATAGCCAAATATTCTGATGATTTCTTCGACTATATCTTCCTTAATATTGATATCATGTCGCCATGATGGAACCATGAGCTCAATATTATCACCTGAAATCGATGTAACAAAGCCAAGTTTAGTTAAAATGTCGCAAATTTCTTGATTTTTTAAACAAATTCCAGTTTTCTTAGTTAGGAATTCACCTGAGAAACTAAAATGTTTAACTCTAGGGGCGGGCTCACCATGGCAAATTATACTTGATGATGTGCCACCACAAATAGAAAGGATTAAATCTGACGCTATATTCAAAGCATTGGTTGTGAAAGCCTGATCAATTTTACGTTCAAATCTATACCTTGAGTCAGTATCGACTTGTAAACGTCTTCCAGTTTTTGTTATATCATCAGAATTAAAAACAGCAGATTCTAAAATTATATTATTAGTGTGCATATCACATAGGCTAGATTCAGCCCCTATAATACCTGCAACAGCTTGTATATTATCTGCGTCTTTAATGACTAAATCTCCTGATTCTAAATTATATTCTTTCCCATTAAGAGCCTTGAATTGAATATTCTCATTTAGTACTTTGACTCTTAAACTTCCTGATAATTTTGACTTATCATAAGCATGCATCGGTTGTCCAAAACTATATGACATATAGTTTGTGACATCAACTAGTGCAGAGATTGTTTTTACCCCAATATTTTTAAGTAATTTTTGCAGCCAATCTGGGCTTTCTTTGTTTTCTACATCTTTTATTTCACGCAGTAGAAATAATGGGCATGCAGTTTTATCGGTAATTTCTGCAGTAAAATTTGAATCAAATTGTGCATTTATTTTAGGTATTTCAAGAGTTTTTAGTCGCCCAATACCTTTTGCTGCTAAATCTCGTGCAATTCCATAAACACCTAGAGCATCACCTCGATTTGGTGTTACATTAATATCTATTACTGGATCATCAAGACCGTAATATCCAATAAAAGATTCACCAATTTTAGCATCCAAAGGTAATTCAATTATTCCATCTCCATCAGAGCCAATCAGTAACTCATCTTCAGAACATAGCATACCATAGCTTTTAATCGACCTAATTTCAGATTCTTTAATTTTGAACTTTCCAGATGGAATTTCTGTTCCAACCCTAGCTAAGACTACTTTAATGCCAGCTCTAGCATTTGGAGCGCCGCAGACAATCTGTAGCGACCCATCTTTAGTTTCTACTTCGCAAATCTTAAGTTTATCTGCTTTTGGATGCTCTGTAGTTCCACGAATATAAGCTACTTCAAAATCTTTAAGCTCATCTCGTCTATCTATAATATTTTCAACTTCAAGACCAATATTAGTTAGATTATTGGCAATTTCAGTAATGTTAGCATCTGTTTCTAAAAATCTTTTTAACCATGATAAGGTAAATTTCATTTTGTTAATCCTCCAGCTAATGTTGGGATATCGAAAGCGGAGAAATTATAATGCTTAAGCCATCTCAAATCGCCTTCAAAAAATTGTCTTAGATCCTTGATACCATATTTTAACATAGCAAATCTTTCTATTCCAAGGCCAAAAGCAAAACCTTGATATATATCAGGATCAATATTAACATTTTTAAGAACATGTGGATGAACCATACCACAACCAAGTACCTCAAGCCACTTATCACTTCCATTCATTCGAATGTCAACTTCAGCAGATGGTTCGGTAAATGGAAAGAAACTTGGTCTAAATTGCACCTCTATATTTGTTTGTTCAAAGAAATCTTTAATGAATTCTGTAATTACATATTTCAAATGTCCAAAATGGATATTTTTATCAATTACCATCCCTTCAATTTGGTGGAACATTGGAGTATGCGTCATATCAGAATCTGACCTATAAGTTCTTCCAGGCGCAATAAATCTGAAAGGTGGTTTTTCATTTAGCATAGTCCTTATTTGAATAGGGGATGTATGCGTACGTAGCACATGGCCACCTTTTAAATAAAAAGTATCATGCATTTGTCTTGCAGGGTGGTTCTCATCAATATTAAGTGCAGTAAAATTATACCAATCGCTCTCAATATTAGGTCCTTCCTTTATGACAAAGCCAAATTTTGAAAATACCTGAATTAATTCCTCCATAGCCTGAGTAATCGGGTGAATAGAGCCGGCCCTAGTAGTAGGTATCGATGGTATGGTTAAATCTAATTTTTCTTTAACAAAATGCTCTAGCTGTTCTTTTTCTTCTAATAACGACTGTTTTTCTTCTATTAAAATTTGAATCTGTTCTTTAACTTGATTAATTTGTTGCCCAAGTAACTTACGCTCTTCTGGAGCTAAGTTAGATATTTTTTTCATTTCTTGATTAAAAGAACTTTGCTTACCAAGGAATTCTACTTTGACTTGCTGTAATTCATTGGAATTATTAGATAGCAATATTTTTTTTTGAGCTTCTGTTATAATTGATTGGAACATATGAGTGAGTATCTATATAAGTTGTTATGCTATTACCTTGTAATACCAAATCACTTTCAAAGGATTAATTTTGTCGCAAGGCCCCACGTTCGCCGAAGGCTCACGGCTTAGGTGACAGAAGTTTCCTGTGCAATCTAGATATTTATGCCACGCAAATTACCTCCATTACACTAATCTGTCAATAACAAATAAAAAATAATAAGCTTAGTTTTTAGCAAAAAAAGTTTGATTAAAGTTCTCTGCTTCCTTTATTTTTTCCTTCTATTTCTTTTACTGCTACTGCCCAGCTTTTCTTAGCCTCTTGTTCTTTTTCTGCGGCTTTACCAACTTTTATTGCAAAACTTTGAGTTACTTCAGCAATAGATAGTTAATAGCGTGTAACTATAATACTATTTTTATATAAATACAAATATACTTAAGTGGATGCAATGATGGAGTTAATCAAATCAAAATTTGGTTTAGATTATAGCTCCAAAAATTCTTTAATTTTAAGTAAATCATACCAACTTGTCTTTTTTTGCATCGGTTGGCGTAGGAGATAAGCTGGGTGGAAAATAGCTGTTGTTGGAATTGGCTTTGTGAGATATTTATTTGAATATGTGTAGTATTCCTGCCTTATCTTAGTGACTCCTAAATTTTTCCCAAGTAAGCTAGTTGCAGCAATATTACCTACCAAAATAATAAGTTTTGGATTAATTAACGCTATATGTTTTTCAACAAAAGGTCTGCATATTTCCACTTCTTCATTGCTTGGTTGACGGTTGGCTGGAGGGCGCCAAAATACAGTATTTGTGATATAAGCATTGTTAAGTCTTGAAATACCAACGGAATTCAACATTTTATCCAAAAGTTTACCGCTTCTTCCACAAAATGGTATTCCCATTGCATCTTCTTCGGCTCCAGGGGCTTCTCCTATTGCCATAATTACAGCATCTTTGTTTCCATCTCCAAATACAGTATTATTAGCAATTTTTTTTAAATCACACCCATCAAAATCTAAGACATATCTTTTAAGTTCATCAAGATTTTTAGCAGAATCAGCTAAGGATCTTGATGAACTTCCAGGTATAGTATTATTGATCACATATTCTGTCGCGTTATCCACTTTATTTATAGAATCAATAACATTATTTTGTTTTGTATCAATAATCATATTATCTTTATATACTGGGGTTTTGGTTTCAGAACAATAATATTCAATACCAATTGCTCTTAACCATTTAATTTGATTAATTTTTTCATTATAATTATTCATTAATATTACCATTAGTATGCGAAGATAGATTTTATGGAAAATTACAACTTTATATTACCAAATAACTTAGCTGGTTCTAGGCTTGATAAAGCAATATGTTTTCTTATTTCCAAATTTTCTAGAAGCCAGATCCAAAAAGCTATAAAAGATGGAAATGTTAAAATAAACGAAGTTATTATTTCTGATTCCGCAGCCAAGGTCAAGGAGAATGATTTTATATTCATAGAATTACAAGAAGCTCAAACAAATGAAATGAATAAAGCTAATATTGATTTGGATATAGTCTATGAAGATGAAGATTTAATAGTACTAAATAAACAAGCTGGTCTTACGGTTCATCCTGGAGCTGGCAATCACCAAGATACATTATCTAATGCATTATTATTTCATTATGATTCTTTATCGGATATTGGAGGATTGGATAGACCAGGAATAGTCCACAGGTTGGATAAAGATACTTCTGGATTAATGGTAATTGCTAAAAATAATAATGCCCATAAAGCATTATCACATCAAATTGAAAAAAGAGAATTAGTTCGTAGGTATAAGGCGTTCATTTGGGGAACTCTTAATCCAAAATCTGGAATTATTAAAAATAACATAGGAAGGAGTAATGGCAATAGGAAAAAAATGACCATACTTAAATTTGGCGGCAAAGAAGCAATTACATATTACAATACTGAAGAAATTATTCTAAATGGTTTAATTAGTATAGTGGAATGTAAACTTGGTACTGGAAGAACTCATCAAATTAGGGCGCAATTAAGTCATAATGGTCATTCTATTATTGGCGATCAAGTTTATGGAAATAATAATAGAAAAATTAATAATTGCCCAGCATCAATAGTAGAATCACTAACTAAGTTTAAACGTCAAGCTCTACATTCTTGGTATATAGGTTTTTCTCACCCCATAACAATGAAATTCCTTGAATTTGAAAGTTTTTTACCAAATGATATGTTAAATTTATTACATTCAATAAAAAATATTTAGTAAAACATTTTTTATTTTTGCAATTATAAATTCTATTCAATAAGATGAATGCTATTTTATAATCAATTTGGATTTTTTATGTTTGGCTTAAATAAGGAACAAAAAGAAGCTGTGGGTCTGTTGTCTGTTGGTACTTTTCTAGAATATTTTGACCTTCTGCTATATGTTCATATGGCGGTCCTTTTGAATGAACTATTTTTTCCTAAATTTGATCCACATACAACTTCTATACTGTCCTCTATGGCGTTTTGTTCAACATTTATTTTTAGACCTGTAGGAGCCTTAATCTTTGGCTGGATAGGTGACAATATAGGACGTAAATCAACAGTAATTATCACAACTATGTTGATGGCTGTCTCATGTGTTACTATGGCAAATTTACCTACTTATGAAGAAATCGGCATTACAGCCACTTGGGTATTGCTTATATGTCGTATTGTCCAAGGTATGTCTTCTATGGGCGAAATAAATGGGGCTGAGATTTATTTAACTGAAAGTATAAAACCACCTGCGCAATATTCTGCAGTCACATTAATTGAAAGCTTTGCAGCTATGGGAGGAATGGTTGCATTAGCTATAGCATCGATTGCTGCACTTTATAAATTTAATTGGCGTATAGCATTTTGGATTGGAGCATTGATCGCTTTAATTGGTATGATCGCTAGAACTAGACTTAGAGAAACACCTGATTTTGTTGATATGAAACTAAAAATGAAAAAAGCTATCGAATTAGAGTCTGGAGCTGAAGTAGCTAAAAAGTTTTTCAAGGATCCTAACAACCCAATGAAAAAGGAAAAAGTAAAAAAAATGACTGCATTAGCTTTATTCTTAATGGATTGCAGTTGGCCAGTTTGGTTTTATCTTGCCTTTATTTATTGTGGCAATATACTCAAAGACTCTTTCGGATATACTCCTGAACAAGTTATTCATCAAAACCTTATAGTTGGAATTACCGAATTACTAGGAGTGCTACCATTAGTGTATTTAAGTTACAAAATATATCCTTTAATAATTTTAAAAATTAAAGCAGTAATATTTTCTGTATTTATTCTATTCTGTCCATATTTGCTTAATAATGTTACAACCCCTTTTGAATTGCTATTAATACAATGCTTTATTATGTTCTTTGTCCTTGATACCGTACCAGGAGTAGCAATTTTTTATAAACATTTTCCTATTTTTAAACGTTTTACTTCTGTTTCTTTGTTATATTCATTATCACGTGCATTTATGTATGTCATTACCTCATTTGGTTTCATCTACTTAAATGACCATTTTGGACATTGGGGATTATTAATCATTATGCTTCCAGTAATTATAGCATATATATTTGGGTTATATTATTTTGATGGATTAGAAAAAGAAAATAAAGCTCTACTTGCAAGTTCAAAGAACGCCTTTTTAGAAAAATTTGGTAGTGCAGAAACTACTTTGGAGAAAATTCATTAATAACTAGCGAGAGCTAAAGGGTGTCATTCGTCATTGCGAGCGTAAGCACATCGTTGCCGGCAACTATTCACGTGTCTGGCAAAAATCTGTTATTAGTGTAATATTTAGGCTACAAGCCCTATAATGTCATTCCCGCATTTGCGGGAATGACACCATTTAAACCGCTTACCTGAATAAGATACCATTGCCGAGCAAACCAAAGGTTTGCGTGGAATCTTGCGGTTTAATTAGCGGAAGACCCAAAGCCAGTCTAAGGCAGGCTTTGGGTAACTGTTGTTGCGTTAATGACCCCTCAAGGTGACAGACTTTCACTTATGAAACACAATTATCCTACCACTTCCACACATTATCTTAATTATTTATTCCTTTTGTGGTAGAATATTGAAAATGCAAAGCCTTCCCATCAAAAACTTTATTGTAAGCATGGTGCATTGCGCTAGCAGCTTCAGAAAAACCAGTGAGAATTAACTTTAGCTTACCTGGGTAAGTTGCTATGTCACCAATTGCATAAATACCAGGAATATTTGTCTCAAAATTTGGATAATTAGCTACAATATGTTTAGAGTGTAGGTCAAGACCCCATTCTGCTATAGGGCCCAATGCTTGTGATAATCCATAAAAAGGTAGTAAAATATCTGATTGTAAAATCCTAATATTATTATTCAGATCTTTAACCCCAACAGCTTCGAGTAAACCATTTGATCCTATTAGATGGTCTAGCTGGTAATTGATGATTAATTCGATTTTACCAATAGAAGCTAGTTCTTGTAATTGCCTTATACTCTCAGGTGCGGCGCGGAATTTTTCTCTTCTATGAACTAAATAGATTTTTTCTGTGACTTCCGATAATGATATTGCCCAATCTACAGCAGAATCTCCCCCACCAGCTATTACTATTTTTTTATCCTTAAAATCATTAATTTTATTTACAGAATAAAATATAGATTTTCCTTCAAATTCTTCCATACCTTTTAAAGGCGGTTTATTTGGTCCAAAAATACCAGGCCCAGCTGCTATTATTATGATCTTTGACTCTATATTGATATCTTTTGATGTAGTGACTTGAAAATTAGTGCCATTATTTTTAAGTCCTATCACCCCTTGATCAAGATGATATACAGGATTAAAAGGAATAGCCTGAAGGCGTAATTGTTCAATCAAATCTGAGGCTGAGATTTTAGGATATGCTGGAATATCATATATAGGTTTTTCTGGATAAAGAGCAGTACATTGGCCTCCTATTATTTCTCCTGAATCAATAATATGGCAATTCATACCAAGCATACCAGCTTGAAAAATGGCAAATAAACCAACTGGTCCAGCTCCTATTATAACAACATCCGTTTTTTCCATGATCATAATAATAATAAATTTTATAAAAAACACTATAGTGAAATCTTTATAAGACACAATCCAAATTAATTTTTCAAACTTATCCATTTCTAACTGGAAGCATCCCCTATCTTGACTTATGCAGCTAGTTTATACACCATGTCCTCTACACTTTTCCAATCTTTGGCCCATGATTCAGCGATTCCAAATATGACCTATACCCAGATAGTAAAAAATTATTGTACAAGTATTATACAAAAATAAATCAAAACTCGCCTATTTTGTTAAACTTTTTTGTATTTTTTATGGTGTTATCAAAAATACTATTCAATTTTTTTATTATCCCATTGCTTTTTACTAATTTGATATAGATCAACGGTTAGCGATAAAATTCTATCGCAGCAAAAAGTATAGTTAGTTCTCCTTAGCCTATCTATCGAGGCGGTGGTTGATAATCTCGTTTCTTAGCTATGACCTCCCATAACATTTCCATTGACGAAAAGAATAAAAACTCCACTGCATTTCTTATTCTTTCCCACAAAGCACCTAACTGTTGCGGCTTGATTTCCAAAACACATCGGCTTGCTTTCGTAGGCACAAATGGGCTCAAATTAATTGACACTATACTTCCATCTCGGCTCACTTTACGTGACGCTGAAACTTCCCCGGCTCAAATTAACTGATTTTATCTTTTACTCCGGCTCACTTTATTTGCTTCTGTATTTTGATTGATTTACTAATTAAATAACACCTAGTTTATAAATTTCTTTGTTAAATTCTGGCAATTTGTTGGAATTAAGTTGACCGAGCAAATATGCCCTTACTTCACTAGGCTTGGCATTGAGCAATTCACATAGCGCCGCTAGGTTATAGCCTTGTCTTGCGAGCTTAGCTCCTATTGCTTCTAAGTCAGGAGTGAGTACAGATTGAACAATCTCAGTTGTAATTGGTCTTGTACCAGCTTGATAAGCTTCTTCCATTGCTTGCGTTAGATAGTGATTAATTTGTAATGGGGTAACCAAGCTGCTTATTAGGAATTCCATTGCTTCTTCTGTTATAATCTCAGCTGATTTTACGTCTTTCTTACAGCATTGTTTAAGTAGCCAAGTGCCATAGGCGACTTTATTTTCTACCCAATGATTAAGCTGAAAGAGCTGAGCACGAGCACCAATTTCTTCCATGATAGGGCGCTTTAAATCATTCCCAAGTTTAGGATGGCCAGCAATGATGACAGCCAGATTACTACCACTACTGTAGACTAACTCTATCAGTCTTTTAAGTGAAATAAGAGTTTGACTGGATAAGTCATGAGCTTCGTCTATAAAAAGAACAATTGGCTTATCTAGTTTTTTAACTATCTCTAGTAATTTGCGTTCCCGTTGCTCAGGTTGACTAGGAGCTTTAAAGTTTTTATCCTTTACTAGATCAAAGAATAAAGCGGTATAGAGCGTACCAATATTTACTCGTTTTTTATCAGTCGATAGGGAACGGCATACAACTATTTGTTTGTCCTCAATTAACTGTTGCTGGATTTTCCACAGAAGAGTTGTCTTACCTGAACCTACCATACCAGTAATCGCAATAATACCACCCTCACGGATAGCTGATTTGATATTTACAATTTGTTGTCTGACACTCTCCGTCTCTAAAAATGGTACGTGATGAAAGGATTTACTTAGGTGAAAAAACTGCATTACCTCATTGTTCATTCTTATTTCTCCTTATCTTACATGTGATGGGATACTAACTTTAATTGAAAAAACTCTCGGACTCTGGCCAAGAGAGTAGCTTTATGTAAGCTATCTGTGATCATATCATCAAGCTCTAAGCGCTGCGCTTCTGAAATAGTAGCAAGCGGTTTTCCCAAAAACTTGGCAATTGCGAGTTTAGCTTCAGTCTTTGTTTTAAAATATATCATTTCCGTATTGTTATCTTGAAATGGTACGAAGACTTGACTATCACCTGCAGATATTAAATTGGCTTGCTGTACCAACTTTAAATCATTTCCAATTTGACCGGTAAGCACAGATCTCGGCAAAGAAAGTTGTTTAGCCAATGCTTCTATTTTATCAATTTGCTTTTCTGTTTTCGTTTTTTTAAATGAACGGTAAGTATTCAATGGAATAGGGCCAGCTGCCGGATAGAATGGACCATGCTTTTGCCCTTGAAATTCTATGTATAATTCATTGTCAAATAAACCAAATAAAACAATTACTTTCTCGCCTGCACAGTCTCCTGTAAGTTGATAACGCACTCCATCTAAGGTGATACAAGCATCTGAAGCTACAAGACGCTCATCCGGTTCACGCGCCATAAGACAAAACCTCTCCCAGTTGCACATTTGTCTGTACCCTTCAGGTGGTAGATTCAGGCGCCAATCTTCAAATCTAGAATGTTTTTCACGGCGATGCATTTGGTTATTATAATGCGCAAGATAATGCCAGAGCCAGGAATTAGCCTCGTCCACAGAGGAAGGTTTATGAAAGTGATATAGAGTTTCTAGTTGATTTTGTACTGTATTGAATGCGCGTTCTATTTTACCTTTTGATCTAGCAGTAGTTCGTCTACCGTCACTACCTG
>Ga0209702_10009854_pt1 | contig 10460 bp, 7 predicted proteins | sample FRY01_FD_187210 | JGI IMG/M metagenome (GOLD analysis project Ga0209702, IMG submission 187210) | Freshwater microbial communities from Lake Fryxell liftoff mats and glacier meltwater in Antarctica - FRY-01 (SPAdes) (version 2) | ecosystem: Environmental > Aquatic > Freshwater > Ice > Glacier...
TTCGTATCTTCTGCCCCGTCGAAAACCGGCGGTGTCGCGGACCAGACCAGCAGCGAGAGCGAAGCGCCGGGGCCGGTCAGGATCGGGACCACCCAATGCCCGCTGGTGGAGAGCCGCTGGATCGCCTGCACTTCGGTCGAGGGAAAAGGCGCGCCGTTGATTGAAGGCAACACAGCGCCCGGCAGATCGCGCCACAGCAGGCTGGTGAAATCACGCATTGCCGCTTCGTCGATGGGAAAGCGTGACAGGATCGCCAGCGCACCGTCGCCTGCGAAACGTCCATAGCCCATGGCATCGCGCGGCTCGCCCAGCCGGCCGTTGCCGTCCATATCAAGCCCGGTGTTCAGCCCGGCGTTGGAGGGCAAGGCTAATAAATGAGGGTAATCGAGCCCCTGCCCCAGCAGGATATCGGCAAAGGCCTGCAGCGCCACGCGGTCGTGGTCGTGGTCAAACTCGGTCAGCAGCAGGATGTCGGGGGCGGTGGCCGCGATGATTGCGGCGCTGGCCATGACCTGTGGGTCATCACCCTTGAGGATGTCGCGCAGCAGCAAGCCGGGGCCATCGCGGCTGAGTGCAGCGCCAAAGCTGGCGATGCGCAGGGATTCAGCGGCAAGCGAACCGGGTAGCAGGAAGAGAAACGCGAGCCGGATCAGACGGCTTGATAGCCGGTTGAATGCGCGTCTGCATAGGCACGTTTGCGCTGTTCCTCGATCATGTGGGCCACCCGGTGCAGCGCGATGCCGCGCATTAGCAGACTGGCCGGAAGGAATGCCCATGCGGTCATCGTCCAGATCAGGGTATGCGGATTTGCCAGTGACACCGGGTCGAACATATCCGCGGCCAGTTTCACAAAGGCCGGAATAATGAATGGCAGCAGAAACCCTAATATAAGGTTAAATTGCGCATCACGCCGTAGACGGTCCACCACATCGCCGCCGGCGGTCGGATCGAAGGTTGGCAGGTTGACCCAGACGTTGAAGCCCTGATGCCGGGTGGGCCAACCGCGCAACCGCAGCAACAGCACGAAGAGGCCGAGCGACAGGATCGACACCAGATAGCTGAGCCCGGCGGCAGTTCGCACCGAAGCTATGACCGCATCCTCGGTGCCTTCAGGCAGCATCAGCACGATGAGACGCACCGGGGAATAGGGAAAGTCGATGGTTTCGCCGAGCCGCGCGCCGATGGTTTCAAAGAACTGGGTGATAGTGGTCGGATCGGATTTGCCGCGCAGGATGATCGTCAGGATGAACACGGTTGCAAAAAGCGCGCCAAAGCGGACCCGGTTGAACGGCGGCGCGTCCCTAAACTCGACAAGGCTGGGGCTGAACGAGCTATATTCCACGATGGTGAAACCTGCGGCAAAGACGCCCACGAGCGAGACGATCAGGATCGTATCGGGAGATGTGCCGGGCAACAGGAACGAAGGCGTTGCGATCAGCAACACCACAAGAACCGCGCGCAAAAGCGCCCCCGTCAATCGCGTGACCATTGCCTGCCTGCCCTCGGCACGGTCGGGCGCGATACTATGCCGCGCCTCTGTCCCGTCCTGTTCGCGCCCCATCGGTGCGCTTTGCCTCATTCTTGACATAGTGTTGCCCCGTTCTGGTCAGACTCGCAACCTGAGGTTAACTAATGCTTAGGAACTGCGGCAGATTTGCGACCCTACTGGTGCGCGAATGCAACCATTTCAAAGCATTGGCGGGGCCAAATTGTGATGGGCGGGTGCCCGGACGAATGCTCCATTTTCCCAAAAAACAGCTTCGAGGGGCAGATGTTGTGGCTAAGGTTGACTGAAGGGCGATACCTGCGCCGCACTGGTGCTCTAAGGCCCTTGCCACAATTCCATCAGGATGGGTTGGTCTTACGGACTTGTCGGGTCTTGATTTTCCGGGCGTTGATCTGTCCAGGCGCGTGACGGGCCGGAATGCGATGTCTTGGAGTGCGTGGATCTGAATGACCATTGGTCGATAGAGCTGGTAGGCCAAAGCTGGCATTCACGTCGGCCACCCTCGGAAGTGCGGGTTTTGGCGGTGCCAAGCCGGGCAGGCCCGGCAGGATGAGGGAATAACACGTCATCCTGCCGGGCAGCCGGGTGGTGTGAAGTCAGACCCAGGGCCGCGACTGGGTGGCCTTTGCCTCGAAACTGTCAATAGCGGTGACTTTTTCGAGGGTGAGGCCGATATCATCCAGACCGTTCATCAGGCAATGTTTGCGGAACGGGTCGAGGTCGAAATTGATGACATGCCCGTCAGAGAGGGTAATGGTCTGGGTGGCGAGATCGACTTCGATCCGCGCGTTGGCCCCCTTTTCTGCGTCTTTCATGCAGAGTTCGCGCACCTCGGGTGGCAAGACGACCGGCAGGATGCCGTTCTTGAAGCAGTTGTTGTAAAAGATGTCGGCAAAGCTGGTCGAGATCACGCAGCGGATGCCAAAATCGGCCAAAGCCCAAGGCGCGTGTTCGCGCGAAGAGCCGCAGCCGAAATTATCGCCCGCAACGAGGATCTGAGCGGAACGGTAAGCGGTCTGATTGAGCACGAAACCGGGGATTTCCTGACCGTCCTGGGTGAAGCGCATCTCGTCAAAGAGATTGGCGCCAAGGCCCGAGCGTTTGATCGTTTTCAGGAACTGTTTCGGGATGATCATGTCGGTGTCGATATTGACCAGCGGCATGGGGGCGGCGACGCCGCTGAGTGTGGTGAAGGCGTCCATTACATCATCTCCCTTACGTCGGTCAGGTGGCCGGTAATGGCCGCGGCCGCAGCCATCGCGGGGGACATGAGGTGGGTGCGGCCACCCCTGCCCTGCCGTCCTTCGAAATTGCGGTTGGAGGTGGCGGCGCAACGCTCTCCGGGTGCCAACTGGTCAGGGTTCATCGCCAGACACATGGAACAGCCCGCGAGTCGCCATTCGAAACCGGCGTCGATGAAGATTTGCGCCAGTCCCTCCTCTTCGGCCTGCGCCCGGACCAGACCGGAGCCGGGGACGACCATGGCGCGCAGCCCGTCCTTTTTCTTTTTGCCCTTCAGGATGGCGGCGGCGGCGCGCAGATCCTCGATTCTTCCGTTGGTGCAGGAGCCGATGAACACGGTGTCGATGGCGATATCGGAGAGCTTCTGACCGGGTGTCAGCCCCATGTAATCGAGTGAGCGCTGGGCCGCCTCGACCTTGCCACCAGTGAAGTCAGTCGCCGCAGGCACGGTGCCGGTGATCGGCAGCACATCCTCGGGCGAGGTGCCCCAAGTGACGACTGGGGCGATATCCTCGCCCTTGAGCACCAGAACCTTGTCGAAATGTGCGCCTTCGTCGGTGTAGAGGGTTTTCCACCACGCCAGAGCAGCCTCCCATTGCGCGCCTTTGGGGGCGTGGGGGCGGCCCATGCAATAGGCAAAGGTCTTTTCATCGGGCGCGATCAGGCCGGCGCGCGCGCCGCCTTCGATGGCCATGTTGCAGACGGTCATCCGCCCTTCCATGCTGAGATCCTGAATCGCGGTGCCGCAATATTCGATCACATAGCCGGTGCCGCCGGCGGTACCGGTCGCGCCGATCACCGAGAGGGTGATATCCTTGGCGGTGACACCGGGGCGCAGATGGCCGGTGATCTCGACCTTCATGTTTTTCGATTTCTTCTGGATGAGCGTCTGGGTGGCGAGCACATGTTCGACCTCGGACGTGCCGATGCCATGTGCCAGCGCGCCAAAGGCCCCGTGCGTGGCAGTGTGGCTGTCGCCGCAGACCACGGTCATGCCGGGCAGCGTCCAACCCTGTTCCGGTCCGACGATATGCACGATGCCCTGACGCACATCGGAGACGGGGTAGTAATGGATGCCGAATTCTTTGGCGTTGATATCCAGCGCCTCGACCTGAATCCGGCTGTCTTCGGTCATGGTGGCCGCGTTGGCGCGGTCGAGCGTGGTGGGCACGTTATGGTCGGGCACGGCGATGGTTTTATCGGGGGCGCGGACGGTGCGGCCGGTCATGCGCAACCCTTCAAAGGCTTGTGGGCTGGTGACTTCGTGGACGAGGTGCCGGTCGATGTAGAGCAGGCAGGTGCCATCCTCGGCCTCGTGGGCGACATGGGCGTCCCAGATCTTGTCATAAAGGGTTTGGGGTGCAGTGGCGGACATGATGGTCCTTTCAGCTATGCGGAGGGAATCGGGCAGACATGGCGGCGCAATAGCACCGGGGCGCGACGGTTAAAGTCGGGCAAGAATGCTGCGGGTGGCACCATGAAAGCGCCACGGCAGGCGGGCGCGGTCGTCCATGTCGAAAAAACGGTTCATGACGCGGTGTTCTATGCGCATCCGGGGCCGCAGGCAATATGGATTGGTGATTGCGCGACGCCGCTTTGCATGAGCAAGGAAGGGCAGGCTGCGAGGACGGAACCGGATTGCACGGGCGTCGTTAAAGGCTCTTAGTCTCCCTTCTTTGTATTGGACCCGCCATGGACCTGATCATCACCGCCCATCTGAATTATCAACTCGCTACGCCTTGCGATATTCTGTTGCAGGTCGAAGCGGCGCCGGATGATGAGCAGACCCTGATCGAGGCCGGGATCGGACTTTCGCCGGTTGAGCATTTCGCGCGGGTGCAGGGTGAGGAAGGGATCGGGGACCGGATCTGGCTCAACGCCGCCAACAGCCTGATCTGTGATTATTCGGCGCGGGTGCGGATCGAACGGGTCACCCCCGACATTGCGTCGCTGTCGGCGGCTCCGCTGCATACGCTGCCGGGAGGCGTGGTGCGCTATCTGCTGGCCTCGCGGTTTTGTCCCTCGGACGAGTTCCAGAACTTTGTCAGCGCCGAGTTCGGCCAGTTGCAAGGCGGCGCAAGGGTGGCGGCGATGCGCGACTGGATCACCCAGTCGTTTGCCTATGTCTCGGGGTCGAGCAATGCACAGACTACGGCGCTGCATACATTCGTGCAGCGACAGGGCATCTGTCGCGACTTTGCGCATGTGATGATCACCCTTGCCCGCGCCTCGGCGATCCCGGCGCGGATGGCGAGTGTCTATGCCCCCGATGTGCAACCGCAGGATTTTCATGCGGTGGCCGAGGTTTATCTGGAGGGTGGCTGGCATCTGGTGGATGCGACGGGGATGGCGCAGGCGGATTCCATGGCGCGGATCGGGGTCGGCAGGGATGCCGCCGATGTGGCCTTCATGACATCTTATGGGCAGGCGTTTCTGGTGGAACAGCAGGTGACGGTCAGCCGCGCAGAACCCGAGTGACGGGTCTGCACCCGCTTGCGTCAGGGCCCCGTGGTTGCCGGAAAGACCAAGATATTCTCGCCACTGATGATCCAGTCCGCGTTGTGGTAGCCGGGTTGGCTGAGTAGCCCGGTCAGGCTGCCGGAGTGGCCGTCAAACCAGTCATGCGGTTCGACATAGATGATGGGTCTGGCAGCCCAGAAGCGGGCGTCCTTGTGCAGGGCCTGCTTTTCTGCGCCTTCGATGTCGAGTTTGAGCAGGACGAGTTCTGTGCCTGGAAAGCGCGCGATCAGGCTGTCGATGCTGAGGGCATCGACCTTGTTGCCGCCGTTCTGTTCAGCCGTTTCGCTGTATTTGTAAGCCCAGGTATCGACGGAACCATCCTGCAGATCGAGCACCGCCTCATGCGACCACAGCGCTGCGCGCAGAACGGCCACGTTTGTGCAGGTCCGGGTGTTTTCGACGGCAAGCGCGTTGTTGGCTGCGTCAGGCTCGACACAGACAACTTGCGCCAGGGGGTATTCGGTCGCAAAGGCGCGCGCGGCGAGGCCGATATTGCCGCCGCCGTCGATGATCAGCGGTTTGCGGCCCTGCCCCGCGACTTCGGCGATCCGCGACCGCAAGACCGCAAGACCGCAAGACCGCAGTGTAACGTGGGGGTGCGGTGTATTCGTCCGAAATCACGACCTGCGAAAACACATGCAGATCGGTGGAGCGGGGGCGCAGAATCATCTTGCCCAAAACCGGGTCCGATACTGTGTAGCGGTGGCGCGCGAAGCGATGTTTGATCCGGTGCGCGACCATCAGCGGCAAGCCGACAAGGCCGCGCCATGCCAGATAGCTTGCCGACCATGCAAAGACGCGCCCGATCAGAACGGCCGCCGTTGGTTTGGTCGTGATACGCATCAACATGGCCTCGGGCGCTACGCCTGAGGACCGATAAGCCAGAGCGACGCCGAAATGGCAACAGGCCAGAAATTCGTCGGAATTTGCGTGCAGGCAGCGCCCCTTGGCCCGATCCGGGCTGTTCTCTGAAACCCGCGCGATGTAGGAATGTGCAAAGAGCAGTCTGAACTTCGGCAGGTTTTCCCCTCATGAATGCAAACGTGCTATTGCGCGATGTCTTTGGATTCGATGCGTTTCGACCGGGGCAGGCCGAGATCGTGGATGCGGTCATGGCGGGGCGCAACACGCTGGCGATCATGCCGACGGGTGGCGGTAAATCGCTGTGTTATCAGCTGCCTGCGCTGTGCCGGGACGGTGTGACGGTGGTGATTTCGCCGCTGATCGCGCTGATGCGCGATCAGGTGCGCGGGTTGCATGAGGCGGGTGTAGGGGCCGGCGCCCTGACATCGGGCAATACCGAAGAAGAGACGGCGGCGGTCTGGGCCGGGCTCGAGTCCGGGCAGATCAAGCTGCTGTACATGGCACCGGAACGACTGGCCAACCCCGGCACGGTGCCGATGCTCAAGCGTGTGGGCGTGAGCCTGATCGCGGTGGACGAGGCGCATTGCGTTAGCCAGTGGGGTCATGATTTCCGCCCCGATTACTTGCGGATCGGTGCGCTGCGCGAGGTGTTGGGCGTGCCGCTGGCCGCGTTTACTGCCACAGCCGATGCCGAGACGCGCGACGAGATCGTCATGCGCCTGTTTGCGGGTGGGCCGCCCGAGATATTCCTGCGCGGGTTCGACCGGCCCAATATCCATCTGGCCTTTGCCGCCAAGGATGCGCCGCGTGAGCAGATCCTGCGCTTTGCCGCCGCCCGCAAGGGGCAGTCGGGGATCGTCTATTGCGGCACGCGGGCCAAGACCGAGACACTGGCGCAGGCGCTGCGCGAGGTGGGGCATGGCGCGCTGCATTATCACGCCGGGATGGAGCCGGAGATGCGCCGGGTGGCGGAGGTGCGGTTTCAGCAGGAAGACGGGCTGATCGTCGTGGCCACGGTTGCCTTTGGCATGGGGATCGACAAGCCCGATATCCGCTGGGTTGCGCATGCCGATCTGCCGAAGTCGATCGAGAGCTATTATCAGGAGATTGGCCGCGCCGGCCGGGATGGCGCGCCGGCCGAGACGCTGACCCTCTATGGCCCGGATGATATTCGCTACCGCCGCCAGCAGATCGACGAGGGCAATGCCCCGCCCGAACGCCGCGATGCCGATCATGGCCGGTTGAATACGCTGCTGGGGCTGGCGGAGGCGCTGTCTTGTCGGCGGCAGGCGCTGCTGGGGTATTTTGGTGAGGCGTCGGAGCCTTGCGGCTATTGCGATCTGTGCGATCGGCCGCCGGAGGTGTTCGATGCCACGACGCCGGTGCGCATGGCCCTGTCGGCGGCGCTGCGCACGGAGGAGTGGTTTGGCGCGGGCCATCTGATTGATATCCTGACCGGGACCATGACCGACAAGGTGCGCGAGCGGGGGCATGATGCGCTGTCGACCTGGGGCATCGGTAAAGAGCATGACAAGCGCCATTGGCAGGCCATATTCCGGCAGATGATGGGCCATGACCTGATGCGCCCCGATCCCGACCGCCACGGCGCGCTGCGCATGACCGCCAAGGCGCGGCCCATACTGCGCGGCGAAGCCAGCATCACCCTGCGCCGCGACGTGCTGCGCGCGGAAAAATCCGGACCCAAGGTGCATGTGCTGGTGAGCGAGGCGGATGCGCCGCTGCTGTCGGCGCTGAAGGCCAAGCGCCGGGCGCTGGCGGAGGCGGCGTCGGTCCCGGCCTATATCATCTTTACCGACAAGACCCTGATCGAGATGGCCGAGAGCCGACCGTCGACGCTCGACGCGATGGCCCGGATCGGCGGGGTGGGGGCGAAGAAGCTCGAGTCCTATGGTCGCGCGTTTCTGGAGGTGATTACCGGCGCGTCCGCGCCGGTGCATCCGCGCCGCATGAAGCTTGCGGGGCGGGATGAGGGCGCAGTCTATGACCGTCTGCTGGCGACGCAGGCGGCACTGCAGCGCGGTGAGGATGGCGCGGGCAAGGTGATGACTTGCACAGCATCCGCGCTGGCCAAGGTGGCGCAGGCAAAGCCCGGCGACATGGACGCGCTGACAAGGCTTTTGGGCGAGCGACATGCCGAACGGTTCGGAGCGGCGTTTCTGGAGGTATTGCGGGAGGGGTGAGGCAGTTTGACAGGCCCAATCGGGGCTGTCACGCGATGCCGGTTGCGGCCTGTCTCGACCGGGAAGCCCCGCTTACCGGTAAGCGCCCGACCCGCCAAAGGCGGGCGCTTCTCGCCCGCCAGGTCAGGCGCTGACCTCTGCTCCGAACGCATCGGCGTTGTGCTGATCTGACGGCTGGTGGTGAGCGGGGCCAAGGCTCCACTGGAGCCTTGACTGATCCCGCTCAGTCTGGGGCTGATTCAGGTTTGGGCGGTGCCATCATCAACCCGGCAAGCATTCCGGTGTCGCTGCCGATGGCCGAGGATTGCACCTGCGTTGCGGCGCGCAGGCGGGCGGCGTCGGGTTTGTTCTGGTTGAGTTTCCATGTGCCGTCGACGGAGTTGATCGTCATCCGGCAGGGCACGATCTGTCGCATCATCCGGTCGAGCGCGTCGGGCGTCATCTTGGATGTGTGCCAGGGCTGTTTTGGTCGAAGCATGTTTTCGAAATGCGCCGATTGCCGGTCGAGCATGTCGCGCATGTCCGCTTGGGGCAGCAGCGCCAGCGTGCCGCGCAAATGCACGGCAACGTAATTCCATGTCGGCACCTGATCGGTGATCCCATACCAGTCGGGCGAGATATAGCTGTCCGGCCCGCTGACCACGATCACGGCGGATTGCGGTTCCGCGAGCGCGCGGGCGATGGGGTTGGAGCGCACTAGGTGCAGATCGAGCGCGGTATCGTCGGGGGCGAGCAGGAAGGGGACATGGGCCATGAGCGGGCCGTCGGGACCATTGATGCTGAGGATTCCGAAGGCGCGGTCGCGGGCGAAGCCGAGGTTCTGGGCGGCACCGGTCTGCCGATAGATCGGGTTGGGATGCATGTGCGGGGCCTTGCGCGGGGTGTTTGGCCGGGGCCTCCGGCGGGAGTATTTGTGCCAGTCTGAAACTCAGGCCGTCAGTTGATGGCCCAGAGCGCCGGTGATCCGGGCGCTGACGATCTGGCCTTCGGGCTGATCCGTGGTAAAGAGCGTTTCGGTGAATTGCGCGGTGCGGCCCATCCTCGGGCTTTCCATCAGCACGGTATGGGTCTGCCCCTGCTGTGCCGCGAGGTGGCGCTGCACCTGTGTGTCGCCCAGCGCACGTAGGCGGGCAGCGCGGGATTTGATCGCTTTGCCATTGACGGGCGGCATTTTGGCGGCAGGCGTGCCGGGCCGCGGCGAATAGGGAAAGACGTGCAGCCAAGTGAGGTCACATTCCGTTACCAGTTTCAGCGAGTTGTCGAACATCGCCTCTGACTCGGTAGGGAAACCGGCGATGATGTCGGCGCCGTAGGTCATGTCGGGCCGCAGTTTGCGCGCGTCCTCGCAGAACCGGATCGCGTCGTCGCGCAGGTGCCGACGCTTCATCCGTTTCAGGATCATGTCGTCACCGGCTTGCAGGCTGAGGTGCAGATGCGGCATGAGGCGCGGTTCGGAGGCGATGGCCTGCATCAGCGCATCGTCCGCCTCGATACTATCGATGGAACTGATCCGCAGGCGCGGCAGGTCGGGCACCAGCCGCAAGATTCGCAGAACCAGATCGCCAAGCCGCGGCGTCGCGGGCAGATCGGCCCCCCATGAGGTGAGATCAACGCCGGTAAGCACGACTTCGTTATAGCCCTTGTCCACCAGCCGCTTGATCTGATCCACCACGACCCCTGCGGGGACCGAGCGGGAGTTGCCGCGCCCGAAGGGGATGATGCAGAAAGTGCAGCGATGGTCGCAGCCGTTCTGCACCTGCACATAAGCGCGCGCGCGGGTGCCGAAACCGTCGATCAGATGTCCCGCGGTTTCGGTCACCGACATGATGTCATCGACCTGCACCGGTTCGGTCGCACCGATCAGATCGGGGGTCAGCCGCGCCCATGTGGCGGGGTTCATCTTTTCGGTATTGCCGATCACCAGATCGACTTCGCTCATGGCGGCAAAGGTCTGTGGTTCGGTCTGCGCGGCGCAGCCGGTGACGATGATCCGCGCGGTCGGATGATCGCGGCGCAATCGCCGAATTTCCTGCCGCGCCTTGCGCACAGCTTCGGACGTGACCGCGCAAGTGTTAACGATCACCGCGTCATTGACGCCCGCCTGCGCGGCGAGGTCCTTCATCGCC
>Ga0209702_10009855_pt1 | contig 10460 bp, 12 predicted proteins | sample FRY01_FD_187210 | JGI IMG/M metagenome (GOLD analysis project Ga0209702, IMG submission 187210) | Freshwater microbial communities from Lake Fryxell liftoff mats and glacier meltwater in Antarctica - FRY-01 (SPAdes) (version 2) | ecosystem: Environmental > Aquatic > Freshwater > Ice > Glacier...
CACTGGCTCCAGAACGGGCTCCAGATATCGCTTCACTACCATCTGGGCGATTCTGTCCGAGACCGTCGGAATACCGAGCGGCCGCGTTCCGTCGCCTTTCGGAATGTCGACTCTGCGGACGGGTGACCTGGCTTCTCGACATCACATCTCAACTGATGATTGCCAATTACGTATCGAATACGGCTCAGCCACCCGTCGAAGTTGCAAATGCATTGAGTCAGTTGTTGCAGGGCAATGTCACCAAGGTCCTGATCAGCGCCGGAGTGTGGCTACCATGGCTGGTGCTTTCGGATCGCGTAAATGTGACTTATCGGTTGCGGGCCTATTTACAGAAATAGTTACTAATTAAGGCTGACCGGCGATGACTCGGCCACTTAAGGGTGCCGCTACAGGCATCGAAACACAGGATTGGTAGAATTGCGCTTTTTCCAGGGGGTTAAAAAGGGGTTTCTGGCTGATTGGCCAATTATCGCTGCATCATTACTGCTTTGGGGCGTGTCGATGCTCGTCCTTGCCGACCAGGAAGTTCTGGTTATCTCGCCAGCACCCTACCTCTACAATCTGATGATCTTCGGATCGGTTCTATCATTCTTTCTTATACCTGTTGTTGCGGTCCGCCTATGGCGCGAGCGGCCCGATAGCCCAATCGCCTTCATATCCGGCCAATTGCTGAATACAGACGGCGGGCGCCGGCTAGTGCGCGGCTTGCCACTGCTCCTTGGGCTGATACCTTTCCTCATTGCCTTTTCCATGATGAAAAGTTCGATTGGCCTGTTCAACACCTTTGGATGGGACCGCGCCTTCATTGCCTGGGACAGCCAGATACATGGTCAGGATGCCTGGCTTTTGTTGCAGCCTTTTATGGGATATCCGGTCATTACTGCATTAACAGCTGCGGTGTACCACGCTTGGCTGATACTGCTTTATGGCAGCTGCGTTTATTTCGCATTGTTCTGCACTAATGTGGAGCTGCGGCGCCGCTTTTTCATCGCATTTCTGGGTATCTGGACAATCATCGGCGTGGTTTTGGCGACCGTTTTTGCGTCCTATGGACCTGCATTTGTCGAACCATTGCTAGGCATCGATAAATTCAACGACCAAATGGCCTATTTGCAGTCTGCGAACGAAACCTATCCTATCCTTGTTTTGGAGGTGCAAAAAGCTTTGTTGGAGTGGCACTTGACCGGAAACCAGGGGCTTGGCCGCGGAATTTCAGCCATGCCGTCAATGCATGTTGCGCTGGCGTTTCTATTTTATCTTGCGATGCGACACGTTTCAAAAGCGCTGAGCGCAGCAGCAGGGATCTTCTGCGTGCTGATCCTTCTGGGTTCGGTCCACCTTGCATATCACTACGCCGTGGATGGCTATGTTTCAATCGCGGCAACGCTGATTATCTGGAAGGTCGCAGGTTGGCTTGCAGGGCTCAAGTCGGCGGCGATACAACCTTCACCGTAACCTACCAGTGCATCCTTACGCCAGGTCATAGCGAAACCAACGGCGTAGCAATTGCTGTGGGGCCTTGGCTGCGGCCCTGAAGGAAAAATTTAGAGCCAGCGGAGGCTAGGCCTCGCTGTCGACCACCAAAGCATCTCCGACCGCGTCATACCGCACCTTGAAGCCATTACTTCGCAGATCGCTTAGACTGATAAAGCCATCAGAGCCGGCTGCGGTTGCCGTTTTCAGAACTTTGCCCTGAGCTTCCAAAATCGAATTTAGCTGCGCGACATTCACATAAATGTTTGCGCCGCTTCCAAGCTTCACATCTATCCGTGTCGGCTCAGCTTTACCCACGCGAATTCGTTTGCGCACATCGATCGTTCCGGACAACGCCTGCGACGATTCTACAAGCATTCCAGCAGGAGCGTCGATATGTGCTCCGAGATCATATTGGACCGCCAGCAAATCACCAACAGACCAGGGCTTAGACAAGGTCGGTTCGGCCGGACCAATATCCGCAAATGAACTATCAAATGTCCCAGCGCTCATTTGCTTTCCGGGAAACCGATCGAACGTCAATTGAAGCTTCGGCGAATCGAAGTTTTCATTTTGCGGTTGTCCGGCAACCAGATCAGCCAAATATGTTGTTGCCCTGACAGCATTAGGTCGCGCCAGAGGTATTCTGGTGAGGTCCAGCCGTATTGGATAAACAGCTGGCGATCCGATTGATAATTCAGACAAGTTCAAAACGATTGGGCTGAGACAAAGCGCAGACAGGCCAACGAGGGAGAAAGTAACGTAATCGAGCGTTAAACGCATAAATCCCCCTAATTCATTGCTCCGACCGCGAATCGCTGATCAGCAGTTAAGCTAGGCGGAAAATGGTATTTCAGCAACGATTTCACTTATATCACGCCCGTATCCGCATGAACCATGACGCAGGCACCATCGCCCCAGCACGCTCATTGGGAATGGAACGCGACATCGGCAGCCTTGAAGTCGGCAAGCTGGCTGATCTGGTAGTGCTGGCCGCCGATCCGTCGGCCGATATCCGCAACAGTGACAAAATCGCACAGGTGATGCTGGGCGGGCGGCTATACGATGCGGCGACCATGAACGAAGTTGAGACCGGCGAGGCCAATCGGCTGCCCTATTGGTGGGAGTGAGCTGCGCGCGCGGGGTTAAATCATTCCGCGCGCGCGCCAGTGATCAACCGGCTCAACGGCGGGGTCATTAATCGCAGACAGCTTTGCGAATGCCTTCGCTTGGGACAGGAAAACCTCGCCTCCAAGATCGCTGAGGAAATGGCTACGTTCCAGACCGTCCATCACCGGCCCTTTGACTTCTGACAAATGGAATGCAATGCCGCCATCAGCCAGCCGGTGATTGATCGCTTCCAGACTTTCCAGCCCAGATGCGTCGATCACATTGACCGCCGAACACATCAGGATAACGTGGCGCACCTCCGGCTGGTCCGCCACGCGTTCCAGCACATATTCCTCCAGCCAGCGCGCATTGAGATAGGTCAGGCCCTCATCGATCCGGATCGACAGGACGTGCGGAACGGTGATTACATTGTGCCGCTCGATATTGCGGAAATGTTCGGATTCCGGGACCCGCCCGACAATCGCGGCATGCGGGCGCGACGCGCTCCACAGATAGAGCAGCAGGCCCACCGTGACGCCGGCGATTACACCGCTCTCCACCCCGGCCAGCAAGGTCGCGGAAATCGTCACAGCATGAGCGGCGAAATCGGCCTTGGAATATCGCCACAGGAGCCGCGGCGTTTTGAGATCAACCAGACTGAGCACCGCGACAATGATTGTCGCCGCCAGCGTAGCCACCGGCAGATGAAATAGTAGCGGCGTCAAGAACAGAGACGCCAACGCAATCCCCACTGCAGTATAGGCACCAGCCGCAGGGGTTTGCGCCCCTGCATCGAAATTGACCACTGAACGGGCAAATCCGCCGGTTACCGGATAACCACCTGACAGCGCAGATGCGATGTTGGATGCGCCCAGCCCAACCAGCTCCTGATCAGGCGCAATCCGTTGCCGCCGCTTGGCCGCTAAAGTCTGCGCGACCGAAACCGATTCAACAAAGCCGATGACCGAAATCAACAGCGCCGGGATCAACAGCTGGCCCCATAATCCGGTGTCAAAAGAAGGCACTGCAAAGGGCGGTAAACCTTGCGGAACCGCACCCACAATCGAAACGCCTTTGCTGGCCAGCCCCAGCGACATCACTGCGATGATGGTCACGGCAACCGCCAATACCGGCCCGGCCTTGGCGGTCATTTCCGCCGCGCGCGGTTGCAGTCCGATGCGGATCAGTACGGGTTTTAGGCCGCGGCGCACCCAGAACAGGAACAGCGTTGCCGCCGTCCCGATGATCAGGGTCCAAAAATTGGTTTCTCCGACATTGCGGGCCAGCGAAGTCAGCATTGCGGGCCAAGTATCCCCGCCGCCGGAAATGCCCAGAATATGCTTCAATTGGCTCGTCGCGATCAATATTCCGCTGGCAGTGATGAAGCCGGAAATAACCGGATGGGACAGCAAATTGGCTAGGAACCCCAGCCGCAAGAAACCCATCACGGCCAGCATCAACCCCGAAAGCATCGCTAATGTAATCGCCGCCTCAAGATATTCTGGTGTCCCCTGCACGGCAATTGCACCCGCTGCGGAGGCGGTCATCAAGGATACCACCGCCACCGGCCCGACCGCCAATGTCCGGCTGGTCCCGAACAGCGCATAGGCCGCCAATGGCAGGATCGAGGCATAGAGGCCAACAACAGGCGGCAGACCGGCCAGCATGGCATAGGCCAGACTTTGCGGGATCAGCATGATCGTAACGATGACCGCCGCCAGCAGATCACTGCTCAGCGTCAGCCGGTCATAGCTGCGCCCCCAATCGAGGATCGGCAAATAGCGCGAAAGACGGCCCATTACCGTCAATTACTTACGAACCAGACTTGATCCGCGCCGGAACACCGACAGATTGGTAACACTGTGAATCCACATGCCTGCCAGCATTGCGGCCACGAATAGCCAGCTCTGCCACACTCCAAACGCAAGGCCTGCAATAGCGGGGCCGGGACAATAGCCGACCAGGCCCCAACCGATGCCAAAGATGGCCCCGCCGATTAGCAATTGCCGATCGATGATCCTGTTCTCCGGAATGAAAAATTTGGTCTGCAGAACCGGCTTACGCATTCGGCGCCTGATCAAATAGGCAATTCCGGATGGGATCAGTGCGCCGCCCATGACAAAGGCGAGCGTGGGGTCCCAATCACCAAACAGGTCCAGGAACGCCAGCACGCGGGCAGGATTGGCCATGTCAGACAGAACCAAACCGGCGCCAAATATGACCCCGGTTAACAATGCAGCAACCAGATTACGCATCATCTCAGCCCCCAATCACATGGCGCATTACGCCGACCAGCAGAAAACCTGCGCCCATGAATGTGGCCGTGGCAGCGATGGAGCGAGGCGATAGGCGCGCCATCCCGCACACCCCGTGACCACTGGTGCAGCCATTACCCAAACGCGTGCCGAAACCGACCAGCAAGCCGGCAATCACCAGCAATGGGATAGACGACGTTACAATCGTTTGCGGCGTCCGCACGAAGCCCGCGATCAGCAATGCGCCGATCGGAAGGCCAACGACAAATGCAGCAGCCTGACCGCGAGTTGGACCGCTATTTGCAATCCCGGTGGCGCGGGCGAGCATCCCGCTGACCCCCGCGATCCGGCCAGATAGAAGCAGCAGCAATCCTGCGGCTGTGCCAATCAAGACACCTCCGGACAGGGCGAAAATGGGATCGAGTGGTTGCATCATCGGAACCCTATAATGTGTTGATCGGAAGTTTGAGATAGACCGTGCCATTGTCATCAGGCGGAGGAAGATGGCCGCCGCGCATGTTGATCTGGATCGACGGCAGGATCAGGCTGGGAATACCCAGCGTTTCGTCCCGCAATTCTCGCATAGTCACGAAGGCCTCTTGGGTTATACCCTCGCGGGCATGGACATTGCTGGCGCGCTCTGCCCCGATAGTGGTTTCCCACACAAATTCATCTCGGCCCGGGGCCTTGTAATCATGGCATAGGAATACCCGCGTTTCTTTCGGCAGATGCATCAGCCGCTTGATCGAACCAAACAAGGTGGCCGCATCACCGCCGGGGAAATCAGCGCGTGCGGTGCCGTAATCCGGCATGAACATTGTATCGCCAACAAATGCCGCATCGCCGATAATATAGGCCATATCGGCGGGCGTATGGCCCGGCACATGAAGCGCGGTGAAGGGAATTTCTCCGATTTCCATCCGGTCGCCATCATCAAACAGGTGATCAAATTGCGAGCCGTCCCTGGCAAATTCTGTGCCCGCATTGAAAACCTTTCCAAAGACATTCTGGACCGTCAGAATCTCCCGTCCAATGGCGATCTTACCGCCAAGTTTTTCCTGCAAATAAGGCGCGGCAGACAAGTGGTCTGCATGGGCATGGGTTTCCAGCAGCCAATCGACCTTCAATCCTGCTGTCTGCACATATTCGACAATCCGGTCTGCCGAAGTGGTCGATGTGCGGCCCGATGGCTGGTCGAAATCCAGCACCGAATCGACAATCGCCGCGTGTTTCAAGACCGGATCATGCACAACATAGGAGGCAGTGAATGTCGCTTCGTCGAAGAAAGATTGCACCACAGGCACATGTACATCGCCGCGCATAGCGCCTTTGACCTGTTCCTGCGCCAGTTTCAGAGATGGGTCGGAATGCATGGCAGGTTCCTTTCAGTTCTCGAAAATCATAGTTCGGCTGCGACTGGGCACATTACGGACAGGTCCTTAGTCGTGCGTCACCTCAAGGGCGGGACAATAGATCTCGTGGAGTAATTCCAGCACCCGAACTGCGCGCGGATCGGCAATTCGGTAATGCAGCGATTGCGCATCTCTCCGGTAAGCGACCAGCCCTTGATCCCGCAGCTTAGCCAAATGCTGCGATAGCGCCGACTGGCTCAGCTCAATCCGTTCGACCAGCGATCCGACCGGCAATTCACCAGCAGCAGCCAAATGACACATGATCAACAGGCGCGGCGCATTGGATAGCGCCCGCATCAATGCCGCCGCCTCCTGAGCATTTGCTGTCATATCTGCCATCGAGATGGGCTGTTCAGCGATTTTCATAAGCTTAGTATATGTGCATTATCTAAATTAGCAACACCTAATATATTAGGATCTTCCCGTATGGCGTGCGGTTTGAGTCATGCATCATCCTTCGTCCAACCCCTGTGCGGCAATCGGTTGGCGAGAGCCTGAAGCCGGCAGATCGACCTGAAATCCGCGCTGGGATGCCGGAAAATTGGCTTTGTTGCGCAGGCTGCAAATGACAAACGGTTGCGCGCGAATATTTAGAGGAGCACGATAGCGTGATGCGGAACCCCGTCCCCCGAGCCGAAACAGAATTGGCGTCCTTTGGCGGGGCGCAAGATCTCCATGCGCTGATTGATACCGTGCCGGACGCAATGATCGTAATCGATACTTCAGGCCAGATATTGTCGTTCAGCAAGGGTGCAGAGCGAATGTTCGGCTATGACGAAGCGGATGTTCTGGGCGAGAATGTCAGCCTCCTCATGCCCTCCCCAGACCGCGAACGGCATGACCGATATCTCTCGCGTTACTTGGAAACTGGTGAACGCAGAATCATCGGAATTGGCCGGGTCACTACCGCCAGGGCGCGTGATGGGGCGACCTTCCCGATTGACCTCTCAGTGGGCGAACTAAATCTGGGCGAAAAAACCGTCTTCGCCGGCTTCATCCGTGACCTCACTTCGAGCCGGCAGACAGAGCAGCAATTACACTCGCTGCAATCAGAACTGGCCCATGTCTCCCGCATTTCCGCCATGGGTACGCTAGCTACATCAATCGCGCACGAATTAAACCAGCCGCTGACCGCCATTACCAATTACGTTGAAGCGGCGCTGGATCTGCTGGCCGATCCAACCAGCGAAAATCTGGCGACGATCCGGGAGGCGCTTAAGGAATCCGCATCCGAGACGATCCGCGCGGGGCAAATCGTCCAGCGGCTAAGGGAATTTATCTCACGCGGCGATACGACCCGAGAATTTACCAGCCTGTCTCGCATCGTGAAGGAGGCAAGCGCGCTGGCCCTGATCGATGGCGACGCGCGGGATGTCGATTTCGTGGTCAATCTGGATACGCATGGCGACCGGGTTCTGGTCGATGCGGTCCAAATCCAGCAAGTCCTGGTGAATCTGATTCGTAACGCGTTAGAAGCCATGCAGGGTTGCGAAATCAAGCAGCTCACTATTACCAGCAAAGCCGCTGACGACATGGTCCAGATTTCGGTTTGTGACAGTGGTCCGGGTCTGGACGCCCATGTGGCGGAGCGATTGTTCCATCCTTTCGTCAGCACCAAAGCCAGCGGGATGGGTCTGGGTCTGTCGATTTGCCACACCATCATCAACGCCCATGAGGGCAAGATCTGGGCGACACCTTCCCCTGGCGGCGGTACAGAATTTCACTTCACCCTGATCAGCCCAAAGGGACCAACAGACGATGACTGATTTTCCGGTCTATCTGGTCGATGATGACGAAAGTGTCCGGCGCTCCATCGGCTTCATGCTCAAAACCTCAGGCTACAGCGTCATTACGTTCATATCAGGCGATGAGTTCCTTCGGAGTGTCCGGCACCTCGAACCGGGCTGCATCCTGCTCGACATCCGGATGCCGGGCAAGGACGGGCTGGAAGTACAGGCCGAACTTAACAGCCAAGGCGTTTCGTTTCCGTTGATCGTGATAACCGGGCATGGGGATATCACGATGGCAGTGGCGGCGATGAAGGCCGGAGCGCTCGATTTCATCGAAAAGCCGTTCGAGAAGGCTACGCTGATTGGCGGCCTGCAGCAGGCTGCGTTACGTTTGGCAGATGATGATCGGCGGCATGCCCGCAAGGACGATGCACTGGTTCTGCTGAATTGCCTGACCGCGCGCGAAAGGGATGTGCTGGACGGCCTGGTCAAGGGCCACCCCAACAAAACCATCGGGTATGATCTGGAAATCAGCCCCCGGACAGTTGAAATCCATCGCGCAAATCTGATGCAGAAAATGGATGTCCACACCTTGTCCGACCTGCTCAGGATCGCCTTCGCAGCGGGCTTGGGTGTGGAGGAGTAAGGGCCGACGCCGCGTCAGGTCGCGCTGGTTGCCATCACCCGAAACGGCAGGCGGCTGCCATCAGGTTCGGTCAGAGTCAGATACTCACCATCCCGGATGGGGTGGTTCTCCAGATGGAACAGGTTCTCATCGTCATCCTCACCCACCGCATAGGAGAAGGCCCAGCCGTTTTTGACCTTGATGACATAGCCTGACTGGTCAGGTTCCTTCGGCCAGAAACGCCGCACAGTAGCGCGAGCTGGATCGGCCGCTCGCATGGCCTCATCGATCAGGCCGTCATCATCCAACGGTAGACGGATCAAATAGGATCGACTGGGCGATCCGGAGGGAAACTCGTCTGTTCGGGCGAGTTCAAGTTTCACGATAGTCCATTGGGCCATGACGTAGCTTCCTCGTTAGCAGGGTCATATCTGGGCCCATTGGCGCGTGCCGTAATATACGCAAATTTACGGAAGCGAGCTCAGGACATTTGCGTAATTACGCCGTCTGATGCTGCTTTATCCTGCCCCCATCGACGCTCACATTAATTGATCCGCGAAAGGAACAAGCCATGCGTTCTATACTGCTGCACATTCACGAAGATGATTGTCTGGAGGCACGGTTTCAGGCAGCGCTTGATCTTGCCCGTCAGTTTGACGGCCACATCACCTGCCTTCAGGCGATCCCATATGAGTTTGGTGTGCCCGGCGATTTTTACGGCACCGCAGCTGCCCAAATGGCGATGGAGCTTCGCAAGGAAGCCCGCCGTCTCCGCGACACTTACGAAGCACGGCTAGGCAAAGAGGATGTCCGCTGGGAATGGTACGACAGCGACGGCAGCGCGGCCAGGCTGATCCGTCAACATGCGCCATTGAGTGATCTAACCATCCTCGGCTCGCGCAACCCCGTCGGCGCGGCTGACAACCCCTCAAGGCTTGTGACTGATCTGGTCGGAGAACTGCGCGCGCCGATGATGGTGGTTCCGGCAGGCATGAAGGCGTTTTCGGCGGAAGCACCCGCGATGATCGCGTGGAACGGATCTACGGAATCTGCACATGCGTTATGCGGCGCTATGCCAATGCTGCGCCGCGCCAAGCAGGTTCATATTCTGATCGTGCAGGAAGCAAAGGATGAACAAAGATCGGCATTTCCATCACTTGCCGCGGCCGAGTACCTCAGCCGGTACGACATCGAGGCCGAAATCATCGAAATCCCGCATGACCGCGATGACAAAGTATCAATCGCGAACAAGTTGCTCAATGCCAGCGAGATGCGTGGGGGCGGCTATCTGGTCATGGGCGGCTACGGCCATTCCCGCATCCGCGAGAGAGTTTTGGGCGGGGTCACCAGGGATTTGCTGAAGGATCCCGCCATTCCGCTGATCATTGCGCACTGATTCAGATGCAATAATCCAGCCGCCGCTGAATCTCACTCCGCGAAGTTGACCAGCGCCTGATCTTTACGGGTTCGGCGCTGGAAATTCGTCCGGGCTAACATCCGGCTGATCGAAATCAGGCGGGACAGGTTCGGTTTCAGGCGGCGAGACAGGGCTCGGCTCGTCCGGCCTTGCGGGCGTTTCGGGCGGTGACTGCGGATCGATGTGGTCCGGTCTGGTCGCCGGTGTTGATGCCATAGCAATAACCTCTCAGCTGCGTTTCACCCATCCGTATGGGTGAAACGCACATCCCTGTCGTTGACCCCGATCAAGCCGGACTTCGGGTATTAGACTATCCGTGATGGTCAAGCGATAGATTCCTTCCATAGTCGGTCGGCTTTGAGCAGGGCGTTTGCCATGACGATGAGCTTTCGCATGACGGCAGTGATAGCGACCTTTGCCGGCTTTCCGCTGCTGATG
>Ga0209702_10009858_pt1 | contig 10457 bp, 8 predicted proteins | sample FRY01_FD_187210 | JGI IMG/M metagenome (GOLD analysis project Ga0209702, IMG submission 187210) | Freshwater microbial communities from Lake Fryxell liftoff mats and glacier meltwater in Antarctica - FRY-01 (SPAdes) (version 2) | ecosystem: Environmental > Aquatic > Freshwater > Ice > Glacier...
AAAAAAAAAAAAAATAAAAAAAAAAATAAAAAAAAAAATAAAGAAAAAAATAATCAAGAAAATAATCAAAAAAATAATCAAGAAAATATTATTAAAAAGAAAAAAATTAATTCTACTATCATAAATAAAGAATTAAAGTTTTATAATTTAAAAAATAAAATTAAAATTAAAAAAATAACATTTTTATTAAAAAAATTAGAAGAAATAAAAAATCTTAAAAATACACCAAATTATGATGAAATGGTAATGAGTATTGAACAAAGAATAAGAAATATTATATTAAATTAAATTAAATTAAATTAAATTAAATTAAATTAAATTAAATTAAATTTACTCATAATTTTAAGATATATTATAAATTTCATCTAATGATCTTGATAAATCTGAATAAACACAAGCAAAAAAACAAGGTGTTTTGTAATTTAAATAACCATAATCTCTTGAAGCTAATACGGGATTTTTTATTTTTTTATTTTGTGCATCAACATTAACAACATCACTATAACCAGGTTTATGAGACCAATATTTACTATTATCTTGTCTATACCAATGATAATCATTTTCTTTATCTAATGTTAAAAATATTTTATAAAATCCGGGCATACATTTATTATCAAAATCTTCAATATATGATGCAGGAGAATCTTTTTTTAATCTATTAAAAAAAGCATTACAATTATATTCACTATCATTAATATGTTTAAAACCAGAACCATATCCAGGTTGTGGTTTTGATTTAATACCTTTAACTATTTTTCCTAAAGAATAACTATAGCAATTATGACTATTTTTTACATTATAATCCTTATTCCATTTTATTGGTTCATAAGTAGGTTCTGAACCTGATAAAGGTGAAAATTCACTTTTAAATATTAATTTTTCAAAATTATCATTTTTTATATTTTGGTTTTTATATTTTGTATTTATTTTGTCAATTGTTAAAATATAGGGTGCTTTTGTATCATCAATATTTAATTTCATTTTAATAAATATATATTATACATATATTTATTATTTAAAAATTTAAAATAATAAATATTTATTTTATCTATTTTATCTATTTTAAATATTATATATTTTGTCCAATGAACGTGTTAAATCAGAATATACACACGCATAAAAACAAGGTGTTTTATAATTTCTATGTTCAAAATTTCTATTCGATTTTAATGGTTCTATTATTTTATTTCCACTAGCATCTATATTTACAACATTTGTTGAACCGGGTTTATGAGACCAAAATTTATTATCATCTTGTCTCCACCAATGATAATCTTCACCGACATCCAATGCTAAGAATACTTTATAAAATCCTGGCATACATTGTTTATCAAAATTTTCTGTATATGAACCAGGAGAATCTTTTTTTAATCTTTTTTTAAAGGAACTGCACGTAAAATTAGTATTATCTATATAATTAAACGCAGAACTATATCCTGGTTGTGCTTTAGATGATAATCCTTTTACTATTTTACCTAAAGCATAACTATAACAATTATGACTATTTTTAATAGAATTATTTTTATTCCATAGTTCAGGTTTATATTTTAATTCAGCCCCAGATAATGGAGAAAATATACTACTTTTACTATTTTTATTATTTTTACTGTATTTATTATATTGACTCGTTTTATTTAAAAAATCTATATTAGAATCTTCTTTAATTTTTTTAATTGTTAATATATACGGTGATTTTGTTTCATATACCATTAATATATAATAATATTATTTTATAAAAAAAAATTATAAATTGAAAAATATAATATTTAAAGTAGAAAAATATCAATTATATGTCCTTCATGGTAAATGAAAAAAATATTACGCTTACTTTAGTTATAGATGAACTAAATAAAATTAATTCAAATTTTGAAAAATTAAATGAATCAATTGCTTTTAAATTTAATAAATTTGAACAACAAATATTAAATTTAGATAATAAAATAATACATATTGAAAATAAATTAAAATTATCTAATAATATTAATTATTCAAATATTGATAATAATGATGAATTGAAAGAATTAGTAAAAGATGGTTCTATAAATATTGATAAAGATATTGTTTTAAGAGCATTATTTTATAAAGATTATAGAACAGTTATTATAATATTTAAACATTATTATTTTAATGTAAATAATAAATATAACAAATATCCAATTAAAATTGTAGGAAAAAGATCATATGAATATTATTTAAATAATAAATGGATTAATGACCAATATGGACATTATATTAAACATACAATATTATTAAATATACAAACACTATTAATAAAATATAATAATAGTGATTATATAAAAGATTATGATAACTTAATTATGAATCAAGATTTTATTTATAAATTAACAGAAGATAAATTTTCAAAAAATTATTTTAGGCATATTATTGATGAAATTAAAAATAACTAAATTTTTTATTTTGATAAAATTTTATATTTATCCATATTTGTCTTTCTATATGTTTCAACTACTGTATTACCTAAATTTTCAGTATTGTTAAAAGCTTGATTAATTTCTATTAATCTTTCTTCAACAGCTACTGAAATTTCTGAATATTTCTTATCTGAAATATTTTTTTGTCTTTCCAATATTTTAATTTGATTATCCAAATCAGTTTGTCTTATTAATAAAAAGGCATTTTCATTTTTTAGTCTATCATTTTTATCTTCTATTTCTACAATATATTCTTTGACATTTATATCATAACATTCTCGTAAAAAATCATAGTTTTCTTTTGAATAATTAATTACAATACGTTTTTTTTCTTCTACAATAATATTTTCTTCAATATCTTTACTAATAATATTATCATCAGTAAAAGAATTATTAATTATTTCTTCTTCCTTAATATAATGTTTTTTAGATATAACAGAATAATCATATTTTTGTTTATTTTGTTTATTTTGATTATTTTGTTTATTTTGATTATTTTGTTTACTATCATTATTTATTTCATTAAAATTATCACTCATTTTTGGAAAATTACTAAAATTATCAAATGACATGTCTGAAACTACAGAATTTGTATCATTTGTTAATCTATCATTTTTAATATATTTATTATTATTATTTTTATTATTTTTATTATTATTTTTATTATTATTTGTTAATAATTCTTCATTTAAAGGTAAAACTTCTAAAATATTAATTCTATTATTTGAACTAATAGTAAATTTTAAATCAATATGAAGCCATATTGGAAGTTTAGTATTATTTTTATTAATTTCAGGATAGCAAAATTTAATTTGTTGTCCATTAATTTCAATAAATTTAAAACGACCTTCTTCACAATTTTTACAATTATTAAATGCATAAATATATGTACAAATATTAATATTATATTCTTGTGGTTTACCAAAAATATCGTCAAACTTTTCCTTTTTAAGATTATCATTTAATAAATTAATACGCATAGGCCTTTCTAAAAAGTAAGGTAATGCGTCAGGAAAAGCTGTATTATTTTGATGTGTTTTATTACATTTTTTTATCATACAAAAAAAACAACATCCCTTATTTATATAATTATTTAATAACGTTTCTTCAATAATATCATTATTATTAGTAGCAGTATTTTTTTTTGAACTTTTTTTCTTAGGTTCAATAACTATTGTATCAGAAACATTAATATCAGGTGTATCAAATAAAAACGCACATTTAGTATTAGTAGATGACATTTTAAATATATATAGAGCTCAATGGCATAATTTGTTTAAATAAGTATTTTATTATTTAATGGATTAAATATTATTCAATTTTTATTTTTTATAATATAATAAAATGTTGTATAATATAGTAAAAATGGTAAAAATGGTAAAAATGGTAAAAATTATAATGATAAATAATTATTATAATTTTATATTATAGTTATTACCACTTATAATATAATTTAAAAATATTATAATTTGGTATAATACACAATATTTAATATTAAGGTAAAAAAATACTTTTTAGCAAGTATAAAGCTTGTATTATAATACTAATTATTTCTTTAAGTTAATTTTACATAATATTAATTGTTATTATAATATATAATAAACAACATATTGCAAAAATACTCATTATAATATAAATTAGATAAATAATTCGTGTAAAATTATTAATAAAATAAATTTATTAGTAATTTATTATCATATATAGTTATTACCACATTATATGATATTTAGTAATAATATATTTTGGATTTAATCACAATAATATAATATTAGTTTATGTACTTTATAGCAAGTACATTGCTCTTATGATATATATTTTTATTTCTTTAAATAGTTTATTTTTTAGTATATTTTTTTTGTAAATATTTTTTTATTTCATCATAATCAAAATTTCCATTAAATTTTTTGGATAATGGATAGAAAAATATAGCACATAATCCAAATATTATAAATAAAAATTTAATAAAAAGTTGAATTTTTGATAAATATTCATTATTAAAGTACATAAATAGTAAGATAATGAATATAATTCCAAAAAAAATTATTGATTTATAACTCATATAATATAATAATATAAATAATATTATTATTTATATTATTATTTATATTATAATTTATATTATAATTTATATTATAATTTATATTATAATTTATATTATATGACTAATATTTATACTTTTATTTATAATGAAATTTCACCCCAATTAAAGAAAGATTTTGTTATATTTTTTATATATTATATAATTTATGCATTAATTGAAATATATGTATTTTCATCCATTTTAAGTGATATTATTAATTATTTAAAAAATAGAGATAAAAATAAAAATATTAACTCTAATGAATTTAAATCACTTATATATAAATTTTTATTATTTTTAATTTTATATGTGATATTTTTATCAATATATAGATACTTTGAAATAAAAATAATGATTTCTATTAAAATAAATATTCGTGAAATTTTACTAAAATTAATATTAAAATCAAATGATAATAAATTTAATGAACAGAATTATACTAAATATTCATCTTTAATAAATAGATTTTCAGAAAAAATATTTTTTTCGTTAAATAATATTATTACTCAAATATTACCAACAATTGTGACAACAATTATAGTTTCATTTTTCTTATTAAAATATGATTATAAAATATTTATATTCTTTGTAATAATAAATAGTCTAATATTTTTAATTTATTATAATAAATATCATATATTTAAAAAATATTGTATTAATTATGAAAAATCAACTGTTGAAATAGAAAGTAAACAAATTGAAAGTTTATCTAATTTTGATAAAATTATATATAGAGGATTTTCTGATGTAGAAATTAATATATTTAAAAAATTATGTAATAATGTTAAAAATACTGGTTTTAAATATTATAATACAATGTTATATAATGAATCAATTATTTCATTATTAATTAATAGTAATATATTTATAATAATTTATTATTTTATTTATTATAATAAAACTGATAATATTGTTTTAATTATAACATTATTACTTTTATATAGAACACGAATAGAAACATGTATAATGAGATTATCAAATATATTAGAAATAATAAGTAAATTAGATTTAGTTCAAAATAATTTTGATATTTTAATACCAAATTATAATAAAAAAATTAATACTCAACTTAATAATCAAATTAATAATAAAAAAATAAATTATGATATTATAAAATTTGAAAATATATATTTTAAATATCCAAATACAAATAAATATATATTTAAAAATTTAAATTTAGAATTAAATTTTAATTCTACTAAATTAATAGGTCTATATGGACATAGTGGTTCTGGAAAATCATCATTATGTAAAATTTTATTAAAAATTTATGATTTAGAAAAAGGAAATATTATAATAAATAATATAAATTATAATAAAATACATAATTCAATATTAAAAAAAAATATAACTTATATAAATCAAAATAATAAATTATTTGATAATAATATAGAATTTAATTTAAATTATGGATGCATAGATAAAGATATATGTAATAAAAATATAATTGAAGTATTGAAAAGTGATAATTTAAAAAATATATTTAATAAAAGTGATATTAATGAAATAAAAAAAATTAATACTGGATTTTTAGGTGAAAAAATATCAGGTGGACAAAGACAAATTATTAATGTATTAAATGGATTAATTTATCCTTCTAATATATTAATTTTAGATGAACCAACAAGTAATCTTGATTCAAAGAATAAAAATGAATTAATAAATATAATTCAAAAATTTAAAAAATATAAAAAAGGTATTATTATTATTACACATGATAAAGATTTATTAAATATATTTGATAGAACAATAAATATTAATCAAATTATAGCATAATATTTACCTGATTTAATTTATTACAAATCCTCAGTTCAATATATAATAATATAATAATAATATATTTAATAAAAATTTAATTTTTTTAAGCACTACACATCATACACGGCTCATAATTTGTTTCTTCATTTTTAGAAATAATTTTAGTTGCTTCAATTGTAAATTGTTGTGCTTGTACTTTTGGCCGTGTTCTTATATAATAAGAACCTGTTTTTAATCCATTTTTCCATCCATAAAATAAAGCACTACTTAATGTATTTTGAGTAGGTTCTTCAAAAAATAAATTTAATGATTGTGTTTGACAAACAAATGGGGCTCTATCTATTGATTGTTCAATAATTACTTTTTGTTTAATTTCCCATACAGTTTTATATAATTTTTTAATATTTTCTGGAATAATATCAATATTTTGTACAGACCCATTATGTTCTATAATTTTATTTTTCATTATTTCATTCCATAATCCTAATTCTATTAAATCAGTGACTAAATATTTATTAATAACTACAAAATCACCTGCTATAGTTCGACGTGTATAAATATTACTTGTGATAGGTTCAAAACACTCATTATTTCCTAAAATTTGTGATGTTGAAGCAGTAGGCATTAATGCTATTAATGTGCTATTTTTAACTCCATGTATCATAATACTTTTACGTAATGATTCCCAGTCATATTTGTCAGATGGTTTTATGCCCCATAAATCAAATTGAAATAATCCCTGGCTTAGTGGACTTCCATCAAATGTAGAATATTTAAAACTATCAATTGCTTCTTCATTAGAAGCACTTAATGCTCCAAAATATAAAGCTTCAAAAATATCTTTATTTAATTGTTTTGCTTCATCTGAATCAAAAGGATATTTCATTTTAAAATAAACATCACTTAAACCTTGTACACCTATTCCTAATGGACGGTGTTTCATATTTGATAATTTTGTTTCAGGAACAGGATAGTAATTAACATCAATAATTTTATTTAAATTTTTAACAACCGTTTTTGTAATTTCAATTAATTTTTCAAAGTCAAATGAACTATTATTATTATCATTATTATCATTATTATCATTATTATCATTATTATTAATTATAAAATTAGGTAGTGAAATGGATGATAAAGTGCATACACTATATTCTTTTTCATCACTATATAATGTTATTTCTGCACATAAATTAGAATTGCGTATAATACCTACATTTTTTTGATTACTCTTTTTATTAATAGCATCTTTAAACAATATATAAGGTGTCCCTGTTTCAATTTGGCTCGTTAAAATATAATTCCAAATTTTACGGGCTTGTATAGTTTTCCGTGCTTTTCCTTTAGCTTCATATTCTAAATATATTGTTTCAAACTCTTCTCCAAATGTATCTGCTAATTTAGGACATTCATCCGCATCAAATAAAGACCATTCTTTATTATCTTCCACACGTTTCATAAATAAATCACTTATCATTAATGCTAAAAATAAATCTCTTGCTCTTTCAGTTTCTGCACCTGTATTTTTTTTTAATTCTAAAAATTCTAAAATTTCAACATTATGCGGTTCAATATAAACTGCAAATGAACCAGGGCGTTTACCAGATTGATTGATATATCGTGCTGTTTCATTTAATACACGGCATAATGGAATTATACCATTTGATGTACCATTTGTCCCACGAATATATGAATTTTTAGATCTTACTTTACTTAAACAAATTCCAATTCCTCCTGCACATGCTGAAATTTTAGCACAATCAGTAATTGCTTTATAAATTCCTTCAACACTATCTTCCATTCCAAGTAAAAAGCAACTTGCTAATTGTGGTTTAACTGTTCCACTATTAAATAATGTTGGTGTTGCATGAGTAAAATATTTTTGAGACATTAACTCATATGATTTTATAACAGCTTTTAAATCATCTCCATGTATTCCTAAACTAACGCGCATAAATAAATGCTGAATTCTTTCAATAATTTTACCTTTTATTTTTAATAAGTATCCTTTTTCTAATGTTTTAAAACCAAAATAATCAAATAAATAATCATTTTCATAATTAATAATATCATTTAATTTAGATTTATTATTCATTACAATATTATAAAGTTCATTACTAATTAAAGGTGCATTATTTCCTTCTAAATCAGTATTATTTTTTAAAATATAAATTGTCTCAGAAAAAGAAGGAGATGTCACTTTATGATTATTTGAAATAATAATTCTACTTGCTAAAACACCATAATCAAGATTTATTGTACTCATTGAAATACATATTTGTGCTGCTAATTCATCTAATTCAACAGTAGTGACATTATTATAAATTTGACTACATACTTTTTGGGCAATAAGTATAGGATTAATTTCATTTGATAGATTATAACATAATTTTTTTATTCTTTTAGTGACTTTATCAAAAGATACTTCTTCTTTTGAACCATTTCTTTTTAATACGCAAAATAGATTACTCATTATTTTACTAATTTATTAATATTAATTAATATTAATATTATTTATTTAAATAATAATAATATACAATAATTAATAAAAAATATATTATTATTATTTTCTATAATAAATTACCCCTCTTTACTATATAAAGATATATTACTATATAAATATAATAATCATCATATATAAAATGCAACACAATCAAGAAGTATCATTTAATCAAGAAGAAACATTTAATCAATTATCATTGGAAAATAATTATGTATTTAATAATCTTCCAATTGATGTATTTAATAATATTACTGAAACATTAAATAAAATAACACCACTTATTAACAATAAAAATATTATTAAAAAAAAAGGTGATTTAGAAAAACTAGATTTATTAATTAAAAATCTAGAAAAATCATATTTTTTATTTAATGATACTTCTAGAAGATGTTTAATTGATTCATACGGTCAAAATAAAAAAAATTTTCTTGAAATTAAAAAAAATAAAAAATTATTAAAAAATAAAGAAAACTCACATGTTAATAAAAAAAGAATTGCACACAATTTTACACTAACATTTATGAATTTAGAACTTGAAAATAATATGATTTCAACTGCTGATATATTAAGAAGTTTTTCAAATTTTATTAAAGAAGAAAAAGCTAAAAAAAATAAAGATATTTTTGTATATAAGGAAGATAATCAAATTGATAATAAATCTTTTAAAATTATTGGAAAAATGAAAGATCTATTTGAAAATATTCAAATAGAAGCTCAAAAAAAAAATACTACTTTAATTATTCCAGAAAAATTAACATATAACGATTTATTTATGTATATCAAGTATTTATTTAAAGAATAAATTATTATTATTGCAGAAACATTAATATATAATGATTTATTTACTTATATTAAATATTATTAATATTAATATTAATAATATTAATAATATTAATAATATTACTTGATTATTTACTTTGATTAGTTAAAAAAATTTCATTTTCTACATAGTTATTATATAAATTTAAACATTTAAATAAATTTAATATATTTTGATAAGGTTGTTTAACATAAATTTTATTAGTTAAGATATAACTTATTTGCATTAATATATTATTATAAACAGCTAATGCACTATCAATTATAATAAAAATATTTGAATTTTTAATGATATTTATTAATTCTAAATTACCATTATAATTAAATACTGTCTCTAACAAGGTATTTATATTGGTGCGAATATTTGATAAATAAAACATATCAGCATATTCTAATCCATATAAAGATTTATTTGAATTAAAACTATTATAAGGTATCAATTCGTTTGATTCATTTCCTAAACAATTATATGTAAATAACCATGGTATAATATATTGACAAATATTTGTACCATTTTTATTCAAAACCAATACTTCATTTAATTTATTTGAAAATTCAATTATTTGTATTAATAATGAATTGGAACTATATAATTCAGCAAATATTATTTGAGGCTCAGTAAATTTAGAGTTATTATTAGGAGGTTTGTTTAATAGATATAGCTTAACTCTATCTTCTAATGAAAATAATCTTAATATTTGAGAAGAGTCTTGACTATATTCTGACGTAAAATTAAAATAACAAAATGATTTTATTAATTCTATATCAATTATTTTTTTATAATATAAATCAATATTTATTGAATCAATTAATATATTATTTTTATTAAATCCTTGTGTAGTAAATGTGTATATTGGACATGATTGCG
>Ga0209702_10009861_pt1 | contig 10455 bp, 11 predicted proteins | sample FRY01_FD_187210 | JGI IMG/M metagenome (GOLD analysis project Ga0209702, IMG submission 187210) | Freshwater microbial communities from Lake Fryxell liftoff mats and glacier meltwater in Antarctica - FRY-01 (SPAdes) (version 2) | ecosystem: Environmental > Aquatic > Freshwater > Ice > Glacier...
GCCAGCAGTTCCGCTTTTTTCGGGCTAAACTTTTCGATGTTGATGGGTTCCATATTTTAGAATGTTAGCTTGTTTACTATTTCGTTTACCTCGGCCAAAACTTTCCGCTGCCTTGTTGTCGCCTCCTCGACGTCTGCCTGCACATCTGCTCGCTTCACTATTATCTCGAAGTAGTCCAGCGTCTTGCCATCCGGGGTCGCGGCTATCCGTGGCGCTGTCCCCTCTGCCTGCGCTGCCGCAAAAATTGCAAAGCGTGGGTCGTAGAAAACAAAGTGCAGGGTTTCTAGTTTGTCATTCACAACGAAATACTGCAGTTTCTGCGCCTCGTAGTCGCTCGGTATCTTGCGTGTACAGTACGCCTCTATGTGCCGGGCGCTACTCAGGCACTTGGCCTCTACGGCTTCTAGTTCGCCAATCGCCGCGTCCGGGCTTATGGCTATGCTCTCGTTGTCGTCGCGCATCCATATCGTCTTTTCTCGGTCTAGCTTCTTTCCGGTTTCCTTCTCGAAGCGGTCTAGCGCTTCGCCCTCAAGCCGTGATCCGCGCTCCATCGCGTTCTCGTTGCTCTCCGGCGGCATTCCTAGCCGTTCGGCTACTAGCTCCCAGAAGCCGATAAGTTTTTTGTCCGCGTCCCTCTTGCCGTACAGACCCCCGGCCTTGCTACCGGTTATCTTGCCGCGGCGCATGTGTTCCCACTGATCCCACTCTCCCTCCGCAAACTTTAGTATTTTCATATGATTAGGATTGGCTAAGTCTTTTTTTCCTTTCGTCCTTTATTGCCGCTAGTTCGGTCTTGGCTTCGGCCGGTAGCTCGGCCCAGACGACCGCTAGTTCGTCTAGGTCTTGGCACGCCTCTAGGCGTTCTTTCAGTTGCCGTAGGTTTGCCACTATCCGCGGGGTTGGGTCGCCTGCTGTGCCTTTCTCCATCTCCTCCTCGGTGTATGCCTGAGCCAGCTCCTCCGGGCAGGCCATAGAAAGCGCGCGCATTTCTGCCACCTTGGCGATCATTGTCCGGGGCTTGCTCAGCCATAAGTTTTTGCCGGTGCTGTATTCGCTGAAGTACACTTTTGCGGTGTACTCTCCCACATCCTGCCCGACTCGGCGCTTGATCGTAATGCTACAGGATAGTACCTTGCCGTCGTTCTCTCTCTCCTCGTACTGCGGCTCGCTCTTGCCTATCACTCCGCTTCGCATACCCACCTTGCGGGCGTGGTCTATGCTCGTCACTAGCGAGTAGGTCTGGGCGAATGGTACGGCGTATATGTTTTTCTCTAGGAAGTCCTTAAAGGTAAAGCCGCGGATGCGCCCCTCGACTATCGCTTGCTTAATGAGCGCAGGGTTTAACCCTTTGAATGTCGTCGCCACTAGGGTTTTCAGGGTTTCAGGGTCTGCCAGTGCAGCCTCGGTTTCCTGCCTTATTATTGCTATGTCGCTCATATTTTTTTTTATGTGCTTGACTGCCTCCGGTCTAGTGTTATCCTTTAGTCGTGAGGTTAAAGGCGCTCTATTTCCGGGGCGTCTTTTTTTATTTTGTAATACTCACTCCGTTGGCCTCGAGTATCTGGTATATCCTGCTGCGAGCCGGTGGCTTGAAGCCGTCGCGATCCATTAGTACAAGGATTTCGTTAGCTCCGAAACCAGCGCGCGCTTTGGCGATTATGTATGTGTCGCGGGCGGTCAGCGTTCTTTGCGTTGCTTGCTTGTTGCGTGCGTCGGTTATCATGCTGTTTTTTATTATTTTACCCTCGACCTTTTCTTTTTACATTGTCCGTCAGATTTTGTCAGTTGTCAACACCCCCTGATACAGATACTGCCTGACCGGGGCGTTCAATGGCTTTTTGTGGTGCTCGCACTGGTCGCGTTGCCATCGGAGTATCGTGTAGCCGGGGTCTGTCTCGGCCTCTTTGGCCCAGCGGTCGCACTCATGCCTTTCCGCAATGTTTACTACTGTGTGTAGGATTGCGAAGGTTACCACTGCCAGCACTAGGTATTTCAGAATTATGGACATTTTTTTATAATGTTAGCCTTACTCGCCGACCTTTGCCTCTGTATAGTATCTCGCCGGTTGCCTTCACTCGCACGCGCGCGATGGTTCCATCGGCTCCCATTCTGGTCGCTGTTTCTATTGCTTGCTCTAACGTAGCCGCGTGCGCTACGGGCTTCCAGCTGATGTCGCGCTCTATCAACTTGTCCACGTTGTACGGCTTTTTCACAATTACTTTTTGCATGCTGTTGTTTTTATATTTCTTACCTGCCTGCGCAGGCTCTCGACCTGCCTTCAGGATACTCCCGATTATAGTTCTTGTCAAGTTATGTCAGTGGCTACCTGTGGATAACTAAAAAACGCAAAAGCCCCACCTGGGGGTAAGGGCTTTCGCGCTATGAAAAGCGCACAATCGCGGGATAACGATTACGCACCTTTTTACTATAGCATAGTTAGTAATTCTGCCAATAGCCGTATTTCTTGCTGCAGTCCGGCCACTGCTGTTTCCAGAAGGCGATATTGTCGCCGTACTTCTCTATCATCTTGGTGGCGGTGGCTATTTGAATGTCCGGGTCGTATAAAACATTATATATCTCGTCCGGCTCTATATCCGTTAGGATATCAAACTCCCTGGCAAATTGGTATAAAGTAGTCGGCTTAAATTGCAGGATGCCGTGGCTTGGTGTTCCGTCAAGGTCGAGCGGGTTTAGTGCCTCCGGATCTCCCCCACTCTCGCAGGGTATCAGGTCGGTCAGGATAGCCCGTGTACGGGCAGTGGCGTGCGTTGGTTCAAAATGTGCTGGCTCGTCGATTGTAGGGGCTATTTTGCTTAGTTGCGACGGCATTACTTGGGCTGTCACCACTGCTATGGCTCCAAGTGCGGTCGCAATGCCTATTTGTAGGTTCATCGTTGGCGGGTTGCCCTGCCTCCTTAAGCATACCACCTTTACAAGGCGGTTTTTGATTGGGGGTGGATAAGTAAAAGGAGCGCCATCTTTCGGACAACGCTCCAGTTTTCTGCTACAAGCATTTGGCAGGGTATGTACCCCGTTACTGCTTGTTAGCTCTCCGTTACCCAAGCGGAGTTGACGGCCGAGGGTTATGACGGAAACCCCTCGGTAAAGGTTTGCTTCGTGGTTCGGTACCACGGAACCTGCGAGGGGACTAGCCTCGCGAGAAAGACCACCTCCTTCTCTGGCGACGAACACGGACACGCCGTTTTCTTCGCTTCATTTTTTCACCTCGTCCCCGTAGAAGACCTGCTCCTCTTCCAAAATCTTGATGAGATTGTCCATCTCTTGCCTGTAATCAAACATTTCGTCAGTAAGGAGCATTTTGACGAACTCCTTGGCGGCAGGGTCAAGGTTCCAGCTGTTTAGCAGTACCTCGCAGTTTTTGCAGATGGTGTCCATATTGCTGGCTAGAAGTTTGAGTGCCTCCAGCGAGTGTTTGGTTTCCACCCTTCGCTTGGTTTCAAACTTAGACATATCTCACCTCCACTACAAGCACTGTCGTCTTGGTTGTCAGCTTCCACAGGTAGTAACAACAGACTCGGCATACCAAGACTTGATACACCACCCCGTGAAACCTGACCGTCTTTCCTGTGAGGATGAATGGCTGGGTTGATTGGCAACCTGCGCAGTAATGATTTTCCAACGCACCCTCCTTGTTCTCTGACTTGTCATAAGCCAGCCTCTGTTTTTCAGGGGCCGGACTACGACTTATTTATTAAAAACCAAAGTCAGCACAGAACCGACAAAGCCTATCAGTATAAACGAAACGCCCCCGTAGACTATCTTTTGCAGTAGGGCGATATCCTTGCTTAAATCTAGGCGGGTTTCTGCATCGGTTTTATCTATTAAATCATTTAGAGCCGTGTTCACTCTCTCCGCCTCAACCTTGTCAGTCTTACTGGTTTCAAGAATGGCAATTCTTGCCGCGAAGCCGTCTTTCAGGTCTTTAACATCTTGAATAAGACGTTCTACTTTCACGTCTAATTTTATCATTCGCTCTCTGTCTGCTTGGGAGAAGTTGGTTTCTTTTGTCATATTGCTGTTGTCTTATGGCGGACATTATGTTATTATTATGGTGTTCGGTAAGAACACACCAGACCTGCTATATCCAATTTCGGTGCGGGTCTTTTGTTTGTCTATCTAGGCTTTTCCTATTCCCGCCCGTAGGGTCATAAGTCCAACACCCGATAGGATTTGGTTGTTGTCACCGTTAAGTATTCCGAGAGCAATCATTAATAATCCGACAATGTAGGTCTTTTTGCCCGACAAAATAGTAAATAGTTTTTGCATAGTTTTGTTAGTTTAATTATTAGGTTCACCGCCAAGAAGCCGAATTGCCGACCTATACAATTCAGCAAGTTTCTGAAGAATGGGAATACGGGGGTCTGGTATCTCGGCTTTGATTGTGTCAGTGAAGAACGGTGTCGGGTCAATGCCCCCTTGCGTGCCGTTGTTTAGGTTTTTAACCCGATAATAAAAGCCGTTTATAGGGTATGTGAAAGACGCCCAGCCCTCCTCTAGCTCGCAGATGGTTAGGTGCAAATGTACCCCCCTGCCCGCTGGCGCGTTACCCCAGAATTTCGTACCGCCAGAAATAATAAAACCCGTGTTCCCCATTTTCCCGATAAGCTGTCCTGCTTTTACTTGTTCGCCCTCCCTGACCAGTATCTCGCTTAGGTGTCCGTAGCCTGAGTACAGCATCTCTTTAATGTGAAACATTCTGACCGTCAGCCCTCCGCCTGCTTTCGGGTCAGTGCCTAGATTAACCACCACCCCGTCAGCTACTGCGCAGACAGGCGCGCCGAGATACTGAAGCAAATCTTGACCAGAATGTCCTTTGGTATAATAAGGCAGATAGTCTGGAATGTTCTCGCCGAAACCTTGAAAAATCCCGCCCGCAGGATAGCGTTTGTATGTGAAGTTTTTAAGGGGTAGCGTGAGTTGGGGTTGTAATAGGTCTTGGGTCATTATTTCAAGGCTCCTTAGTTCGCGTGTACCTTCTCGATGAAGGCTCTCCAAGTGATGTTCTCCGCCGCGCCCGGCGTGATGCGTACCCGCACGTCGTTCGAGGATGTGTCGAGTGCCAAGAGCGTCGGAGCCGTTATCGTCCCGTCCACGATGTCCGTTCCGAGCGTCTCGACCGTACCGGCTAGCGTCGCCGTTCCGGCTGCAGCCCTGTACACCGTGACTCTGCGACGGCCGGAGAAGCGACCCTCCGCGACGGACGTTCGACGACCGACGACGAGAACTTCGATGACGTGGACGATGTTGTCGCCGAGGGTCTCGCTCCACAGCGTCGCCGCCGCCGTGGTGGTGGTGGCGACCTTGTCGGCCCAATCGAGCGTCCTGACTGCGTCGTAGTCCAAGGACATCGTGCCGTCGGTGGCTACGGATTTCTTCCAACCCGAGTCTCCCTGTGCCGTATCGGCAGCTTGCGTGCCGTCGATCGAAAGCAGGCTAGCGAACTGGATCGAGACGCCGACGCTCGTCGAGGTGGAAGCGAACTTGAAGTTGGCGTTGTTATTGCCGAAATACATCCCTGCGCCCCACCCATCGCGAGAATAGAGGACGTGCGGGGAATTTATCGCAGCGCCACAGTAGAGAGCCGTCGTTCCGCTCGCGGGCCCCACGATTGAACTCACTCGGAATGCGCCGTCTTTGGTCAGCGCGGCACGCTCCGTCGTCCCATCGTCCGAGTACCACGACGCTATCTTCGCACCCGACGTCGTGAGCGAGTTGGCGCAAGTGAACTTGTGCGCGATCTGCGACGCGCCGTCCGTCTCCCGCGAGCGGTATAGAATCTGATCCCCGTCCACGAGGACGGCCGACGGCTTGAACTCCCCAGACGCTGACTCCCATGCCGCGGAACCACTACCTCCAGTCGCCCAAGAAAGAACACCAGAACCATTTGTTGAAAGAACCTGTGCACTACTTCCGTCGGCAATAGGTAACGTATAGGTAATATTACCTGCTTGTAATCCAGCTTTGAACGCGGTGTAATTAGTGCCATCATCAGTGTCTTCATAAAGTCTTAATTCTGCTGCTTGTGAGGTTGTACCCAAAAAACGATATACCCCAGTACCTTTTGCTTGAAAATCAAAACCCACATTAGTATCACCCCCCGTCGCACTAAAAACTGGATTACCCCCTGTCGCAGCGTTTGCGAATGTAATCTCGTTAACCGCGCTCGCAACTGTATCTAAAATTATCAGTTCGTTTCCGTTTGCGTCAGCAATAAAACCTAAATCGGCAAATTTAGGGGCTGTTAAAGTTTTGTTTGAGAGAGCATCCGTTGATGAAATCGTCACAACATTTACACCCTCAATCGAAACTACACCCGCGCTTACTCTTGCAATAGTAGTGTCAGAGGCGTGTCCGAGTTCTATTGAACCGACTCCGAGAGCGGTGCTAGTAGAAGCCACAAGTCCAGCGATAGGTAATCCAGTAGCGTTGGTTAAAGTTCCACTTGAAGGAGTACCTAACGCACCGCCAGATACCAAGTTGCCAGAAGCAGTGCCAGTCAAAGCACCTACGAAAGTTGTTGATGTAATAGAAGTCGCTCCAGCAATAACTCCTGCATCTAACGTGACTGTACCGTCAAATGTGATGGTTTGTCCTGCAGTAGGAGTAATCGCAAGAGTGGAAGCACCGGCGGAAGAAATTGTATTACCGTTGATAGTGATATCGTCTACGGTCAATGTTGTAAGAGTGCCGAGTGAAGTTATGGCAGACTGTGCAGCACCCGTAACTGTTGCGGCTGTTCCTGACGTATTTTGGTTGAGGGTGGGGAAAGTACAATTCGCTAGGTTGCCTGATGCTGGAGTCCCCAAAGCTGGTGCGACAAAAGTCTTATTGCTCATCGTCTGAGCTTTTGTTTTGAAAGTAAACTCGTCTACGACAGAAGCAAAATCAGGAATAGTTAAGGTAGTAGCCCCGACTGTTTGTGAGGTGAGGGCTATGTCTACCAACTGCCCGTTTGTTAGTTTAAGGGGCGTAGCAGCCGAAGTAGCTAGGGAAGTAGCCGAAGCTACGCCCAATATCGGGGTGACGAGAGTTGGGGAAGTGTTGAAAACTAACTTGTCCGTTCCTGTTTCGTCGCTGATTACCCCGATAAGCTGTAAAGAAGTAGTAGCGGCAAATTGTGAAAGAGGGTTAGCGACTAATGCATCTCCTGTGTTAGTTGTATAGCCAGCACCATTGGTAATGGCGTTGTTATTTAGTGAAATGTTTGCCGAACCGTCAAAAGACACGCCTGCGATAGTGCGTGCTGTGGTCAGAATCGCCGCACTACCTGTCGTATTTTGGTTTAGAGTAGGGAAAGTACAGTTCGCAAGGTTACCCGATGTCGGCGTTCCGAGTAAGGGAGTAACGAGGGTCGGTGAGGTGTTGAAGACTAACTTATCTGTTCCTGTTTCATCACTTATTACCCCAATTAGTTGTAGAGATGTAGTAGCGGCGAATTGTGAAAGGGGGTCGGTAGTTAAAGCATCACCGCCGCCAGCAAGGGTTACAAACTCTAAAGCTGTTTCTCCTGCATTCACACGCACGACTTTTGAACCAGAGCCAGAAAACGAAGTTGGTACGTCTGTGAGTCCTATGAATGTCGTTGAGCCGCCGCTAGCAGTTCCATTTATCCATTTATCTAATACTGAATCATATTTCAAAACTTGATTATTAGACGGCGTAGCAAGAACCACATTTCTTAATTCTCCAAGGTCATAGTCTTTTGTGGCGGGATTAGATTTGTCATTTTTAAGCGCATATCTTCCAAGATTAGGTAAATCTACAAGATCGGTATATGAAAACCTATCTTTTAATTTTGAGATTATTTGCTCAGTTGTATCAGATGAACCATCTTTACCGGGTGTACCATTAGGACCAGCTATAACTGAGTCTTCTCCGTCTCTTGGGAGTGGATAGTCTTTACCGGCAATTGGCTTATCACCTTTATCACCTTTATCGCCTTTATCGCCTTTAATTGGATCGGGTATAAGTGGTATAAGTGGCTTTATGATTGAGACAAGCTCTTCTTTCGATGGTGTTCCGTCGTCACCTTTTGGACCCGGTACTTTAGAATCTTCACCGTCGTCACCTTTTTCTCCTTTAAGCATTGAGAAAAAAGCTGCGGCAATATCTTGTTTATGTCCAATCAATTCAACTTTCTGTACATCTTTTGGTGTACTATTCTCAGCTAGCTTAGTTAAAGCCTCAGCACTCTTTGCATTGTATTCATTAGCCTTATTAGCTTCAACGTACGCACCAGCCAAAGCTGGCTCTAAGCCCGCAACCGAGTTAGCCACTTTGTCGGTTGCTTGTACTTGAAGTTCAGCCGTCTTAGCTTGGTCAGCAAAGATAGGTGTGTTTGGGTCTAAAGGTTGTAATGGATTGATTGGGGGCATGATGTTATTATACGCTATTTTGCTTTGAGTGCCGCCTGATACTCTGCACGGAGTTGGGAGGTGGTTTTGAGAGCACTTTCGTCAAATATATTCCAAACAGTTCCTCCTTGACCGCCAATTCGTGATTCTTCTCCAACTATTCCGTCAAATCCAGCCTTTTTGAATATATCGGTAGAATTTCCTCCATATACTTCCTGAATTTTATTTAATATCTCATCTGGATAATCAGTAGGCAACAATTCTTTTCCACCATTTTTTAGGTAACTTTCGTAAGGATCGAATCCTTTTTTTATTCTATTCAATTCAGTATTTCCAATTGCTTTTGCCGATTCTCTGACATCTAATAATCTTAAATTACTCTTTAACGAAGATTCTGTTACTTGTGAGCCAAAAGTCTTTGCATATTCAGGAGAATCAGTAATATATATTCCACCTCCGAGTTCGTTTCTTCCTCTATAAATTGTCCCAAATCCGCCCATTCTTTCATTACTCCACACTTTTGTAATTTCACTCCCTCCACTAAACACAGGTGTTCCCTGCCCCTGCACATACTGCTCCTCTGTGAGACCAGCCTTTACTGCTTGTTGTGCAGATGAGGGTTTGGATAGACCTTTGGCTGCCTGATACTCTGTACGGAGTTGGGAGGTGGTTTTGATTGAGGAATTATCTATTGGTATGTAGGCAGTAAATTCTCCGTCAGTATAGTTTGATGGGTGCGTAAATGAAACAGAATCATATCCATCTTTTTTAGCAATGGATAGTTGTTTTTCTATATAAATATCCAAATCTCCATCCATCATCGCATCCACCATTCCGTCATCTATGTCTTTGATTTTCTTTAAGGGAGTAGTCACCTCAATAGTCCGTGGTTTTCCACCTCTACCACCTCCTAAATGAACACCATCAGCAAAACCTTGTGCTTCTTTTACATCTTTAGTTAGATATGTAATTCCTTTGAATTCTGTAAACTCTTTTGCTTGTGTCCCATGATACAAAGGTGTTCCCTGCCCCTTCACAAACTCCTCGAATGACTGTCCTTTAGCGATGGCTTGGGAGGCGGAGGTGGTTTTAGCAGGAGGAATACTCATTGCCTTCATATCAGCATCCGTAGCACGAATACTCATAGATCCATCGGATATACGAATTGGGAGGGTTGTGTTCTTTTGTTGACTCTTGGGAAATGAAACTGGCTTTTTAACATTAGCTTTATTGATATCCCAAAGCCCTTCTGGTGTCGTACCAGCGGACTCAATTTTCTTCAGTAGGGCTGGGTTAGAGTTTGCAAAATTAAGCCACGTTTCTTTTGACTTGAAACGCTCGGTCATACCCGTCAGCTCTTGTTGTAGTGTATTTTTTACCGCCTGTGCATTTATATTTGCCGCATTTTGCTCTGAAGCACGGGGATTGTATGAAGGTGTTTGGCTAGACCCTTCACCCGGGCGGGGTGTAATGATTGGATTATTCGGTGTGCCAATGTCTGCCGCTGGTGGGAGCTTAGGTGTTGATATTCTGACATCATTCAATCTATCAATCTCGGCTTGTAAACGATTAACAATCGTCTGCTCGTTTGCGCCGCTATCAAGAATATCCTGAATTTTAGCGAGGTCTTTAGCGAGACTCTTTTCAAGCTCTAGTGCATTCATTGAGCCAGCCTTACCATTTTTAATGAAATAGCTCCTGAGTGCATTTATTGCACCCCCGCTAGCGAGGTCAAGCGCTTTTATAGCAAGTTGCCTCGTACGGTCGGCAATTGTCATTTCCTTAATCTTACCCTCGGCTTTGTTAAATGCTTCAACACGTTTCTCTGCCATCTTCTTTGCGTCAAACAAGTCAGACAACTTAAGGTCTGCTTCTCCATATAGTGGATTATCAAACAAATCGCGGGCCTGAGCTTTAACGCCTTTGCGTGTGTTCTCAAACATCTCAGCCGCATTCGATGAAGCAAGGTCGCCGTTTGCTTTGAATTTGCTAAGCTCAACATTAAGCTCTTTTGCTAATTCATTCATTTCTTGAACAGTTAACCCAGTTGTATTCGCTTTATTGGCTAATGCACTTATGC
>Ga0209702_10009862_pt1 | contig 10452 bp, 6 predicted proteins | sample FRY01_FD_187210 | JGI IMG/M metagenome (GOLD analysis project Ga0209702, IMG submission 187210) | Freshwater microbial communities from Lake Fryxell liftoff mats and glacier meltwater in Antarctica - FRY-01 (SPAdes) (version 2) | ecosystem: Environmental > Aquatic > Freshwater > Ice > Glacier...
GCGCAGGCCAGAAGTGCCGGGCTTTTGCCCCTCAAACGGGGTGACTTGGACAGTTCGGATCAACGGGCGTATCATGAAGCGGCTCCTTCAGGAATATTGGCAAAGACAAGCACGCTTTGCGCGGGGGCGACAAGGGGGGACTGGGTGCCAAATGCGGCGCGCGCGCCCGGCGGGTTGTCGGGATGCGCGCTGTCCAGCATCAAGGTCCAGCCCCCCGGCACATCTGGCAATACGAGGGTATGTTCCCCACCGCCGTTGAACACCAGATACAGCGCCACATTGCTCGGCGACTTTACCGCCGCCGCCATCCGCAGTTCCAGCCCGATGCAGCGAAAGGACGGGTCATGCCAATCGGCGCTGCTCGGCTCTGCCCCATCGGGACGCCGCCAGATGACATCGCGGGTGCCATCGCTGCGGGTGGCCGCATGCAAGAAATGCTTTTGCCGCAAAATCGGATAACGGCGGCGCAACGCGGTCAAGCGCGCCACAAACCCGGTCAAATCGCTTTGCGCCCAACTCACCCAGCCCGTCGGGTTGTCTTGGGCATAGGCGTTGTTGTTGCCACCCATGCTGTTGCCCATCTCATCGCCTGCCAGCCACATCGGTGTGCCTTGCGCCAGCATAAGGGTTGCCGCCAGATTGCGGGCGCGTAAGGCACGCGCGGCTTGGATGGCGAGGTCATCGCTTGGCCCCTCCACCCCGAGATTGTCGGAATGATTGTCGCTGTGGCCATCGCGGTTGTCTTCGCCATTGGCCAGATTGCGCTTGACGTTAAATTGCGCAAGATCCACCAAGGTAAACCCATCATGCGCCGCGATGAAATTGACCGATGCGGTGGCCGGGCGGTTGGAATGGTCAAACTGCCCTGCGCTGCCCAAAAGCCGTGCCGCAAAATCCGGGGCCATGCCCGCATCGCCGCGCCAAAACCGCCGGATGCCATCACGAAACCGGTCGTTCCACTCGGCAAAAGGATACGGGAAATTTCCCAGTTGATAACCGCCGGGGCCGATATCCCATGGCTCGGCAATCAGTTTGACATGGGCAAGGGCCGGGTCTTGTCGGATCGCATCCAAAAGCCCCGCACCCGGATCGAAGCCCTGCGCCTCACGCCCCAGAACCGTGCCCAGATCAAAGCGGAACCCGTCCACCCCCAGCCCCGCCCAAAAACGCAAACTGTCCATCACCATGCGCAGCACCATCGGATGCGTCAAATCCAGCGTATTGCCGGTGCCCGTGTCATTGACGTAATAGCGCCCGCCATCGCGCAGCCGGTAATAGCTGGCATTGTCCAGCCCGCGAAACGACAGGGTTGGCCCCTGCTCATCCCCCTCGCCGGTGTGATTGTAGACGACATCCAAAATCACCTCGATGCCCGCTTCGTGAAAGCCTTGCACCATCTGAATAAATTCGGCCTGCGCATCATGGCGGGCATAACGCATATCGGGGGCAAAAAAGCCAAGCGTCTGATACCCCCAATAGTTTTTCAGGCCTTTGGAGACCAGAAAGCGATCGTCGATAAAGCTGTGAACGGGCAGCAGTTCAATTGCCGTCACCCCCAGCTTGGTCAGATGGTCCAGCATGGGGGCGGCACACAGGCCCAGATACCGCCCGCGCAGACCCGCAGGAATATCGGGGTGTTGCTGGGTCAAGCCCTTGGCATGGGCCTCATAAATCACCGTGTCAGACCAGGCATGGCGCGGACCGGGCGCTGCGCGTGGAGGTGGCGCTGTCACCACGCATTTGGGCATGAAGGCGGCAGAACAGCGCGGATCAAACGACAAATCGGCGCGCGCCGACCCGGTTTTATGTCCCATCAGCGCATCCGACCAACGTAGCGCCCCTTGAAAGCCCCGCGCATAAGGATCCAGCAGCAGCTTGTTGGCGTTGAAGCGCTGGCCGCGTTCGGGCGCATAAGGACCATGCGCGCGCAAACCGTAACAAGCCCCTGCGCCGATCCCCTCCACATGCATATGCCAAATATCACCGTCCCGCTCCGCAAAGGGAATGCGCGCCTGCTCTTGCTTGCCGCCTTGCGCAAACAGGCACAGGTCCATCCCGGTGGCCGCCGCTGAAAACACGGCGAAATTCACCCCATCGCCCTCAAGGGTCGCACCCAGGGCGGCGCTGCTGCCGGGGGAAAGCTTCACCGGATCAACCCCTGGTACAGGGCGGCGTAGCGCGCGGCACTTTCCCCCCACCCCACAGGATGCCGCATGGCGTTGCGCATCATGCCGCCCCATGTTTTAGGCTGCGCGTACAAGCCAACAAGGTTTTGCAACGCAATCCCAAAGGCGGGCGCATCCGTGGGATGAAAGGTGATTCCGGTCGCCACGCCCGATGCAAGTGCTGCCGGGTTGGCGGTGATCACGGTATCGGCCAGCCCGCCCACCGCCGCCACAACGGGCAAGGTGCCATAGCGCAGGCCATACATCTGCGTCAGGCCACAAGGCTCAAACCGCGACGGCACCAGCACGGCATCACCGCCCGCAAACATCCGCATGCCCAACGCCTCGTCATAGCCGATGCGCACGGCAATCCGGCCGGGGAACTGTGCGCCAAGCTCTTGCAGGGCAGCCTCCAAACCCGGGTCACCACTGCCCAAAACCGCAAGCCCACCACCTGCGGCAATGAAATCGGGCATCACCTGCGCGATCAGGTCCATCCCCTTTTGCTCTGTCAAGCGGCTGACGATGATGGCCAAAGGCCCCGGCACGTCCAGCCCCAATTCGACGCAAATGGCTGCACGCGCCTGCACCTTGCCCTTGGGGGCGCGGGCGGAATAAGGATGCGCACCCAATTCCGGCGACCACACGGCGGTATCCACCCCGTTCAAAATTCCTGTCACCTGCGTGCCCCGCGCGGCAATCACCCCTTCCAACCCCATCCCAAACGCTGCGCGGTGCAATTCGGCCGCATAGCTGGGCGAGACGGTGGTGATGTGGCTGGCCGTTACCAGCCCAGCTTTCAGACTGGAAATCCCGCCGTAATATTCCAACGAGTCGGCATGAAACTGATCGCTTGGTAAGCGCAGTACGGCCAATTGGCTGGCAGGCGAAAACCCCTGAAACGCGATGTTGTGGATTGTCATGACGCTGGGAACCACCCCGCCCGCATAGGCCAGATAGGCCGGTGCAAACCCCGCCTGCCAATCATGCGCATGCAGCACATCGGGCCGCCAACCATCCGCCAAACCCTGCTGCGCAATCATGGCACCCGCCCAGCTTAATGCCGCAAAGCGCAGGTCATTGTCCGGCCACTCCCCGCCAGGCCCCGCATAAGGCCCCCCCGCACGGTCAAACAAGTGCGGCGCGTCCAGCAGCAAGACAGAAACCCCGCCCGCCTGACCCGCGAGCACCCGCGCAGGCCCCCCAAACAGATCAGCGTCCGACCAGACCACAGGCCAGTCCGCAGCCCCCGCCCGCAAGGCGCGGTAGGCGGGCAGCAACACCCGCATCTCCCAGCCCTGCCCGGCCAAAGCCCCTGGCAAAGCCCCGACCACATCGGCCAAGCCCCCGGTTTTCACCAAAGGCACACTTTCCGATGCAATCGAAAGCACCCGTCCCATGTCCCACCTCATCATCTGTTCAAAAATATCCTCGGGAGGGGGTCTGGGGGAGGGCAGACAGCCCTACCCCAGCAGCCGCCATCAAGACCTACCCAGTTTCTGCGCCCGCGCGTCCAGCATGTCTTGCGTCACCAACACCACCCCGGCGTCTGTGCGCCGAAACCACTGTGCGTCCGCCTCCGGGTCCTGCCCAATCACCAGCTTTTCGGGGATGATCACACCCCGGTCAATCACGCAATTGCGCAATACCGCCCCGCGCCCCACCACCACATCCGGCAATGCCACCACATAATCCAGACTTGCAAAACTATGCGTCCGGCAGCCCGTGAACAGCAAACTGTTGGACACAGCCGACCCCGACACGATGCAATCCCCGGAGACAAGCGATGATACTGCCGATCCGCGGCGCCCATCCTCATCATGGATGAACTTCGCGGGTGGCTTGATCTCGGCATAGGTCCAGATTGGCCATGCGTTGTCATAGATATCCAGTTTTGGCACAAAATCGGTCAAATCGATATTGGCCTGCCAGAACGCGTCAATTGTGCCGACATCGCGCCAATAGGGTTCGGTCTCCAGTCCACTCGTCACACAGCTTTTGGAAAACTGATGCGCCATGGCCTTGCCGTTCTTCACAATATCCGGGATCAGATCATTGCCGAAATCATGGCTGGAATTGCTGTCATCGGCGTCGCGGATCAGCAAATCGCGCAAAAAATCCCAGTTGAAAACGTAAATCCCCATCGACGCCAGCGCCGAGTTCGGATCACCAGGCATCGCAGGCGGATCATCGGGTTTTTCCAAAAACGCCGTGACCCGCAAATCTTCGTCCACATGCATCACGCCAAAGGCCGATGCCTCCATCCTGGGCACCGTCAGACAACCGATGGTCACATCCGCCCCGGTTTCCACATGCTGTTGCAGCATGATCTCGTAATCCATCTTGTAAATATGGTCACCCGCCAGAATGACCACATATTTGACAGCGTAACTGTCAACGATATCAATGTTTTGCGTTACGGCATCGGCCGTGCCCAAATACCATTTATTCTCTGACACGCGCTGGGATGCGGGCAAGATATCCAAGTATTCATTCCGTTCCGCCCGGAAAAACCCCCAGCCGCGCTGCATATGGCGGATCAGGGAATGCGCCTTGTACTGGGTCGCAATCGCCATCTTGCGAATCCCGGAATTCAGCGCATTCGACAGTGCAAAGTCGATGATCCGGGTTTTGCCGCCGAAATAAACTGCGGGTTTAGCGCGCTTATCGGTCAATTCCTTCAGCCTGCTGCCGCGTCCCCCGGCCAACACAAAGGCCATGGCCTGCGACGAAAGCCGCATATTCGATCTTGGCTGCATGGGATCTCCCCTCTTCTGAAAAAAATGTTGATTACGGCGCGTTTTGTTGGAAAAAGACAGTCGATAAAGGTGGCAGCGTTATCATTGCGGAACAGGGTTGGCCGTGGCTTGGCACGGGCTCCGCCTCTATCCCGCCCAGATTACCGCGATTGCTGCCGCCATAAACGCTTGCATCGGTGTTCAGAACCTCAGCCCATCGCCCCAGTGTGGGCAGGCCCAACCGGATATTCCGCTCAACCGGTGTAAAGTTGCATGCGACCAAAACCGGCAACGCCCCGCCATGGCGCAGAAAGGCAAGGGTGGAGCCTGCCGCGTCATCCTGCGATACCCACTCAAACCCTTGCGCGCGGCAATCATTCAGATGCAGCGCTGGGGTGGTGCGATAAAGCCGGTTCAGATCGCGCACCAGCATTTGAACACCCTTGTGCGCGGGGTCGTCCAATTCATGCCAATCAAGGCTGCGGCCATGCGCCCATTCCCCCGATTGCCCCCATTCACAGCCCTGAAACAGCAGTTTCTTGCCCGGATGCCCCCACATAAAACCGTAAAAGCTGCGCAGGTTCGCAAATTGCTGCGCCCGGTCGCCCGGCATTTTGCGCAGCATAGATCCTTTGCCATGCACCACCTCATCATGGCTGATCGGCAGGATGAAATTTTCAGACCATGCATAATGGATGCCAAAGGTCATCTGGCCGTGGTGGTGTTTGCGGTGGACGGGGTCGCGCTGCATATAGGCCAGCGTGTCGTTCATCCAGCCCATGTTCCATTTGAAACCGAAACCCAAGCCACCATTATCCACGGGGCGAGACACCCCGGGAAAGGACGTACTTTCCTCGGCCACCGTCATGATGCCGCCGTGTTCACCATAAGCCGCGATGTTCATGTTTTGCAGCAGAGCAATCGCCTCATAATTCTCGCGCCCACCGTCTTTGTTGGGCACCCAATCGCTACGGCTGTAATCACGGTAAAGCATGGAGGCGACAGCATCCACGCGCAGCCCGTCCAGATGGTATTCCTCCAGCCAATACAAGGCGTTGGCAATCAGATAATTGGCCACCTCCACCCGGCCATAGTTGAAAATCAGGGTGTTCCAATCCTGGTGAAAACCTTCGCGCGGGTCTGCATGTTCATAAAGCGGGGTCCCATCAAACTGCCCCAAACCATGCGCATCGGACGGGAAATGCCCTGGCACCCAATCCAGCAGCACACCAAGACCTGCTCGGTGTGCGGCGTCCACCATACCGCGAAACTCCGCCGGGGTACCGTGGCGGATGGTGGGGGCATAAAGGCCAACGGGCTGATAGCCCCAAGACCCATCAAAGGGGTATTCAGAGATTGGCATCAACTCGATATGGGTGAACCCCATATCGACAGCATAGGCGACAAGCTGTTCGCCCAACTCGACGTAGGACAGCATCCGATCCCCGGGCGCACGCCGCCAACTGGCAAGATGCACTTCATAGATGGAAATCGGGGTGTCGATGGTTTGGGCTGTTTGGCGTTTGGCCATCCAGACGCCGTCCTGCCAGACGGGCGCACGAAGATCGCGCACAACGGACGCATTGGCCGGCGCATGTTCCGAGCCAAACCCCACCGGGTCCGCCTTCAGCGGCAAGATTACCCCATCCGCGCCCCGAACCTCGTATTTATAGCGCGTCCCCTCGGCCAGCCCCGGCAGGAAGGTTTCCCAAACCCCCGTGGCCCCGCGTCTGCGCATGGGCGCCAGCCTTCCGTCCCAATGATTGAAATCCCCCACCACCGAAGCCCGTTGCGCATTCGGCGCCCAAAGCGCGAAATGCACGCCCTCTGCGCCTTCATGTGACATCAGATGCGCGCCAAGCGCGTCCCATAGCTGGCGGTGGCTGCCTTCACCCAGCAGGTATTCATCCACCTCGCCCAACACCGGGCCAAAACGGAAAGGATCGTCCATTTCCCAGCTTTGGCCATATGCCGTGGCGCGCAGGCGGTAGGCGGTATTGGCGGGCAGATCGGCGGTGAAAAAGCCGGGGACGCCCGGAAAGGGGATGGCGCTGATCTCATCCTCTGCCAGCACCATCACCGCTTCGGCCCCCGGCACGAAAGCGCGCAATTGCCAGGCTTTACCAAGGGGATGCAGCCCCAAAACCGCAAAGGGATCGCCATGCGTTCCTTGCGCAATGGACCCCACCACATCTTGGGTAAGCTGCGCCATCTATAACACCGAAGTGACCGACCAGATATCGGCCATATAGCTGCGGATCGTCCGATCCGAGGAGAAAAAGCCAGAGCGGGCGGTGTTCATCGCGGCCATGGTGATCCAGCGGGTGCGATCGGCGTAGGCAATATCCACCTGCGCCTGGGCGGCCAGATAGGCATCAAAATCGGCCGCCACGAGGAAGTAATCGTGGTTCCAGACCCGGTCCACCAGCCCGTGATAGCGGTCAGGCTGATAGGAGCTGAAGGTGCCTGCCGAAATTGCGGCCAGAACGGCCTGCAAAACAGGGCTTGCGGTGATCGCCTCGCGCGCATGGTCAGGGTTTTCGCGGCGCGGGCCGACCTGTTCCGCCGTCAGCCCAAAGAGGAAAAAGTTCTCTGCCCCCACCTGCTCCAATATCTCCACATTGGCACCGTCCAGTGTGCCGATTGTCGGCGCGCCGTTCATCATGAATTTCATGTTGCCAGTGCCAGACGCTTCCTTTCCGGCGGTGGAGATTTGTTCGGACAGATCAGACGCGGGAATAAGCCGCTCGGCCATTGATACATTGTAATTGGCGGGATAGACAACTTTCAGCAAATCCCCCACCTCAGGATCGGCATTAACAACCGCCGCCACATCATTGATAAGGTGTATTATTTCCTTGGCGACGAAATAGCCCGAAGCCGCCTTGCCGCCAAAGATTTTCACACGCGGCACCCATGGCCCGCCCGGATTGGCTTTAATTGCCTGATAGCGCGCCACCGTTTCCAGAATGTTCAAAAGCTGGCGTTTGTATTCATGGATCCGCTTGATCTGCACATCAAACAGCGCATCGGGGTTTGCGCGCACATCGCAGTCACGGGCCAGCCAATCGGTCAGCGCCAGTTTGTTCATCCGCTTGGCCGCATCAAAAGCAGATTGAAACCCGGCATCGGGGATATGCGCCTCCAGCCCGCGCAGGCGGTCCAGATCATCCTCCCAGCCCGCACCGATGGTTTCGGTGATCAGCTTTGACAGCGGGCGGTTGGCCATGCGCAGCCAGCGCCGTGGCGTCACCCCATTGGTCTGGTTCACAATACGGCCGGGGTGCAGGGCGTGAAGTTCAGGGAACAAATTGGCCTTCACCAAATCGGTGTGGAGTGCGGAGACGCCGTTGACGCGGTGCGCCATGATGAAGGCCAATTCCCCCATCCGCACCTCGTTGTGTTTGACAATACCGATATAATGCGGCCGGTTCGGGTGAGCATTTGCATGGGCTGCATCGATCCGCTCCACGATTTGCATATGGCGCGGCAGCACGGTGCCAAAGGTGAAAGTCGCCCATTTTTCAAGCGCTTCGGGCAACAGCGTGTGGTTGGTATATCCAAGGCAGGCCTGGGCTGTTGTAAGCGCATCGTCAAACCCCAGCCCGTGCTCGTCCATCAGCAGGCGGATCAGTTCCGGCCCGGCAATGGCGGGATGCGTGTCATTCATCTGGATTGCGGCGTGGTTTGGCAGCGCTCGCACATCAAGACCTGCGGCCACATGGCGGCGCAAGATGTCTTGCAGGGCCGCAGAGGTCAGGAAATATTCCTGCTTCAAACGCAGCTCCTTGCCTTGATAAGTTGTGTCATCAGGATACAGCACCCTGCTTAACGTCCGGGCCAATGCCTCCGGTTCCGCCGCCGCTGCATAATCGCCGCGGTTGAAGCGTTCCAGATCGAACAAGGTTGTCGGTTTGGCCGCCCAAAGCCGCAGCGTGTTTGCCCATTTGCCCTGCCAGCCCACCACCGGCATATCATGCGCCGAGGCGATAACGGTTTCGCCCGGCACCCAAAGTTCTCCTTCCATATGGCCCTTGAAAGGGATGGTATAGGCGGCCTCGGGGCGGGCAAATTCCCACGGATGGGTCTGGGTCAGCCAATCTTCGGGGGTTTCCACCTGAAAGCCACGTTCAAAACGCTGGCGGAACAGCCCGTGTTCATAGCGGATGCCATAGCCGTAAGCGGGGCAGCCCATCGTGGCCATGCTTTCCATGAAACAGGCCGCAAGTCGTCCAAGGCCACCATTGCCAAGGGCTGCGTCCGGCTCATCCTCGATCAGGGCGCGGTAGTCCTGACCAAAACCGGCCATGATGCTGGAGACATCTGCATCCAGCCCCAAATTCATCGCCGCATCTTCCAGAATGCGGCCAATCAAGAATTCCATCGACAGGTAATAAACCCGCTTGCGCCCCTCGGCCCAAGTGAGGCGGGTTGAGGCGAACCAGGGCTCCACAATCCGGTCACGCAAGGCGAAGGACAGCGCCATGCGCCAATCGTAAAGGCTGGCATGGTCGCCGTCCTTGCCAAGGGTAAAAGTCAGATGGCGCAAGATATCCTGACGAAGATCATCGGCGAGAAGCGGCTTGAGTGGGCTATTCAACGGCGGCATTCCTGATCTCAAAGTGCCCCCTTTGCCGGGGCTATTTCGGGTACGTTCCCCATGTTTGGCGGCTTGGCCCGGTAAAGCCAAGAGATTGTACAAAGCAAGGGCGTAATTTCATTCAGCATGTGATTGCTAGCGCTAACAAAGTCAAGAAAATCCGCGTTTTGCCCGGTTTCAAAGCGGTTTGGCCTGATCCAGATCATGGATTGGCAACGCATCGGCGCATAACTTTCGGTGATCATATGGGGGGGAAGGCGATGAGACTGACAATGCGAACCAATCTTGCCATGCGGACCTTGATGTTTTGCGCGGTGAATGAGGGCAGGATCGTGCGGAAGGTTGAAGTGGCTGCGGCCTGCGATGCCTCCGAAAACCATCTGGCGCAGGTGATCCACAAATTGGCGCAAGCCGGGTTCATCCGCACATTGCGGGGTCGCACAGGGGGCTTGCAGCTGCGACAGACGGCGGCCACGATCCGGGTGGGGGAAGTGGTGCGGGCGTTCGAGGCGGGGCTGCCGTTTACCCAATGCCTGGGCGGACATGAAAGCGATGCCACAGAGATTTCGGCTGGTATTTCGGCGGGCTGCCCCTTAGCCGGGTGTTGCCGCCTGAAATGCGCCTTTGCCGACGCGCTGGAGGCGTTCTATGCCTCGCTTGATCGGTTGACGCTGGCGGATTTGGTTCAGGGAAATACCGGGCTGGACCGTCTGCTGAAAGTGGCCTGACGCGCGGTTTGTTACGTTTCCAACGCTTGATCGGCTGAAAATTGCCGATATTTGCACCGCGCACGACGGACACTGTGGCACCCCACCACGCCCTCTCTTGCAGCTTTGGGCCCGCAGGCCTAAATCGACATAATCTTGCCATATTGCGACCGTACAGAAGTCGTAACGGATAGTTAAAATTGAAGCGATCTGGTTGTTGCAAGCAGCCCCTCGCAAACGGA
>Ga0209702_10009863_pt1 | contig 10451 bp, 11 predicted proteins | sample FRY01_FD_187210 | JGI IMG/M metagenome (GOLD analysis project Ga0209702, IMG submission 187210) | Freshwater microbial communities from Lake Fryxell liftoff mats and glacier meltwater in Antarctica - FRY-01 (SPAdes) (version 2) | ecosystem: Environmental > Aquatic > Freshwater > Ice > Glacier...
ATAAGTATTGGAAGCGCAATACAATCCTCAGCATAAGTTGCTACACATAATAATGCCTTGTGCGAATCATTTTCAATTTGATGGTAGCATCTTGTATGATGAAAATCATACGTTTTGCATTTAGAAACCACCTGTGACCATTTTGGATCATTTACCTCAATTATTGAAAATTCATTCATTATCAAAAAAATCTTTTATGGTTTTTGTTATAAATAAGATGTCTTTAGTATTATAGCGATAGTCGACATGAATAAATAATATTTTCCCCTCTGTTTCTATGTCTTTTGGAGATAACTGATTTGGCCATAATATGGCAGGAAATATCTTTTTTTCTACAAGATAATTTTTCAAATTGTCTCTAGTTTCCTTGGATTCACATTCCAGTATTAATCCAAATGCATTATTTTTTTTATCTAAATTGACCCTAATATCGGAAACATCTTTTAAGGAAAGTAATGCCAATTGCAGGTTACTCTCCTTTATACTTATTATTTTATCAACATCAAGTTGTTTTAATACTGCCTTCGCAAGTTCAGGGAGGGTTGAGTTTGTAGTTTCTATTTCAAATGCGCATTCAGCACTTTGAAATAAATTTCTAAATGTGTTTTTATCAACCTCAGGATTACCTTCCAAATACTCTTTTTTAAGATACATCGCTGTGAGTTTTTTAAGGGCAATTTCTTCACTAACTGTTTGGTGTTTATATTTTGGTAAGGGATAATTTTTCGGAGAAAAAACAAAGCCACCCAAAGGCATTGGTAATTCTTTGCGCAAAGAGCCAAAGCAATATGCCGCAGTACTTTTTTTAACCTCTAGTAAATTATGCGTTTGATCATCTAAAATTATTGCATTTTTATAATTTACAAGTGATAATTTAATCAAACCAAAAAAATCTACATTTACAATTACAATTGTATTAATGTCAGCTATCTCTAAATCCTTGTTTTCTTTGTCGATAAAGGGATTAAACTCATAGTAACAGATCGTAATGGGTAGGTTTTCTAAAAAGTGTTTTACTTCATGACAATAAAAACTAGGCAAATACAATTTTTGCCAACCTTCACTTTTTATACCTTTTTCTATAATTGCATAAAGTGCCGAGCGTCCAGAAAAGTGTAATGAAAAGTGATTGGATAAAAAATAAGAACCTTGTTCCCCATCAGTCATAATAGAAGTATCCAAAGAATAATGAAAATCAGAGCCGTATTCTTTATTTATCATTCTGCCAATAATTATTGTCATCAATTAATTTGAAATAATCATCTCTTGCTATCCCAACAACAACTTGATCCCACCACTGATTTTTTCTAAAATAAGAATCCTTTTTAAACCCTTCTATCTTCCATCCACATTTTTTAGTATAAACACCTATCGAAGCTTCATTGTATGAAATCATGGAGCCATCCATACGCATCAACCCCAATTCTTCAAAAGCATATCTGCTCATTGCCATAATGGTATCAACTCCATACCCTTTCCCTCTCATATCTTTATCCCCTAAAAGCATTCCGTGAAAAGCATTCCTGTCTTTCCAATTTATATCAACAAGATTAGCCATCCCTATAAGTCCTAAATCAGGGGTGTCAATAGCAAAACGCTGGTTATTAGTGTTTACTGATAATGAATTATACCATTTTTCCTGATCTTGTTTACTAGATGGAAAATGCCATCCACCTAGCATATAGTTAATCTCAGGATCATTAGACCATTTTTGCAACAATTCTAGATCTTCTCTTTCAATCGCTCTTAAAACAACTTTCTTTCCTTTAATATTCATGACTATTTCTTTTTAAAATGATTTGTACTTAAATTTCGGCTTAAACCTATATCATCAACGTCATCAACGGTTTGTCCATTTATAACAGTATTTGATTTAAATAGAATGGTTTTTATTGTCATAAGAAGGATCTTAACATCTAAGCTGCAAGTCAAATTATCAACATAAAATACATCATTTTTCAGCCTTTCACTAAATAGCATAGTATTTCTTCCATTTACTTGAGCTAGTCCAGTAATACCCGGTCTTACATTGTGTCGTTTCTTCTGTTCGTTGGTATATAATGGCAAGTATTCTAACAATAATGGTCGCGGGCCTATCAAACTCATATCGCCTTTAAGTACATTCAGCAATTGCGGCAATTCATCTAAAGAAGTTTTGCGCACAAAAACACCTATTTTGGTCAATCGTTTTGCATCGGGCAACAAATTGCCTTCGTCATCTTTTTTGTCGTTCATTGTTTTGAACTTCACAATTTTAAATAATTGTTCATTTTTACCCGGACGCAATTGAAAGAAAAAAGGTTTGCCTTGGTTGGCGATTCCTAAAAAAAGCGTACCAGCCAATATAATTGGGGAAAGCAATGCTAAAGCAATTGAAGCCACTGTAAAATCTATAATTCTTTTGAAATATTCTCTATACATAACCATTATTTATTAGCAACCTCTTCCACCACATTTACAAACTGCTTACATAATATAGATTTATCGTACTTACTCTCGGCAAGCTTTCTTGAAGCAATTCCCATACTGTTAACTATTTCAGGGTTTAACTGTAAATATAGAATTCTATCTGCCAGCTCTTTTGACTTATGAGGATTTACATAAAAACCACAATTATTATGCTCTACTAAGTCTTTTGTCCATCCTGCGGAATTTACTATTATAGGTTTACCAGCGGATAACGAATCAAATAATTTATTTGGAGAATTTGTATATAAAATTGGTAAATCCATAAAACTTACAATAGAGATATCTGATAGATTTACAATTTGGGAAGTTTTAGCCATGGGAAACTTTCCCAAAAAATGAACATTTTTCAAATCATTTTTTTGACATTCTTTAATCAATTCATCTCCTGTAGAACCTTCACCAATAAAGATAAATTCAATATTACTTTTATCATTTAACAATTTAGCACTTTCAACAATTGTCATAGCTCCATTGGCTAAACCTAATGCACCAAAATGAATCACTTTAAAACTCTCTTTGCTCAAACCTAATTGTAACATTAAATCATAGTCCTTTTCTCTTGGCCAAAAAGCATCAATTTTAGCCATGTTCGGTATCATGGAAATTTTTGATGTTGGCTCATATTTTAGTACCCCTTTCTTCATCCCAGGAGATAAAGCTATAATGTGCAGTGCATTTTTATAAATTGTTTTTTCTAACTGAACTGCCATCCATCTTAGGACTGGATTTTTCAAAGCACCCATTTGAATGGGGACTTCTGGCCACAGATCTCTTACTTCAAAAACATAGGGTGTTTTTTTTAACCATTTTAAAAACAAGCATGGTACACCAACGGTAAGCGGAGTTGAAGTTGCTATTACTAAATCAATATTTTTCTCATCTATTAACGCAATTGTCGCCTTACACATAAAACTAAAAAAGGATTTTATTCTAGCGCTAATACTCATTTTTTGATTGTAGGGCACCTTAAAATAAATTACTTTTATCCCATCTATTTCCCTTATTTCTTTTGATGCAGTGATAACAGTGCTTGTTGTTAGCATTGTAACGTCATGACCATTTTTCAGTAATTCTTTTGCTATCCAAAAGGAACGTGTTCCTCCAGGTTCTGAAGGGGTTTTAAAATATTGATGGATATAGATTATTTTCATTTTATAATGTCCTTATACATTGACGCATATATTTTTACGATTTCAGACCAGTCATGATTTAACATAATACTTTTTATGTCAAATTTATAATTCTCAAAATTTTTAATTATTTTTTCTATACCTTTTGCAATTTCATTTATACTTTCACAATTTACTGCTTCACCAATAGAGTTATTATAAAAACCATAAATACCCTCATTGATAGTATATACAACCGGTAATCCTTGTGAAAGCGCCTCAATATAAACCAAACCGAAGGTTTCTGCTTTAGAAGGCATTGTATAAATATCACAGATTTGATATATTGACATTAACTTCCCTCTATCTAATATTTTACCATGAAAGGTGAAATCGTTCTTTGATTTAATATATTCAAAAATACATTTTTCTTCATTGCCACCACCACCTACCATGTGCAAATGACATTTTATACCATCTATATTTAATTGTTCAACGGCTTTTATTAAACGTAATACATTTTTGCTTTTTGTAAATTTCCCTATAAACAATAGATTTACATTTTCCCTATTCAGAATTTTGTGTTGTTGTGCATTATTTAACCAAAAAGAATCAATTCCGTTTGGTATCACAATACTTTTTAAATCTAAAATATTTTTGATGGATGCTATGCTTTCTTTTGCAAATAGTCTCTCTTTATATATTGGAGAAATAAAAATTATCTTTTGAGCATTTATTAAAATTTCAACACCATATCTTCTCAAGTGAATCATATATTTGAAAAACAAATTCAAATCAGTATTTCTCACCGCAACAATATAGGGAATATTATATTTTTTAAATAGTTCATAAGCCACGCCTCCATCACTAAACCATGTATGTGCATGAATTAAAGAAACCTCATTAAGTTGTATTAGGACTTCTATATTTTTTACAATTTTTTTAATTTTTTTATTAAAAAACAAGCGATCTCCTAGTGAAAGTATATTTTGATAATAGATCCTTGATTCTTTTCGACGAAAATCAACATTATTTTTTCCTATTTGACCAATATGACGAATTGGTGTGTATACCAATTGCGTTATTTCTAACCTATCAATATTTTTGACAATATTGTTATAAACTTTAGACCCAGTATAATCATTAGCAATATGTAATATTTTAATTTGCTGCATTCTATTCGTTTAAAAACTTTAGATTTTGTGATAAAATATAATCAATTGATAATATTTTACTTTGAGATGGCATTTTGCTTGACTCATAAATTTTGTAATTTAATTTTGACGGTTCCCACCAAATAACTCCATTTATTTTTCTTCCTTCAAATTGAAATTTTCTTATGTGGTTTAAATATTCTTTCATCGTATTTACATCAATATATTCTCTGCCATATTTTTTATTTGCCGGATGAACTAAGTACCAAACATAAGGAATTACTGGTTTATTTAAACGTTTCCCATATTCCAAAGCTTGCACCATGTTCTTATTTAAATAATCAAAATTAGCTGTTTTGCCTACCTGATGATTTGGATAGTGTATATACAAATGAGGTGAAATAAAATCAACTTCACGTAAAAGTTCGTCATATTTTTTTTCAGTATTACGTAATTTTTGTACACTCCAATAATAATTAAAAGGAATACCATAAATACCAACCTGTACATTAGGTCTTTTCTTTTTTACAAACTGTATAAGTTTAATTAACTCTTGATTATTGTGAATAAATTTTTTTGAGTCTTTTAAATTATCTCGAATACCCTTATAAACTTCATTCTCAATATTTAAACATAAAAATGCACGTGCATTTCTATCCGGAAACAATATATTTAAACCTTCTTCTACATTTTTAAGATTTATTATATCTTCCTTTTTCTTATCAATATAATAATTACCTAAATAATGATAAAAATCTATTTGATTATTTGAGACAGCCAAATTAACAATGTAATTATTATATCTATTATTTTGTATGTAAAGTTTAAAGTCATCCTCGAGTTTTTCTTGACTCTCAATTTGTGATGCCAGGATAAATACAGAAAAAAAACTTACAATAAAAAATAACAACTTATTACACATACTTATGTTTTTTTAACAGTTAGTATCAACAAAATCGAAAGTCCCCAAAACAAATTACTTGAAAACAAATTACTTGAAAACATCCCAAAGATTAAAAATTGCAAAAAAAGCAAGCCAACCCAAGCAAAATTTAAGTTGTACTTAATAATTTTAAATGAAGCTAATACACATTTTAAAACCCAACCTAAAAACAATATACCTCCCAAAAAACCGGTTGCCATAAATGCTTCAATTATTAGGTTATGTGGATAACTGCCGGCAAAATTACCTTCTTGAAGTAACATTGCATTACCGAAAAAAGGATTGTTAATAAATTCGTTCAATCCAGCATTAAATAGGGAAGACCTAGCGTCATCGCCTCCAACTTCAAATGCATATAATAATCTGTCTAAAAATGAGCTATTAAAATTGGTGTTTAACAAAGTCATGATATCTAAAAAGTAGTAAAAAAAAAGTAATCCGAGAAAACCAATTATAATAGCAGCTTTAAAACGTCCATATCTTAAAGTAATAAATAAAACGGCAACAATTAATAGTGCTAAAAATGGACTTTTACTTGCAGATATAAAAATAGATATAAAGCCTATAATAAAACCAACTATATAAATTAGTGATTTTATTGTGAACTTCTCTTTGATTAATAAAAACAACGAAAGAATTGAAAGCGATGCACCATATTGTCCAAATGATAGTATGCCAATTTTTAAATCTCCTGCAGTTCTGCCTACATCATCTGTGTTGCCTCTTAAAAATATTGCTACCAATAGCGACAAAAATAAAATACTGTATATCCATTTAAGTATTTTATCATAATTGAGTTTGTCTTTATTAATAAATATAATCGCTAATGTAGGAATCAATACAACCCCAAAAGCATATTGCGTGTAATCTAATGCGGATTTTTCTGAAGATAAAATTATGGGATCATAAAATAAATCGTAACAAATTCTAATTGTGTAAAGCAACCAAAAAAATAATAAAAGTTTATATGGGCCAATTTTTACAAATTGAATATCCTTTGAAAAAATGGCTTTTACAATAATAAATAAAGCTAAACCTAGTATTACGACTCTATATGAAATAGAAAATGAACCTTCACTAATACCCAGTAAATTTGGCAATAAGCTTACGAATAAAAAACCTGAAATTAGCAGAATTAAATAGAAGTTTGATATTTTAAAAAAGGAAATTTTCATTCTTTTATTGAGCATTAAATACCAGCTTTTTGTGATTTACTTTTTTATTGGTTAATGTTATGGCTTCACCAATATTGCTAATATTATTTGATTTCTCAATGGATGTGGAAAATCTATTTTTAAAAAAAAAATTGAACTCTGTTCATAAAAATGTTAACATAGCTTCTATAAAAACTAAGTGTATGCGTTTTATATTGAAAATCCTTAAAAATCTCTTTTTTATGCTTACCATTAAATACTATTATTGCGGCATATAAGTAAAAAAAATTGAATTGATTTAAGGCTTTTACATTACCACAATTTTCCAAAGCTTTTAAAACTGATTCTGCCCATATAGTAGGGCCAGTCCAATACTTTGGTATTTTGTCATTCCAATCTCTGGCTGTATTTTTAGGCAAGTGAGACATATCTTCAATTTTATCAATGTGCTTATGTAAAACACCTAGACCTCCTCCGCTATTTTTACTCTTACCACTAATTACTACTGGAAAATCTACATAAATATAGTCACTTGTAAACTGTGTTAATGCAATTGCATTCGCCATATCGGGACTTGGACCTGGAAAATAAGTGCCACAATTAGAATAAATTTTATTTAAAGTTTCCCGTTGCACAATACCATGATACAAACAAGGTAACATTTTCATAGTTGTACCTCCTTTTTGCAGAGTATAATCTAAGGCTGTTTTAGATGTTATAATTTTATACTGGTAATCAAACTTTGAAATGGTTAATATTCCTGTCGTATTATTTGATAAATAATTTGACTTTTGATCAGGCCAATAATAATTAGGTTTAAAGGATTTTAATGCTTTTATGCCATTTTGTTTCATCCATTCAACTACATCAACTATATATGGCATTACACCATCATCATCTCCAATAAAGCAAATATATTCACCGATAGTATGATTTACTGCCAGATCAGAATTATCGATTATAGACAATTTATCTGAACAATAAAAATAATTTATCCTAACATCCTTATTACTTTCTAAATAATTTAATATTTCTTCATTAATATCACTGTTATCTTGAATTACAATTTCAAAATTCTCTGATTCAAAACTACAAAGCGCATCTAATAATGGCAATAATGTAGTATATCTGTTTTTTGTTGGTATTATAATGCTTAGTAATGGTTTCATATTTAAAGATGTTTTATTTATTGGTAATCATTTTAGATAGCAAAAGTTGTTTAACTTCATTGAAAGGGATAAATATCAATGTGAGAATAATTAAGGTTACCAAAGTACTAATCCCAAGCCAAGCTAATGTTAAAATTCTACTTTCTACAAATAAATTTGGGATTAAAGAAAGCCCATAAGCCATAATAATGGCAAATAATAACGGTAATATCATTTTTTTAAACATCAGATCATATAAATCAATGCATAAAAATTTCTTATTGATAAAATATATATAAATAAAAGTAATTATTGTTTGAACACCACAATAAACATAGGCAGCTCCTAAAGCACCAAAATGCTTGGTAGCAAACCAATAACCGGGCATTGTTAATAACAAACTAAAGATTCCCATTATATTGTTCAATTTTGTATAACCATTAGCAATGGCAATATTATAAGGGATTGTTGCCAAAGCTAACATTGCAAATGAAAACGAAAGTACCGGCAAAAAAATACCGGCATTTTTAGCTAACTCCATATTCCCTGTCCAAATCCAGATAAGTTCATTTCCATAAAAAATCATATTCGCCAAAAATGAGAACTCTATTATAACTACTAGTAAATTAACCCTTTTAAAAAGTTCAGATGCTTCCCTGCCATTTCCATTTGAATATAACGCTGTAAAACGTGGTAAAAGAGCAACTGATATAGGGCTAACCAATACAAGAATCCCCATAGATAATGAAACAGCTAACGTATAGTATCCTAAGTTATCTATATCTAATAATTTACTAATAGCTAATTTATCCATTTGTGTATTTAGAGCAGCAACCATTGATATAAGTAACATTCCACCTGCAAAACGCCAGATTTTTAAAAACACTTCTTTTTCTAAAATCGGTTTAAAACCAAAGTTATATTTTCCATTCAAAATTCTCTGCAGCGATAATCTCATTATTGAAGTAAAAATAATTGTAGCAAGCAATTGCCAAATAAAGAACATTTCAAGTGTTGGAATAAAAAAAATAGCAAAAATAACTAAACCATTTCTAAGAATACCCCAGCCTATTAAAAAAATATTAGCTTTAACTTGTTTCTCAAATCCTAATACTCCTCCCATGTAAAAGCGGAATAACATTTGAAACCCAACTTCAAAACCAATAATTTTAATAAATAACGATACTCTGTTAGGTAAAATGCTATTCAAATTCAACCAATTATTTGCAATTGAATTTGAAAAAAAGAAAATCAGAATACTAATAATAATAATTATCAGAAAATAGGATGTCTCGAGCGTGTTAAATATTCTTCTTTTCTCTTCAATTGATTGATCATTTCTTGCAAATTCTCTCGACAAAGTAGCTGTTAATCCAGCATCTAAAACAGCCATTACTCCAGCAATGATTAATGTAAAACTAATTACCGAATAACTCTCAAACCCAAGAAATTTGATATAGAGCGGAATGAAAAGAAATCCGGAAAGAATACCCCAAAACCTTCCTACAATATTGGCAATAATATTTTTTTTCAAAGACTTATTAGATTAAATTCTAGATTTAATTATTCTTGCTGGTACACCGCCCACTATAGAATATGGGGGAATGTCATTGTTAACAAAAGAGTTTGCTCCAATAATTGAACCCTTTCCAATTTTTACACCTTTTGAAATAGTACAATTAGAGGAAATCCATACATCATCTTCAATAAATACTGATGCCTCCGTATTTTTTTGAAAAACCATTGGCATTTCAATTGATTCAAACCCATGATTAAAAGCTACAATTACAACATTAGGAGCTATCATTACATTTTTTCCTATAAATACACCAACATTCTCTCCTGAAATTGAACAATTTTGTGCAATTGAACTCCCTTCTCCCATTTCAAATTTCCCACGAATTCTAACATTGGGTGATATTGATACTTTCTTATGTATTATACCGCCTTTTCTATTATAATATCGTACTCTGAATTTGCTAAATTCGTCAGGTAAAAACATTAAAATGGCAAACCATAAACTAGAAAAAGTAAGTTTTATTTTATTCATAATTGATCAATTTTAGAAATCTAAAAGGTTGTAGGAATACATCTAGCTTTATTGTTATAAATAAACTTATAAAATTTTCTTTCTAATTCAGACAACGTTTTTATGTAGGTTTTACTAGATAAACTAAAATATGAAATCCCCATTTTTATATCCCTAGTAAGATTACTGGTTAAAATAATTAACTTCTCATCACTTAAATTTGTTTCGATAATAATCTTTTCTTCCAATTTTTCATAAGTATACTCTGGATTGATTAGAGTAAACTCTATTACCCAATTATACATCATTCTTAGCTTTTTGGATATTCCGGTGATACTGACCCCCCATTCCGGTCATATTGACCCCCCTGTTGATTTTGGTCTTAAAAGATAAGATAGTGACAAAATTACAGTTTTTTTCTTAAACTTTCCCCTTTCAATTCTAT
>Ga0209702_10009865_pt1 | contig 10448 bp, 2 predicted proteins | sample FRY01_FD_187210 | JGI IMG/M metagenome (GOLD analysis project Ga0209702, IMG submission 187210) | Freshwater microbial communities from Lake Fryxell liftoff mats and glacier meltwater in Antarctica - FRY-01 (SPAdes) (version 2) | ecosystem: Environmental > Aquatic > Freshwater > Ice > Glacier...
CATCGCTCCAAAGGCACTCGCGCTTGCCCTCGCGCAAGATGGTCCAGGCCGTGCTGGCCTCAGCCACCCGGGCTTTGGCAATCGTCTCCACCGGCGTCTTGCGCGGGTTCCACTTGATGATGAAGGCGACGGCCCGCTTGAGCTGCTGCGCTTGCCTGTCAATCGCACACATCAGCTTGGCCGAGTCAAAGCCCGAGTCGGCGCGAAACAGCAAGGGAGCACCAGCGCCGTTCGCCGTCCCCGCGCTCACCCGCGCAGCCAGTGGCAGCACGCGCTCGATGTTGTATTCGGTCTCGCAGGCCGAGTGCTGGGTGCCCGGGCGCAGGGCCAGCTCCAGGCAAAAGCCTTGCGTGCCCAGGTAAGCGGCCAGCGGGCAGTAGCCATCGACTCCGGCGTAGGTGCGGCCCACATGCTCTTTGGCGGTGCCGCTGTTGTCCATGGCGAAGGTGTCCACGTCCAGCGGCAGGTAGCCGCAGGGCAGCAGACCGAAGTCGATGGGAATGCCTGCGATCTTCACACTGAGCACGGCGGCGTTGATGCGCTCGGCCAACTCGAATCAGTCACTGGCGTGGGCATCCAGGCGTTGGCGCAGGGTAGGAGAGGACGGCACGGCGCGCAGGTGCAGTGCGCGGGCGAAGAAGGCGTCGGTGCGCTGGGCTTCGATGGCATCAAAGTCGTTCTTGCCCAGGCACAGCAGGCCGAAGTAACTCTTCAAGATGTCGCTGTTGGCGATGCCCGCGCGCACCAAGAAGGCCGGGTCAACGAGGGCGTTGAGGTTGATGCGTTTCAGGTACTTGCCGATGAGTGCCAAGCCCGCTTGGCTGCTCAAGTCGTAAGGCAATTGTTTGACCAGAAATTCGCTCATCTCAGCTCCGGTTTGTTTTACCTGCAGGGTGAGGGGAAGATGGAGGCTAAGTTGTTGATTTCAATGGAGAAAGTGAGAATTTTGAGTGGCGCAAAGGAAATATTAGAAATCCAATTAATCACTATAAATCAACAGCTTATGACTTCGAGCACTCATATTATTTCATAATGTGAAAAATGTAGTGCCTCTGTGCAATTCCTAGCATCGCTGAATGGTCAGTCAATGCATATTTTTTAACAACCTAGAAAGATTTTTATGTTCGATAAATTGGTCCCCGTTAACAAAGAGCGTCATGCCAGCACCAAGATCAAGCAGATCGATGGTTTCGCGTTTGCCTCGCAATTCCACATTGCGTCTGTCATGACACACGAGTTCGCGCGCGCTTGCTCGGCCTACCCGATTGTTTTCCTCGAAGACAAAGAAAAAGACGAGTTTCGCCCTGTCGTGCTGCTGGGCTTGAACGCAGGTGAAAACCTGTTTGTGGGTGTTGACGGCAAGTGGCGCGTTTCGTATGTGCCCGCCATCATCCGGCGCTACCCGTTTGCCCTCGCCAGCACCGATCAAGAAGGCCAGTTCACTGTGTGTATCGACGAAGCCAGCGCCCTGGTGAGCGACACCGACGGCGTGCCGCTGTTCAGCGATTCGGGCGAGCCATCCGAGGCAATTGAAAACGTCAAGCGCTACTTGGGTGAATTGCAGCAAATGGATGTCTTCACCCGTGCCTATTGCAAGTACTTGGCAGAACACAACCTTTTCACCCCGTTGAATATGCGTGTGCGCCAAGTGGACCAGGTGAAGAACATCAATGGTTGTTACGTGGTCAACGAAGAGCGCCTGTCCAACCTGTCTAATGAAGGGTTCCTGGAGTTGCGTGAAAAGCAGTATTTGCCAGCGATTTACGCCCATCTGGTGTCGTTGGCGCAAACCGAGCGCCTAATAACTTTGCAAGACGAGCGAGCGGCCGCGATCCAGGCCCACTGATGCAAATCAAACGTTTCCGGCCTGTTGCTGGAAACGTTTTTTCTTCTTTCGCTGCCGAGGCGAAAGTAAATCTAGCCATACAGTTCGACTGATAACAAAATGCGCAAATCTCACAAAGTTGTTTCCCCCCGTGTGTCCCCATTGTTCCGAAAAATGATGAGGAACGTCTTTCGGGTGGAGCCTTTAGAAGAGCGTATTTTGTTGTCCGCTGACCCCGTGGGGGCTTTGGTCCAAACTGTGGTGTGGAACGCCGCTGGCCTGTTGGACGACGACCTCAGGCTTGCAAAGCCGCAGCCTGAGCTTGCGCCGGGTGATGTGTCATTGCGCCAGGGGCAGGTGCCGATGGCTCTGGACGGTTCCCAGTTTTCGGTGGACGGTGTGGCGTTTGACCAAACCCTGGCCAGCACCCGCTCGGCGTTCATGGAATCGGCGCTCGCATTGTCGGACGCCGATTACGCACGGTTCATGGAAGGTGTGCTCACGCTGCCTGAGACAGGCACGCTGGTCATTGAGCTCGGTGGTGATTCGGCCGGAACAGGCGAAGCTCATCACGACCAGATCAATGTCAGTGGCGTGGCTGACTTAGCTGGCCGTTTGGTGATCAATCTACTGAATGGATACAAGCCGAAGGTTGGAGATGCTTTCACTATAATGACGTTTTCAAGTGCGACGGGTAAGTTCACAAGTGCCCAAGGCCTTTATCTTCCGCAGGAGAACATTTACTTCAAAATTGAGCAGTCTGATACAGCTTTGACATTGAGAGTTGCTACCGAAATCGGTGGTGTGGATGAGCTCGCTGACGTATTGGTCACAGCATCAACTGATAGTCTTGGCGAGGCTATGAATCTGAGTTACTTCGGGTCGAACGGAGTCTACAGCCTGATCTCAACGCTGGCTATTGATAATTCGTTGTACCTTAATCCAGCAAATATTCAATTGTCTCTCGGCTCGGGCGTGTCAATCCTCAACCCGCTGACTCAGTCAGAAGAGTCTTTCAATGTCTGGAGCTTGACCACGAGCTCTGCTAGTGGCTATATTTCATCGGATGCGCTGGCAGTCCACAACGGTACTTTCCGCTTGACGGCATCCAACGTAAATGCTGGCTTGGTCATCGTTGCGCCGACTGATGCAACAAAAACCTATGCATGGATAGTGGGGAATGGAGATATAGGGGCGATGGGAAGCGCAGGCGCATCGGAAATGGTCCTATCTGCTTCAAACACCATATTTAAATTTAACCTCGGTCTTGGTTCTGTTGACTCGATAGCCAACGGTATCGCACTCAATCTCACCACCTCCAAATCTACTAATGGAGATGCACTCCTTGGGCTGATGATCGATCGCCCTGGAACTGCATCGGATTACTTTTTCAACGAAGCTGGAAACATAGCGTCGAAGTTGGTTTTCGAAGGTATCAAGCGGATTTCTTTCTTTGACTTCTTGACTGTCGAAGGCTTCTTGAATTTTGAATTCGGCAACCATTATCGGATGGATGTGGCGACTGGTGTGTCTGCCAATTTAGCAAGCAGCGTTACCGGATTGTTTGCAGATCTGTCTAACCCTTTGCTCTCACTTGATGGCGTAAGGGTTGCCGACAATTTGAGCCGCATAGAAAATCTTCCATTTTGGAATATGAGTATTGGAGGCAGTAAACTGAGCGCTTCCATGGGCTTTGGTAACTACGACTTTTCCAAAGCGCCGACCGGGCAAGATTTTTTTGGGTTTTTCGCCTCAGGCTTTGAGTTTGGGATGGGGATTTTTGGCAATTCGCTGCCAAGTCAAACGACTGGGCTGCCCCTTTTCTTTTCCGCCACGGGGTATGCCGATGAGCTTGGATTCAAGGGTGGAACGAGCAACGTCATCCAAGTCATCGGTGAGGGCCTACGCCTGTCGATGAACGACAGCACTGGCTGGCTCAACCCAAGTTTGTCCAGTTTAAGCACGCCCGTCATTGATTTTGTTTCGACCTTCAAGAATTCTGTCGAAAGCGAGCTCGTTTCACCAGGCGCTTTGAAGGTTCGCACAGGATCAAAGAACATCGATGGAACCGAGCGTACCGTTAGATTGGACTTTGACGGCAACCAAAGGCTGGGGGTGTCGATAGAGGACATGCGCCTGACGATAGCGGACTTTATCCACGCGCAGGGCAGCTTTAACTTTGAGAAGGGTCCGCAGCAGCTGGTGACCCTGGGCACGGGCTTGCCGCAAAGCCTGGCCAACTCGCCCCTTTTTGCTGGGGTGGCGCAGCCGGTGCTCGCTGAGGTACTCAAGCTGGGCACGGGCGCTGAGCTGTCAACCAACCTGGGGGTGATCACGGGCTGGGACGTGGGGGTGTCGTACTTCGGTGCGAGCGATGTGGACGTGTTTGTGGGGTACGGGAATCCGGACTTTGACAAGGAGGGATGGAGCGAGACGAAAGGTTTGTATGGTTTCGCGTTTGAGGGGGTGGACTTTGCGTACGCGAATATGCAAAGCACGCTGCCGGCTGCGGTCAAGGAGTTGTTTGGTGGGGCGCTGGACAGCTTTTACGCAGCCAAGCTCAACGCTGAGCGCGCAGCGTTTGTGGGCGGTGGGCAGATCCTCGAGGTAGATGCCAAGAACCTGGAGCTGAGGCTCAACGACAACGATGGAAGGTGGTTCAAAGACACGGAGCTGGAGATGGGTCCAGCGGTGATCGACTGGGCGGCGAGTTTCCCGGCCGATGCAGGCGCTGGGACGGCTGCGGGCTTGGGTGTGAAGACCGGGGCCTTCCTCAAGAGCAAAGACGAAGATCTGAGCAACAACGCAGTTGAAGACCTGAGCCTGGGTTACTTCACTGACAGCTTTGGCGTACGCGTTGACAGAAACGGCTTCTTGCTCGACGGGTTTGGTGCGCGCATTGACAAACTCATCACGCTGGACTTTGACGGCAACCAAAGGCTGGGGGTGTCGATAGAGGACATGCGCCTGACGATAGCGGACTTTATCCACGCGCAGGGCAGCTTTAACTTTGAGAAGGGTCCGCAGCAGCTGGTGACCCTGGGCACGGGCTTGCCGCAAAGCCTGGCCAACTCGCCCCTTTTTGCTGGGGTGGCGCAGCCGGTGCTCGCTGAGGTACTCAAGCTGGGCACGGGCGCTGAGCTGTCAACCAACCTGGGGGTGATCACGGGCTGGGACGTGGGGGTGTCGTACTTCGGTGCGAGCGATGTGGACGTGTTTGTGGGGTACGGGAATCCGGACTTTGACAAGGAGGGATGGAGCGAGACGAAAGGTTTGTATGGTTTCGCGTTTGAGGGGGTGGACTTTGCGTACGCGAATATGCAAAGCACGCTGCCGGCTGCGGTCAAGGAGTTGTTTGGTGGGGCGCTGGACAGCTTTTACGCAGCCAAGCTCAACGCTGAGCGCGCAGCGTTTGTGGGCGGTGGGCAGATCCTCGAGGTAGATGCCAAGAACCTGGAGCTGAGGCTCAACGACAACGATGGAAGGTGGTTCAAAGACACGGAGCTGGAGATGGGTCCAGCGGTGATCGACTGGGCGGCGAGTTTCCCGGCCGATGCAGGCGCTGGGACGGCTGCGGGCTTGGGTGTGAAGACCGGGGCCTTCCTCAAGAGCAAAGACGAAGATCTGAGCAACAACGCAGTTGAAGACCTGAGCCTGGGTTACTTCACTGACAGCTTTGGCGTACGCGTTGACAGAAACGGCTTCTTGCTCGACGGGTTTGGTGCGCGCATTGACAAACTCATCACGCTGGACTTTGACGGCAACCAAAGGCTGGGGGTGTCGATAGAGGACATGCGCCTGACGATAGCGGACTTTATCCACGCGCAGGGCAGCTTTAACTTTGAGAAGGGTCCGCAGCAGCTGGTGACCCTGGACACGGGCTTGCCAACTGGACTGGGTTCAGGGACTGTGATGGACGATATCGCCGCTGCGCTGCGGTTTGCCACAGGCATCACACTTTCCGCCGATGGTCAAAAGATCACAAATTTTGATGTTGCAACAACTTACTTTGCGGCCGCTGGCATTGATTTGTTCGTCGGTGTTGGAAATCCGAATTTTGACCAAGCCAACTGGTCTGAAGCCGACGACTTGTTTGGTGTTGTGCTGGAAGACGTTGATTTTGCTTATGCTTCAATGTCATCTACTTTGCCATCGCTGGTGCGAGGTGCTTTCGGTGGTGCCCTTGATGAATTTTCCGCTGCTAAGGTTACCGCTGGTCGCGCTGCCTTTGTGGGAGGTGGGGATTTCTTAAAAATTGATATTCAAGACGTCACGCTGACTTTGAATACCAATGGTGGGGATTGGCCAGGTGGCTTGTTTAGAGCACCAGTAATTGATTGGGCTGCGAGTTTTCCTGGGACTGAGGCTACAGCAGGCGCGCCTGCGGTACCCAAAGGAGCAGCAATTCATACTGGGGCCTTCCTCAAGAGCAAAGACGAAAATCTGCTCGATAACGCAGAGCAAAACAGGATCCTGGGTTACTACATCGACAGCTTTGGAAAACGCGTTGACAAAAACGGCTTTTTGCTCGATGTCGACGGTCACAGAATCAAAGAATTTATTTATATCGATTTTGCGGGGGATAAGTTGGTTGGTGTCGATATCGGTCTGGCCGAAATCGCCATAGCCGACTTTATGTTTTTGAGTGGCTCGCTTTCCTTCCAGCAAGGAGCCAGCTATGAAGTCACAGTCGACATGGGAGGCTTAAGCGCGTTACTGGAAGATGCAGGCGTGGGAAGCCAGGTGAAAATGGAGGTCGAATCGGTTACATTTGGTGGCGCCAAACTGTCTGGTTTTGCAGGTATCAATGGGCCCTACCGCTATGGCGAGGATGTAATAGGCTCCGACGGCGTGCCAGATGGTATTCCCGATTCGATCAACAACAACGCATTGGGATTGGAAATCTTCAATGTCGATTTGGGCTTGGCGATTATGACGCCAACGTCGGCCACAGCACTGCCCGGCCTGGACCAGTTCGCCCCAAAATTCATCTCGGCCAAGGCCAGCATTGAGTCGGCCTCGCTGGTGGGCGTTGATCCGAGCATCATGGTGGTCGTTGCGAAAGATGTTGAGGTCAACATCAATACCTTTGTGGTTCCCAAAGCGGGGCCCGAAGTCAACGCGGCGTTGCAATTGTTTGGGCCCCCGTCCATCAATTACAAGCTCAGCTCGTCGTTCAAGAACTACACCGAAGACAGCAACGGCGACGGTGTGCTGTTCCTGGGCGAGGATCTGAACGCCAACCTGATCCTGGATCCGGGTGAGGACAGCAACGGAAATGGCATCCTCGACCTGAGCGAAGACCTCAACAAAAACGGGCAGATCGATACGGCTGGTTTCATGGTGCCTGCGGGTGGTAACAACGGCGTTTTCCTCGACTTCAATCAGGAGATTATCCAGGTCCAAATCGGCTATGCCGAGATCAACCTGGGCGGCTTCCTGCAGATGTCGGCCTCCATGGCCCTGACCAAAAAGGGCTCCGAGAGCGTCACGCTGTCCAATGGTGAGCAGACCATCGTCACCTCGCTGGCCATCGGCATCAACGATGCCAATGCCTTCATCGGCATTCCCACCATGGTGAACGGCAAGCTGCGTGGCTATTTCTACGATAGCAATGGCGATTTCCGCATCGACGAAAAAGATGCCAAAAACAACGCCGCTATCGGACTGGTCATTGAAAATCTTGACCTTGGTCTGGTCATCGCCAAAGAGCTGGTGATAGACACCACCGGTGTGGACATCGGCGTCTACCTGGCTGGCCGTGCCACGGTCGATTCCGTGCGTCTGAATGGCGTGCCTGGCGCCACCGTGCGGGCCGATAAACTTGCCATCGAAATCAACACCGGTTTGCGCGTCTCGCTGGATGTGGGCAAGATTGTCAAAGACAGCACAACGGGCGCAGTTTCGTACGCTGCCAACTTCCAACCGACGTTCGGTTTCACCACCATCGACTTTTCCAAGAGCACCTGGCAAGACAGCTCGCTGGCAGTCAACCAAGACTCGATCACCAGCAACAACATTGTCAACCAAGGTTATGCCATCGAGACTGGCAATCCCTCTGAACCCATCGTGCTCAATTACACCGGCCAGTTCCTGCGCCTGTTTGGCCAGGCCGAGGTGGATCTGTTTGGCTTGGTGTCCATGACCGGCGTGGTGGACTTCCGCTTCGACGAAGAAGACGGCCTGACCGCCTTTGCCGATGTCACGGTAAAAATCGGCCCCGATGGCTTCAATATCCAACAGGATGCCACCGGCTTGCTGGTGATCAACGGTGGTGGTGTCGCCTTGCGCATGAACATGACCGCCGGCATTGACTTGGGTCCGGTGGCCAAGCTGGCCGTTGAGCTGGATCTGAGCCTGAATACGTTTGGCAAAGAAATCACCTATGTGGTTCCCGAGACTTTCCGCAGCCTGACCGGCTTCGACACTTTCACCATCAGTGCTTATCCACCGGGCAAGGATGCCTCTTGGACGGGTATGTATGCGGCACTCACGGGCAAGGGTAGTCTTGACTTGTTCTCGGGAGCCTTGAATCTCAAGGGTGATTTCAGCGTCATCATTGCGCAGGTCAACAGCAAAGTGACGCTCGAGCTTGGTGTCACTGCCGTGCTCGATCTGCCTGTGCTGGAACCCTTGGGCGTCACGGGAACCCTGGGCCTGGTGATCGACACCGCCTCGAGCGGCAACCAGACCGGCATTTACGGCAGCCTTGAAGTGGGCGGCAATAACCCGACTTCCACCATCATTGACGGTGGCGGCGTCTTCAGCGTCAAGGGCAGCTTCCTGCTGCAGGTCAACACCACCAGCGTTGCCCAAAAAGTGCGCGGTCGCGACCCGATAACCGGCACTTTCTACGATGCAAATGGCGTGGCGGCTCAGGTCCAGCTGCAACCGCTGATGTTGCGTCTCTCCGGCAAGGCCAGCATTGAGGTCGGCCCCGTGTCCTTGCGCGGCGCGGTTGACTTGCTGATTGACAGCCGTGGCGTACAAGCCGCAATGGATGTGGTGCTCGACATGGGCGACTTTGGCGAAATTGGTGTCAAGGGCGCAGCCGCCTTTGGTCTGGATGCCAACAACACGCCATTCTTTGCCCTGTACGTCAAGGCCAATGTCGAGTTCGGTATTTCGGTCATGAACATCAAGGCCGCTGCTGTAGTGCAGATCAACACCAGTTCGATTGCCTACACCACGCTGCCTGACAGCGGTGGCGTATCAGAAACGATTGCTGCCAACACCCTGTTTGATCTGGCACTCGACGGCCAGCTGAAAATTTTGGCCTTTGGGGTGGACTTCCACGGCCGCATGAGCGTGGTCGATTCGGTATTCAAGCTCGAATTCGGCGGCAAGCTGAACTTCTTCAATGCATTGACCATTGATGTGGGCGGTTTCATTGACTCGGGTGGCAATTTCGAGATTCGAGGCAAAGCCGAGATCAACATTTATCTCGGGCCACTGCATTTGGAAGCCGGCATGAGCGTGCTTTTTAGTAGCAGGCCACGCTTTGCTGCTGCGGCCTGGGGCTCGCTTGACTTCGAAATCGACCTGGGTTTGTTCTCGATCGACATCACTTTGGCAGGCTTTAGAGCCGAGATCGACATTACCCCGGCCAGCGCTTACATGGCGGCACGCGTCACGGTGATGGGCGTTACCGTGTCGGGCAGCTACATGTGGAGTTGGGGCGCACCGCCGGACATCAGCTATCTGGACAGCGCCGGTACTTTGCATTTGAACATGGGCGATAAATCGGGCCGCTATGGCAGCGGCGACCTGTACGACGACACCACCAACGAAGCCTTCAACATTGACCAAACCGGTAATAACATCACGGTGCGTTCACTGGGACAAACTGAGACCTACAGCGCTGGTGCAGTCAAGAAAATTGTGGGTTACGGTGGCAAAGGCAATGACTCCATCTATGTGGGCAGCGGTGTTACCGCCGTGCTCGACTTTGATGGTGGCTTGGGTAATGACAGCTTTGTCATTCTGGGTGGCTCTGCTGGCAGCACCATTCGCGGCGGTGCGGGCAAGGATGAATTTGTCAGCGGCCAACGCAGCGGCCTGATTTTTGAGGGTGGCGAGGGCAACGACAAGTTCATTGGCGGCGAAGGCGGCGACATCATCGACATGGGTGCCGGTGAAAACATCATTTTTGGTGGTGGTGGCAACGACAACATTCGCCTGAACGGCAGCATGGACACCGTCGATGCAGGTGAGGGCGATGACCTGATTCGCCTGTCGCTGGCCGGTTACGCAAAGATCAACGGCGGTGACGGCAACGACCGTGTCGTGCTGGATAACTTCACCTCGGTCGGCGCCTTAGAGTTCAACGCCCGTCAACTGGTTGTGAATTCCAGTGGCGGCAAAGTCCGCACGGTGGATTTCAATGACACCTTGGAGCGCATTGAACTCAATGACGCTGCAGCTCTAACGCAGCTCAAAACCAGTGTCGATACCACTTGGGGCAAGACCGACCTCAAACTCGACGTGGCTGGTGTACTGGATGTAGATACCTACAAGGCCAAGCTGGTGGCACCCGATGCCACCTTCAACATCGCTGCGTCTGGCATCCGTGGTGTGCTGAATACCCAACTCGCTGAGCTTACCGTGGTTAACCGGGGCACTG